>Ga0116228_10003351_pt1 | contig 14055 bp, 17 predicted proteins | sample S1TSphfallax_2_FD_89694 | JGI IMG/M metagenome (GOLD analysis project Ga0116228, IMG submission 89694) | Host-associated microbial communities from peat moss isolated from Minnesota, USA - S1T2_Fc - Sphagnum fallax MG | ecosystem: Host-associated > Plants > Peat moss > Unclassified | place... | reverse complement strand
TTCTTCCATATGGACGTCTCTGGCTGTGCAGTATCTTTTTTGATGGGTTTGGAGAGTGCGTCGTCTTTTGCGATTTCCAATGGGATTCCGATCAAGGCCTGGTAGTATGAGGATTGTGGAGGAAGAGGAAGAGGAGGAGGAGGATTCTAGGGTTGTGGTTGGGATGGTTTGTAGAGCTTCAAAGTAGGTGTGTGTGTACCTGTTGGGGTGTTCTAGGGTTGTGAATTTAGACGTGTCTGGGGTTTTTGAAAGAGAAAGAGGAAAAAGGGATCAAGTTACCTAGTAGGTGTGATCTGGGTGTAGAATGCAAACAATGGTTCTACAATTACCGGATTTTGAATTCGAAGAAGGATAAAAAAAAAAGTGCTCACGAAACTCCCGAGTTGAGACAGCTTCATCGAGAAAATAGAAGACTAATCGTCGGGAAAAAAAAAGAAAACGAACTCTACTTGAAGTGCAGATTCAAGCTCCGCTTGGAAGGAAGGAGCTTGACCGAGGCAATATGATAGGCAGTGTCGAGCGCTTCATTCTCACTCCGGTATTCCCCCACCACCCCCTTCCCATCAATAAGCCTGATCATGCATAACTTATGCTCGGCATTAGTGGAAGATTCTTTGCCTTACCAGCATCTCTGACTCTACCAGTCCAGTTGCCTCAGATGGAAAACTTGCATTCTGAATCCGGATTAGGGTTTTTGTCCCCTACTCAAATGTGAATTAGGGTTTGTGTGACCTTCCCAAATGTGAATTAGGGTTTATGTGACCTTCCCAAATCTGAATTAGGGTTGTGCTACCTACCCAAATCTGAATTAGGGTTTGTGTGACCTACCCAAATCTCTGGTTGCATTTTCCTATCAACAGTGCAGCATGACGAAATTTGAGGAGTGCTGCAAGGCGGTTGCTGCTGCTGCTTCTTGTTGAAGTGTAGTAGCTGTGTTTATGATACTACAGATAATTGGTGTTTTTTCAGCACTCTGTGACCTAATTTGAGGAAAAAATCTGAAGTTGATAATGGCTATAGTGCTTGGCAATCCCACCTGTTTAGTTCTCCTGAAGTTTCTCTCAGCAGCTGATTCACTATAAATGTCTGTAGATGGAATGATTTGGTGATCTGAGAAGGATTGAAGTTTTTGGAGTGCACAAAGTGTGGGATTAGATGTTGCTACGAAAATACTTCATTTGGTTGTTAGGAGGTTTTTCATTTGAGATTTTGTTGAAGAGTGCAGGCAATATTGTGAGCTATGGTTGTGTACAGTCAATGTGGTTTCATATCTCTTCTATATTAATCCAATCATGTTTCTGAAGGTGGAATCAAATGTGAACATTAGTTGCCCTTCTGACCAGGTTTGAGTTGAGTGGAAGTACACTTGAATTTAATGCTGATGATAACTAGGAGGATGACTGCCTGTTGCATTGGTGAAGTTTACAATGACTGATTGCAATCCTTGTGGAACCTTAAGATGATGGCAAGTAATCTTGTGGTGATTTTGGAATTGTGAATTAGATCGTGCTCAGATTTGCAAGGAAATATATCAAGGATGCAGAAGGGGCTGCTGCGTCGGATCTTCGGGTTTCAGTTTCTGGTGGATCAGTGGTGTTCCGTAATTTTGAGCTGAATTTGGAAGGTATGGATTCCTTCCATGCTTGATTTTATCTGGAAGACCTCATTTTCCATTGTGGCTCTTGAGCAGAATATTGTCTGGACCCTCACAGTGATTATGACTTATTATATTTGGTAGTCCAGAGGGAAGAGAGTGGTTTTTATGAAGGTTTTCATGTGTGGGGATTTGGGACATGGTTGCAGAGATTGTGAAAGATTTGCCATGCTCGACTGTGAGGGCATTTGCCCGCAAACTGCACATCAAAATTCCATGGACAAAGCTGGCCACTAATCCTATAGAGGTGGTGCTTGACACAGTTGAATGTGTTTTTGCACAAGGGAAACAGTCTTATTCATCCCCATCCTCAACAAGCTCTCATAATGCCAATGCAGCCAATGGCCGCACCCCAAATCCTCAACCAGGTTTTCAGTGGAATCTGACCTTTTATCTCTTAAGTGAACAAGATTACCAGTTTTGCAGATCTTTTCTTTTTGGTTCATCTCCAAGTTTGTCTGTTTCTTGACTTTTGCTTGTTGGAATAAAAGTACCTCATCATGGTGAGTTTGTGGATATTGACACAGTCCAAGTGCTATGTACATGAGGTAGATGGCAAGTGACATTTGATGTTGGATTGCCCACATCAGGTTCATGGGGATGAAGAAGTAGTGGATGTAGACAGTAGGATCTCAGATGGAGAGCCACTTCTGGTTTTTTTAAAATTGCAGCCAGATGAACGGTGTTGTGAAAAAATGGTTATCATGCTGTGCCGTCTGCTCATTGAAGCAAACAAGATGCTTGATTAAATTTGGGTCCACATTGTCATGATTCAATTTTTAAATGAATGGTCCAGGCTGAATCTCAGGCTGTTCATGTTTGGGCCATGGTTCTGGATTCCGAGAGATTAACTCCAAGCTTTCACAGGATGCAAAGTTCAACAGCTTGGCATGACCCATCTCAGGGATTTAATATCATGAATTGGTCAGAAAGTTTTGGGTATGAAGGCTTCAGAGGTTTAGCCTTTTAACTCAACTTGTGGTTGCAGATGCAGGAGAAGCGGATGGAGGCTGGATAGGGTCATTGCTTGAACGAGCTTTGTCAAATATAACTGTGCGTGTGGATAACATTGTTTGCAAGTATCTCTTTAGTGGCCATGTTCTCACAGTTTCCTGCCAATCTGCAGAGATTTTCTCTGCAGGCAATAACTGGGAGAAAGCATTTTTGGTAGGTTTCCAGACTCCTAGCCTCCATTTACAATCCTTGGGTGACATACATGCATACATATGTAGGTCAGGGAATGGTGCCACACATTTTCTTCAAGAGACATTGTGTTTCAAATATGTATTAGGTGTATCACATGCCACTTCTATCCCAGTAAAATTTTTGACCTCTCTTTGCCGTCTGAATTTTTTTCTCTTCATGGGTTCTGTGGCCCTTGTCTTGGGGTAACATGTTAGACGCTGTGCAGGAGCTGGAGGCAGGCTTAAGAAAAAGGGCTGTAGTGCGGAATATATCAGTATCATTGGATAAGTTAACTGCAGATGGGAAGGTGGATGCTTATCAAGGTTAATGTACTTCACATCTGTGCCTCTGCCCCTTTTCTGATTCCTTGCTTTTTCTAACGTTTTGGCACTCAAAAAATTTCTTGTGCCCTGTTTTCTCTGTTTCTACAACTGTGCCAGGTAATGAGATGCTCCTGTTCTGTTCATTTTCCTACAAGGACCCCTCTTCAATTTCCAGACTCCTTTATGCTTCTTGCAAAGTTTGCCCCAGTCTCATTTTTTTGTTTTTGACACATCTTTTTTTTGACAGATCCCTTGATCCGCACATCTACTTGTGATATTCGATTTGCATTTGTGTCATTGTCAACAACTGTACAACAGCGGTGCTCCTTGGATGTGCGATTGGAGTCCTGGGATGCAACAGTAAGTGACTGGCAATTACAAGTTCTCCAGGAGGTTGTCCCCTTTAGGGAAAAGGAAAATGAAGTCCTAGTGAAAAGCACAGAACAGATGGAGAGCTCTCAGTGTACCAGTGACATTCCTGTCAAGCAAGAGAGTCAAAGCTGGGATTCTGATTCCTCAGCAGTGGACTCAGACAGTGATGAAACCCCACACGAGAAAGGACCAGTGGGTCGTGTTGCTTCAGCCAGTGTTTCCATGATTGGGTGGGCATGGAACTTTTTGGCTGAAGAAGAGGTTGGAGAAAAGGGGTCTGAGGCTGAGGACATGAAGGAGGTTGCATTGCGTGAGCTTGGTGCTGCATCAGGGACACTGCAGATGCACTCAAACGTGGACTGGCTTATTCAATGTAAACTCAAGAGTGGGAAGATCAACTGTCGGTCTGATGTCCCTTCTGTTCTTTTGAGAGAAAAATCACTGTCTGCAAATGACCAAGTCACTTTGCCCACCCCTCCATTGCTTACTCCCAAGGCTTCCCAGACCAAACTCAATTTAGGTTTAATTGGAACACTATTCTTTGAGAACCCAGAAGTATACCTGTTTTATAATGCAGGGGGCTTGCAGGCTGCTTCCATATGCCTTGACTCTTTCACTTTTATGCAACCACCCAATAGAGACACTTGTATATTAGATAACACAATTTTATCATTGTGCCCTTCAGTAGGAGGAATTGGAGATCGAGAACATCATGGAATTGGCAAAGATGGCGATTTGTCCACCCGTTTTTTATTGGCAGGGGATTTCTCCATCCATGACTTTCTGGCATCTGATCCAGCCTCATCTTTGTATAGTGAAACAGCAGATTATTGGCCCCTTCAAAGCCAGGGTGCATTACATATGACTTGGTGGCAGAACACAACCGAAGCTGGAATATCTCAAGGGCAGAATCAGTGCAATGCATCAGTAAGCATAAGTATAGGAGTATTCCAGGTCCAATATTGCCCAGCTTTGATGGAGCAGTGGCTTTGTTGGATACGATGCATTCTGAAGGAAAATCCACAGGGGACACCTTCCCTTGAAGACAGTCATATGGAAGTCCCTAATGTTTCAGAGCCAGCATCCAAAGTGCTAGATTCACTTGAAGCAGCTGGAAACCAGTTGAAGAGTATAACAGGAACATCAGATGAAATATGTGCCCCTCTTCCAAGCACTGACAAAGTTTTTCTGCTGTTCACCCTTTCATTCTTTCAGTTCACTGTAGATACATTTACTTTTGTTTTATTATCTGCAGATTCCTCCAACTCCTCCTCACTGCTCATGTTGAAAACCAGTACTCTTTGTGCCTCTTTTCGTCCATCTCAGGAAAGAGGTTCAGATGAGAAGGATGCCCACCATAAATCTATACATATCTCAGTCAAGGATGCTGAAATCATTGCAGGCCAAAGATGTGAAGCAATGGTAAGTCTCCTGCATCTCCGTCTTTGTGTCTGAATCCAAAGCTGGTTGGTGTTTTTTGTTTGTTTCCTTCTTACCTTCAAGCTTTGGTGAGTTTTGTAGGATTCCTTCCTCTCGTTTTTTCATTCAAGCACTCAGACACAGAAAAAATTCGGTTCATTCATCAGAGGATAATGTATCAATGTCACTTGATTCAGGAGCTATTCCACAGTGTGGTACCACAGTTCTCGATACATGCTTGTTGTGGAGAGGGAGGCCAGGGATCTCTTTGTGGCTTTTCAGGTCTGCTGGTGACCCTTGACATGGAGGGATTGAGCTTCAACCTCAATGGCACAGATACCCATGTGGTTGCAAGAGTCCTTGCTGCTCATGTGCCATTATTTTGTTTGAATGTATTTCCTCCTTCAACTTTTGAGGGTGAGTACACATGTTCTTCTCCTGTGAGTTGGTTGTTAGGAAGTTGTTTAGCATAGGATGGCTGTCTATTGCAGGCTTATTCTTTCCTTTGGCATCTCAAAGTGCATGAGCTGGTCATTGTGAACAAATCTAACTAAGTTCACTGCTGTTTTTCTGATGTAATTGGAAATTATTGGTAATGAAGCAATTAATAGAAATAGATTTGAACCACTAATATTCTTCTTCACAGTTGAAACACATTGGTCCAGACTGTGAAATTGTCACTGCCTGACCTGAACTTCTGAATGATGGGCTCTTGAGCGCATCATTTAGTGATACAATTCTTAACCCATCAGGTATGGAGAACTGGCGGGTGTGCAGGGGTATGGCTAGGTGGTCAATTGTCGCAGATCACTGTTAAAGTTGGGCATTTTCCTGATCATGCCAGCACTGGTGGTCCTAGTGTGCACATTGGCAGCATTGAGCTTCAGCTGTTTGGGAGCAGGTAGAGCAATCTCTCTCTCTCTCTTCCTTTTCATCTCTGTTCCGCAAGCTGTTCTGGAATTTCAAGAAATCAGTTGAGATTCTGTTTTAGCTTCTTTGTTTCTTGAGTTCACATCCTGATGTGACATTGTGTGTTCGGCTCTTAGCAATGAAATATGAGTATCTTTTTTTTTCTAGTCTTGACTTTCATGTTTTGTTTGCTAGTTTATTAAGCCCATCCATTTCAGCAAAATTGACTTAAAATTTTAAGAGCCCGTGTCTTGTTTTTTTCAGGGTAGATGTTTTTGGCAAAGATGAAACAGTGCCAGGGCTTGTCTTTGATGGGTCTGATAAGCAGCCCATCATAGAGGGGGAAGACAAGCGAGCTTTCAGTGGTGAACAATGCTGTAGTTCTCTGTTAATCAGGACTGTGAAGCTATATCTCACCAACCAAACATTGATGCTGATGCAAGCATTGCAGCAAATGAATAACTCATTTGAGAAGCCCATCAATTCCAGAGAACATTCCGGTTCAGGAGTTTTGGAAAAGGTGTGCTCACTGAAAAGGAGCCATTTCTTGCTGGTAGAAGAGGCGCAGGGCCATCTCATTGCTCTTCACAGCAGTGACTCTCCACAGACATTCCAAGTTTGGGATGGTCAGATGGTTTCGTGCGTGTCTGGCACACATCTCAGACTCGGGTTGGTTTTGGGAGGAGTCAAAGAACTCAGCCCTCAGGAGCAATCTCTGAGCAGCAACGAAGTTTGTGATATGTCACTTCACGCGAGTCTTAGGCAAATAGAGCTGTCACTAGGGTACATTGACCTTGGTGCTGTTCTGGTATGCCACTCTCCCCTTATGTTTGAGTGTATCTACTTTTTGCATTTATTGGATGGTGCAGAGTTCCTGTCTTCCTACAAAGAATGTTCAAGCCCTGGGTCACATTTTCCTGAATCAAGATGTTGCCAGTTGAATGCAGATGGGGAACGCCAAGTATAATAACTATGTGGGCAAAGTTAAGGCTAGTTAGCTTCTGCATTTTGAACATCTTAAACTGGGTCGCATTTTGAACATTGTAAACTGGCTCCCTGCATCATGGTTGTCTGGTCAGAGAAGTTGAGTGGTTTTGTGAACTAATGGCTATGTTGCAGGAGAAGGGTTGTTCACTGAGGATGTGCGCGATGAGGAATGTAGGTGAGAGCATTATCTGTGTCTCTGGAGTTTATTGCGTATCTGAACAAGCTCATGATGTCATCAGCAGTCAACAGCCTTTCCCTCCACAAGTTATTTCAAAGGTTTTCTTACACCAGACCTAGACACTGTTTTCAAATTTACTTTGTGCCTGCCATGATATTCTTCTATTTGATTTTTGATTGTATGTAGCTTAGCGGAGGGATCTCATAGACAAAGGTCAGATTTTTGGCCAGATATGCTTGCATCTTCAGGTTTAGAGCATTTGGTCATCATCTTTCATGAATCATTGCTTTCATATTGAGACCTTTTTTGTTTGTCACTGTGAATGAACAGAAGCTGGCTGTGGACATCAAAGATGTTTTGCTTGACATTCCACGGCATCATTATGTTTGGCTCTATGAATTTGCCAAGAATTTCAACAGTATACAACCAGTTCAGATTTTGTCATCATGTGACTCTATTGACAGTGATAATCAGTCTGAGATGCATCACAATCAAGACAAGGCACAATCTATCTCAGCCCAGCAAATAAAAATGGATAGCAGTTTACAGATTGCCAGGATCTTTGTTAGACTGGGCCTTTGGAGGGATGGTTTGACAGAGAGCTTGGAAGGTGTGGGCAAGGAATCCTCAAAGCTTATAATTGCTGTTGAAGGTGCAAGTATGAGCACACTCACAACAAAGAGGGTGAACCCCTCACACAGCAACTCCAATCTTGGTTTCGGAACTTGCTTGCCACAGGATCAGTCTGAGATTTCAGACCAGCGAAAGCTACGAGTTATCCACCTTCAGATGTCCACCAGTAGAGTACAAGGCAGTGATCTTTCTAAAGGAGAAGATCTTCTGAAAGGTACCAAGCAAGAGGACAGTTTGGTGCATATTTTTCCTCTCATTAAACGGGGAGTGTGTGAAGAAGGGACAGAAGCTTCACCGATTCTTGAAATAACATGGAGTGTAGGCACACAAGGATTATCGACTGGTCTTATAGAGCTTTCACCACTGGATTGGTACATTGATTCACGTGTGATTGAGGAGGTCAATATCCAATTTCTTTCTCTTCTCTTTTTGGCTTATTTTTGGGTAGGTTTGTGTTCAGTATGTTAATGTATGGGTGTGGTATTTGGCAGATTATTACAGTAATTTGGGAGCGGCGTAAGCATGTGACACCTGTAGCAGGGGTAGATGTGCTTCCAGTAACAGGGAACCTCCGTATTGTGGCGCGTGCTGGCCATCTTCATGTGCTCCCACTTTTTAGCGTACAAGAAACTGCTGAGCTTGTCTTTACTTCAGACTACTTTGTTGGCATTTTGGACAATTCGACAGGTTCTGATGCTCGAAGATATCTGGGAGTCCATGATGGTTCAACACCAGGAGTGATGGATCCCAACAAGCTCAAGGTCCAGAACATCGATGTCTCACTTGTAGGATGGAAGATGGCAGTGACAGGACCAAGATTTGCTGCTCCAGCTATTCTGATTCCACCATCTGATATACATGTTGTTGGGAGACTTCTTGGATGCCCTGGGCCAATATTGCTATCATTTACTGCCCAAAGCTTAACTTTAAATGTGTGCATGGCACGACTGTCTATTGCACTTGCAGTCCTGAGCTCATTGCTTGATGGTTGGAGTGCAACATGGCCTTTACGGCAATGCCTTTCTTCACAAGAGAACACAACAGATGACCTTCGTACTGGAGTGTTCCAGAAGTCCAGCAGCCAGAACCAGCATTTGGGAAAGGGGGAGATCAATTGGGGTGATGGGTCTGATCAGAACCGCAGTGGAAGTGGTGGTTGGATTTGTTGGAGGTAGGGTGCACTATGTTTCAGCATTACCCTAGAGCTGCTATTAGGTGCTACATTAGGTGGGGATAGCCCTGGTGGAAGTACTACTGAGAACCTTTGGCTCTGAACTGGTGAAAGTTAGGGGCTTATGAAGCTTAGAGGAAGAAGATGAAGGGAGAAACTGTTGTTGGTTATAAGGGGTTAGTGTGCAGGTACCTCCTAGAAACTACAACTTTGAACCTTGTACTTGCAAAGCAACAAATCTAACACCAAGCTGTCACCAAAGGGATGTCCTTTCAGAAAATTAAAGCATGGTGTAAAGACCAGTTTTGATGCTTCCATTGCTTGGAGTCTTTGATAACAGTCTTTGATATCTAAAATCCTTTTGTGCTATATGTTACACACTGAACTGCTGAAAGACCAACTGTTGTGCTGTTGCATAGGTACCCATACCCACGGTCTATCAGGGAAGTGTTGATCAGTGAGCAGCTCTTCAGTGAAGTTCCAGGCCTCTCAGTTGACACAACTGCCATCTTCCAGCTCTCTTTCTTTGACCAAGTCACTGGAGTGTTTGTGGATGCTGCCCCTCTTTTGGTTGCTAGAGAAGGGGAGCTGAAGTATCAGATTGAGCCCTTCTCAAACATTATTGCAGAAGAATGGCGACTATCATGGTTCCTACCTCCTAGTGGTCTCCCAACGTCTTCCTCAAGCAAGATCCGACCACTGCCTGCAACAAACATTTTGAAGCTTTTGCAAGTCAATAGAACCACAACAGGCCAACCTCCCTTGGGTGATATACCAGCATTACTTCCTTTTATGTTGGTGGATTTCAAGGCTGAAGAAGTGCGGTTTAGTTTGGTCGAAGGCTGGGATGATACTGAGGCAGCTGCAGCACAGGGATCACAGTTCCATGTGGGTTATCACTTTTGGAACTCAGGTTTATGGACTCTTGCAACCACAGGTGTTCTCTTGGCTGAGTACACCGATATGGCTACCTATACTCATGTATGCATCACTTTTCTTGTGACTCACCAAGCTTTCATTCTCTGACTCTCCATCTCTCTTCAAGGAGTGCTTGAGGACTCAACTTCATGACCTGAATTGCCTGCTTACAGTTGTGATTAAATTCTGGGCAATGTCTTGCTTTGAGCACTTACCAAATGCATGCAGTAATGGGAGAGTGTCTTAGCCTCATTGTGTCAAGACAAGAGGACAGTGTTCAGTCTTTGTGACTTTTCATTGTTTTTTTTTTCTTCCCCCTTTTCCTTATGTCTTGTGGATGCTTGTGCCACTTGTTTGTTTTGATGTTTCTTCTACTTGCAAACTGGGTTTGAGGCCATAGGACTATGACAAGTGAAAGGCTTTTACAAATACCTTTTCTGCTATCATGTACAGGAGTTGTTGTTGGAACCCGTTGAAACAAGTCTGCAGCTAAGTAGTTGCTCCATTTCACCTGCTGATATAAAGGCAAACGTGGCTACCAAAGATGAGCTAGAATCCCAACTGTCTTGTGACACAAGCTTAGCACCACATGAGGTTCGTCACCCTCCCACTGTACCAGGATACTGCTTGTGGTTACGAACAAGAGGAAAGCTGACTTTACATCTCCAGAAGTCTATCCTGCAAGAGTCCTCTCGAATAGGCCATCTTTTATCGCCTGGAGACTCTACATTGGTGCCTGCTGATTCTGAGTCTCAGGGCAGCATGGACACCAAGCATCTACAAAGCGGAGTTGACAAACTTGGACAGTTTGCCTTTACCATAGAGAATGCATGTCCTATTGATCTGGTCTTCCGACAAACAGGTTCAGAAGAAGTGATTGCAATTAGACAGGGAGGGTGCCACCAGTATGCTTGGCACTCCCCTCCTAAACTATCTCCATTAGCTGAGAGGAAGCTCGAGATCCGTAATTTTTCAGTGGGTGTAAATCATACTCTGAGTAATGGTAAGGAGAGAACAGTGCCAGACCCACAAAAATGGTGGTGTGACCCAATTGAGATTGAGAAAGAAGGTGTTTATCAGCGGCGACTTCTTTTAGACCCAACCACAGCAATTTGTGTTGTAGTTGAAGCACGGTGCTCACAACCTGGACGTAAAAAAGTTGTTATCCGACCAAGCTTCCGGTTGACCAATATGACCTCCAGTGTGCTAAAGATTCGGATCTGTGGGTTGTTTCCCACCAAATTTCTGGATATCCTCTTGACTTCAATTCCAGGAACTAACTTCACAGGTGGGTCAAATGAAGAGGCTGCTCCTGTTGTGAGTGAAGGAGAACTGTTTCTACAGCTTTCCCCAAGCAAAAGAAAAATGTCAGGGATGGAGATCATGTTTGCAACAACTTTGGTGAGACAATCAATGAAACAAGTGACAATGAGTGTGTTGATTGAAGGCATTAAAGGCTGGTCTACTTGGGCACCTCTGGAAGAATTGACATGCTCTTCCATTAAGCTGCTTTTGAAGAATGAATGTGTAGAGTGGAAGAGGAGTGGTGGAGTGGTCCCACAATCATCACCACTCCTATGTTTAGAACATCGAGGATCAGAAGGTGATTTCACAGGGCAGTCAAGTGTGGTTCTTTGGCCTCTTTTTTATGTGCAAAACAGCCTGTTCCGATCCTTGCATCTTCAAGTTGGGTTGCAAGGCTCAGATGTGGTTTCACAAGAACTCCACCATGATGAGGAGACACCTCTGAGTGTCACTATGTCAGGCCGGCAGTATGTGTTGGCCAGTATTACAAAGTCTGAAAAAGCTTCAGATGAGCCTGGGACATCATGGATTGATGGAAGGGGCACACCAAATTGCACCCCAGAGAGTAGCTCTGTGGGAGAAGCATTGGACAATGCTGGACTAGTTTTGGCCCAAATAAGAAGAGATGAAGAGAGATTGAAGACAAGGCCAATACTTTTGACTGCGAGCATCTTTCGAGTGGGAACCAGATTTGATATCACATATCAAGAGCTTCCCCCTGTAGGATCTCATAATGTTCTGACATTTTCTTCTCCAAACACAGGACATGTGGTGAGCTCCTGTTTGTGTGCCGCCATTCTAATGGACTGACACTCTCAGGTTGGGATCATCTGCAAGGCTTTAAATGTGATGGAATGACTTTGTTATGAGACTGTTGCAGGATTAATCCTGTGGCTTGGGGTGTTGCAGGGATTCAGCTGCATATTGAGGACAAGTTTTTACAGAGATGGTCTACCCACAATCCTTATATCTTTTGTGCCAATGGCAGTGTTCCATAATTATTTACCTCTGGCAATGGCTGTGAGGGATGCTCGGTTGCCACCTGAAGCACCTCTTGCTGCCTGGGCATCCTCAGGTGAAAAATCAGCATTCTCCTTACAAGGTCTACCTGGGCAACAGTGTGGGAAGAAAGTTTGTATAGGCATGACAGTTGAGGACCAACTTCAGCACACTTTTGCAGAGAATTGTGTGGCACAAACAATAGAGAACCACGAGAAGAACACATTAAAAGAGTGGTTGTGGTCAATGCCCATAGAAGTGGAAACTGACTCAATTCAAGAAGTAATGGTGGGGGCAAGTAACCAGTCTTTCTGTTTTCTTCTTCAGACTCAAATTACTTTGTGAGTACCTCTGACAAGAAAGAATTCAATTTCCAAGGTGTTGTTTTGTGCGTTCTTCACAACTTCTGTGTCTCAAATGTGCTGATCATGTTGAAAATCTGACAAAACTGATTCTCTTGCAGGTACAATGTTGAAGATGACACTGAAGCGTGCATGTGTTGTCATCTGTCTATCTACCCTTTGATGCTTGTCTCCAATTTCTCTGGCCATTCACTCCGTTTTTGGTATAGGGGTTTGTCCAGCTCCAGCTTTTGGGACTGTCCAGACAGGTCAAAACTTGCTCCCATGGCAGCTTCGTGGGTAAACACTGGCACTCCAAGTCCTAAACCTCAAGTAACCATTGGGCTACTAATCTCTTCATTACGTGACCCAATGGTTCCTGTACACAGATTTCAATCTTCAGCTCTGACTGGAGATTGCCAGTCATTCGAAGAGCATTTGGAACAGAGGATTTCTTTGTTGGGTAGTGCAAAGTCAGAACCAATTGATTATGGAACACCAGAATTGCAGAAGAGTGATGAACCTTCTTCTCATACACTTGGGGTTGACTATATTTGGTCAGATTGTATTGACTTGGATAAAATGACACGACAAAGTCGTGTCATGTTTTCACTTGGGAACAACAGGGCCCACATCATGATGCTCACCTACAGTTTGGTGTCAGTAGATGGGCAAACTCATCTTCTGATTCATAGAGACCCTCAGCCTCCCTTTGTTATTCTGAATGACACGGAGTGGCAACTGGAAGTCAAAGGGGGCAAGAATGACTCCTCAGTTCTGAGGGTAATGAGCTATGCCAAACTGGAATGTGATCTCACAGGCCTAGATGCACAAGACAGTGACCCATTTGAAAACCTTGATGAGCTTTTCCTATCTAGCACCAAGCAGGAGCAAAGCAAGACAATAGAGATCTGCATTAGGGTTATGGGTCATGTCTGGTCAAAGCCTTTGGATGTAACCTTGCAGAAGACAATGAAGTATGAAGCTGCACTTGATGGGACTGTGGTTTTGTCTGTGAGAGTGGAGCAGCTGGGACCCACCTTTTTTGTGCACATCTCACCATTTCAGGAGAAAACTGAAGTAGTCTTGCCCACAAAGTTCATCAGCAAGGTAGCTAACATCACTGACATCAATATCATTGCTGACATTGAGAAGCTCAGGCTGTCAGTACTGGATGATGACCTTCGAACTTTGAGGGGTCCAGATTTGTCTGGGTTGAGGCAACATAGGGGAGAGAGACAAATGGCTTCTGTGAGTGATGAAGTCTGTTTCGCAACTATAGAGAAGCTATCATGTAGATTTTCTCGTCATCTGAAGATGTCAGCACTTCCAGGAGTACCAGGCGTGTCTGTGCACAAGATGCTTCTGACAGCTGCATTATTACAGGTGGACATACAGTTGCAAGAATCTGAGTTACCTGTTTTAATAACTACAGGTGTTTCTTCATCTGTAGTTCAACAGCAGCAGCCATGGAAGAATGTTGTGGACAAGCAAGGTCTGAGAGTGATGTTGGAGCTTTATAAAGGAACAGATGAAATAGTAGCATGTTTTCCATTGTGGCTCCAAAAGCTACATGTGACATTGATGCCCTTGACTGTTAACATTGACAATGCATCTTTTGCTCTTGGGCGACGCCTGAGTAGCAGTGCCACTCAAGATCG
>Ga0116228_10003349_pt1 | contig 14058 bp, 12 predicted proteins | sample S1TSphfallax_2_FD_89694 | JGI IMG/M metagenome (GOLD analysis project Ga0116228, IMG submission 89694) | Host-associated microbial communities from peat moss isolated from Minnesota, USA - S1T2_Fc - Sphagnum fallax MG | ecosystem: Host-associated > Plants > Peat moss > Unclassified | place... | reverse complement strand
GGAATACAATAGCTACAAACGATAGAAAGTCGTGGAGGAGGTCTCTTAAATAGTTATAAGTGATAGGCAAAACCATTAAAAGGCTTGCAAGCATAATGGAAATGAAACAATGGCTATAGAAGGTTTGTAAACCCCAACAGAACAACATCATGGGGCGTAAAAAATACTGCAAAACCTTGGAAAGCAACCACTCTCAAATTCTACTTTTTTTTCACGTTGCCCTTACACTAGTAGAAAAACATGTGTTTTTTAACTTGTCTTTGTCAACTAACATAGTTGAAAGATGTTAAAATTCCAACTATTCGAGTTGAAAATGACATTTTTTCAATTCTATCAGTTGACAAAAACAAGTCGAAATATACATGTTTTTCTTCTTTGGTCCCTCATAGCCTTGGATTATATTATTTACAAGAAGGTAAGTATGTTCTTGGATAGTATACCTTTACCTTCCTCCTTTGTTTTTTGTATGGCTTCTTATTTACTACTTGAGTAGTTGTAATAAAATAAACTAATGAAGCTAGTTTCTTTTTGTTGAATAATTAGGCATGACCTTGCCTCCTCGGTTGAAGGCCGCAATTTCACCCTTTAACATTTAACAACCATCCCATGGATTGTATTTGGAATTTTTTTAACAATGAAACTAATGTTGGATTGGTGAAAATGATGTTCAGGTTCTTCAAGGTAAATAAGAGGGAACTCACTATTGGCAAATAGAATAATATAGCCCTCAAGATTGGATAGTTTGTAAGACAAGACTAAAAAGGTGTTTGAAAGGAGGGTATATAAGGGAAACTCAAATTGGAGCAAGGAGTGGAAGGTACTACTACCCAAGAGAGGTAGAAAAAGGACTTAGGACTTAATACCCAACTAAAAATTGTAAGATAAAACAATAATTCAACATTTTTAAAATTTATTACATGGGTTCAATAATGGGGGGGTAACTACTATTAGATAACCAATATAAGAGTAATTTTGTCATACTTTCAGGAAGAAATGAAGGTTATTTTCTAAACATGAATCGTGACATGAATCGTGTAGTAACAAGAGGATATATAGAAAAGAATGGAACAAATTATGAAAGAAGAGTTGGGAATGTTAAATGCAAGCTATTTGGAGAAGGTAGCAAAGCATGTACTACCATCTTGGATAGTAGCTGTGGGCACTTCCATGCCTAATGTCAAGATGGAAATACCTTTAGAGGGCCAAGAGATAAATGCCACCTATTAGTATCACTTGTGGTGGAAAGATATTGGGTCAAAGGTGGAAAGTTTCAATGAAGAAAAGAATGGAAATAACCATTCTCTAGTTGGAAAACAAGCAAAGAAAATTACCAGGGGAAGACAAGGTGGGTTTTACCACTCATTAGAACTTATTAAATGCCTACTTTCAAGGGTAGGTGGCATAAACGGTAGTAGAGCAAAAACAAACCAAAATTCTAAGATTTCAAAATGAAAAAATGGAGGAGGAGATGGTATATGGGTCTAAGCATAATAAAGTATGCCAAAAAAGTAGTCTTAAAAAAATTCAATTTAAAAATAATTTTTTTTCAACATTAGCATTGTAAAATATATTAAAAACCTATTTGAATTGCATTTTGAAATCATATAACACTTCATTGAGTTTATTATAAGATGTACATAAAGTTTGAGGAATTTTTATATTAAAAAAATGGATTAAAAATATGTTCTAAATTGGTTGGTTCTTCAAATTTTCCAAAATATTTTTACATTAAAACTTTGATAGATTATGACTATAATATGAAAAGTTGAAAATATATCCATACACACTAGGCCTTCATCAACTTGAAAATATAATAATTATAATTGATGTTGTACTTTCATGTACTTGTAACTCAATTTTGTAGAACTATGACATATACTTTCTATATTTGCATTTCAAAAAAATGTACTTAAATGCATATTAGAACATGTATTTCTTCAACATTATGCAATGAAGTCAAAGAACTTATAATTGTTGATCATTGACTCAAATACTATTCATGGATTCAATACATTGAAATATACTTTATGAATATTTTTCAAAAAAACATCAATTGTTTCCAATTGGCATATTTTACCATGTTTATGCCCATATGCACCAAGGGGTAGTTGTGGAGGTTTACAAGGAAGGTTCTAAAGGGCAATTTGTAACTTGCATTTCACAAGACCCCATACTACGATGCCTACCATGGGAGTCTTATTTGTAGTTGCCTTTGAGGTGGAGGCGATAGAACCATATTCAAAATATGAAAGGAAGCAAGATTTGAGGAGGCTTGAAAAACTTAATGACCATCTAGGGGCAAGAACTTAAAAGTGGTGGAACTACCTTCCCTAGGACCTTCAAATGAAGGCATAGCCATTATGTACCCTCACAAAAATGATCTAGCAATTTGCACATGTCCTAGGTTTTAAGGTTATAGGGTTTAGGGTTTAAGACAAAGGCCCACCATCATAGTGCAATATGTGTGGGGATGTAGGGCACCAAACAATAAGAAGTCACTACCATCTTTCAATTTTGGATGATAAGGGGGTACCCAACAAGAAAAATCAAACTAGTGATTGTAGAGAAGGTATGAACATGAGCTACATTAGAATGATGAAAAAGAAAGACCAAAAATTGGCAAAGGCACCTCTTTTGGAAAACCAAATGAAACAGCCCAAACCAAAAAAGGAACCACATGAGGTAACCCCTTCCAACCTTCCAAGTGTTGTGGGTTGGTCTATCTTCTACCATCGGGGGTCCGATACGGGGACCCTTGATGTATGGAATGGGTCTAGCCATATACCCTACAATGTTAGGATTTCAGCTACCTTTACCTCAAGCTACTGCCCTACCTTTAAGACCTAATCAAGAAGCAGCAACAATAGTAAAGGAAGATTTTAATACAACTAGACTAATTAGTAAGCGAAAAGGGGACTTGCAACAATCCACCTCCCATGGGACTAACCGACAAACCCCTTCAAAAAGGCAGTCCATAAAGCACTCCTCTACAAGGGGTTAGGGGGGAGATCCACCCAAAGATTCCCCCAGCTTTTCATTAGATTTAAACGAAACAGAGGATGGTAAGAAGGGCCAAACTCCCCTTCCACCAATATTTCTAGGATGGGGAGGAATGCCACCCAATTGAATTCCATATTTTCCATGGTACGAACCATGCCACCCATGACAATAGCAATTGGAAATTCTTAAACTATCCTGAGTATACCAAGAATTCAGACCTAAACGTTCATGTACATGTGTTCAAACAAGTGATAAAAGTCAATGTTGTTACCCATGAATGTATAAAAATTGCATACTTCCATTGGATGTTGTGGGACATGGCTTTAGCTTGGGGGGACAACTTTGTGAATAACCACCTAAACTTTACCTTCAACAAGTTTGCTTAAGTGTTCTATAGATGATACCACAAGGTTCAAATGGATGAGCAAGTTTACATGACCTTGTGAACCATCAAACATAATCTGAACAAGAAGGTAGATCTTGAATATTACTAATGAATTATTAACTTGGCAAACTTTCTCCAACACCTGGTAAACGACTGTCTATTAAATGCATTTTTTAGGGCAAGACTATTGCCCTAATTTCGGGTGGCTACTACCGATATGGAAAGGGGAACTTTGACCCAACATTTGGAGGTAATAATCATTTGTGGGGAGAGCTCTACAAATGCTAACGGTAATGGGGTGATACTAGACATATACCCAATGATGAAGGGGGAAAAGAAGAAGGTGAGTCCATTCACGGTTGGGGTACTAAAAAAGGAAAAAAATGACTTAAGGACTTTTTAGAGCTATTTTTTACAAATAACATTTACATGAAACAAACTTAAGGGAAGAAAATTGAATAATCTAATATAAAATAATTCATGTGTTAATGGTGATTTTTCATAATCATACATAATTGTGTATGAATATTTTTGTTTAATGCTAGAAATGGAAAAAATCCCAAAATGAGTTTTAATGGACAACAAAACATGTTTTTTGGCATGTTTATTTCTTGCACATGTGACTTGCACCTACATCTAAACATTTAAAACTCGTTGAACATAATTTTTTTATCAAATGGTTTTTAAAATGAGTCCTTTGCCTTGCAACCCTTTCCTTCAAAATTTCAAGACTTCGAAATTTTTGAATGATTTGATTTTTCATCAAGTTCATCCAATGAACATGTACTTTCATAGAAGAGGGCATGTTTTTGTTGTACAAAAGTTTGAAATCAATTATATGATTTTATGCCTTCCGTTTGATTACTTTTTTTTTAAATGTACTTTAAACACTTGATTCCTTTAGTTTATAGGACTCAAAATGACATTAACATAATATCCAAATTATTAATATTTCTATTAATTTAAGAAGACATCCAATACAATTATAATAATGTAAGTTTAAAAAATCCAAAGTTGTCTTTTGTAGTCCTTTTCCAATTAGACATTCCTTTTTGATATCCCAATCGTGAATGGACCTGGTAGAAAAGCCCCTGACCAATGTCAACAAATCAAAGGAGAAGGAATGCCAATACTGTAAAAAATTTAACCATTAAAAAAAGTAGTGTTTTTGGAACCCAACAACCTAGAGAACAAACTGAAGGAAAAAAACAGGTAATGGTTAATGAAATGGTAGCCCAACAACGCAAACAAAGTAATTATTGGAGGAGAGGAAAAACATGAAATATTATCATCAATAGCACCTTTACTTGATATACATATGGGAAACAAGGACATGCCTCCACTAATTGCTTGTGGAAGGAAGAGATCCAGGAAATGGTAAGGAAAAAGACATAAAACAACAAATTGATACGGGGGCCTAATAAAAAGAAGAATGACGAGGCCATTGTCAACATGGTGATGGCTATCAAAACCAAAAGCAAGGCACCTAAGGAGGTAGCCTTCTAGGAAAGGGAGCCTCTCAAAGGGAAGGACCCATAGGATTGGCAATAAGAGGAAAAGTTTAAGCAACTGATGGTAAAGACTATTTAAAAGTTACAAAAGGATGAAAAAATATAGGAACTATAGTAGGAGGTAGCTATTGTCCTAAACCAATCTTGGTCCATTGAATGGGTGGGGTTATCATTTGTTGTGGAACATCAAGAAGTATTGTCAACCCCAACCACTCTAGAAGCCAACAAGGAAGTGGGACAACAAATACTGGACAATAAGATTATTGTCACCATTAGTCAATTATTGAAGTTAGCATATGATCTCCATATGTATTTGATAGCTCACCTAATAAGTAGTTCGTTCACAATGAAGATAGTACCTCCAAAGCCATAGTCATCGTTGTTGTCGCAATTGTAGACCATTAGATGGTGGTAATAGTAATACATGTTGGAAAAAACATGGTAGACGATGTGCTTTTGGATGGAGGGTCAAAGGTGAATGCTATAACATATGGATTAAGGAAAAACTTAGGATTACCACCCCATAGTGGTGGATGAGATTAAGTTGTAATGGAAAAGGTAACGACTCTTATGATTGCAAAATGGACTTTGTCCGAAGACATTTAGGTTTGAAAGATCAACATGGGGATAATAAAGGACCCAAAATACTTCGAGTTGAACATTGATCTAGAGGAGACAATAACAATAGTAGCAAATAATTTATTGCAAGAATTTACGAATGTGTTTGCATGGAATTACAAAAAACTTAGAAGGATCCCACCTCACATTACAGAGTACAAAATTGAGCTGGAAACTACCATCCCCCCTTCACACCAAACGCGTTATCGCATGAATCCCAACTATGTGATGATTGTTAAACAAAACCTTGACAAGTTGTTGGCAATTGGTTTCATTGAGCCAATGGAACAAGCAACTTGGCTATCACCGAATATGGTAATACTGAAAAAGAATTAACTTCTACCACAACTAAGACACCCATCATCCTAATTTGCAGAATACCTAGCTTGTGTGGGAGTAGATATATGGTTGATATTTGCGAAAATGTATTGAAAATAGGTGGGTACATTTGGTTCAAATGAATGACATGAAATTGAAATTGGCATAAAATTTAATCCTTGGCTCATGTCGTTGAGATCAAAGCCAATCCTAAATTCTTGCACTCTTGGGGCCTTTACCATTTGTTGGTGCTACAATTAGCAACAAGGTTTCTAAAACTTGTTATGTAGTCATGCTTAAATAAATGACAACAAACAAATAATGGAATAAATACCCTATTAATAAAAAACACATGATAATGATTGTCATGGTTTGGAGTAGTTGGTGCATTTGGCATTGCCCCTTGTGCATCCAATAGACTTCCATATTCAATTGTGCTAATGTATTCCCCATAGGTGTCTAGGAACACACGCTTGTTCCATGGCTCTTTACATAATATAACCTTTTGCCATGGGTTGGAAAAAACATCACAATAGAAAACTTATTGGACTTGTGATGGGAAGAAATTTGGTTCATTATCATTCACCAACATATGTCAAAAGTTGCCCCTTAAAAATTCGACCTCGTCTCATTTATAAATTGGATTACCCCAACTATATAATTATGGATAACTAATAAATATTAATTAATTAATAGTTATATATTAAAATAATAAATTATTCATGAGTTAAATTATTTAATTAATATTAATTATTAATTAAATATATATAATATTTACAAATTGATTTGATAAGTTAGAAATTTAATAATTTATAGTTAATATTCAGGAATTATCAACTAGTTAATAAATTATTTTGTTATATAGTCAATTTAAAATCTAATTATTTTTTATTTAATTAATTGATCACTAGAAATTTTAAAGGTTTATTTTTAAAAGTAAAAATTAGTTTTATTTATTTTTTAATAAGTAGAAAATTTATTATTTTATAAATAATTTCAAAATAAATAAATAAAATTATTGATTTTTTAAATTAATTAATTATTTCTTGAAATACAAGGTACTTGCACACATGGCATGCACCAAAGGTTTAGGCATGTGGTTTAATTAAATTTAGCTTAATTGTTTCATGGCCTAGCCTTAAGTGTACTTTAGGTGTCACATTAGACATTTAATTAACCTAACCTCAGATGGTTAGCCTTAATATAACCATGCTTACGCACAATGTATGTTAAATTAATTAATAAGAATTAATTACTAATTAATTGCCTAAATTAGGATCATATTATAATATTATTAATTATAAAAATTATAAAAATATAACTAGCCTAGCTTAGAACTAATTACAATTTAACATTTGAAAATAATATTTTTATTAAATTAATGTATTCATTTGTCCCAATTTTCATGGTTAATGAAATACTTATATTATTATTATTATTTAATAATTTAATTATAATAATTTAATTATATTTATGAAGATTATTCCCTATGAGCTAACAATATATCTACAATAATTAGCAAGCAGACTAAACTAGTTAATTATTATAGGTAATTCTTGTTTTCGTTTAATTAGTAACTAGATATTAAATACCTAGAACCACCCAACATTGAACACAAGCTTAAGAACCATTGCAAATTTTAATGTTTTTTTCATTCTTTAACTAAATCAATAATGATCTTTATGTCATTAGAAGTGCAAATTGAAGGATTACAAATTTACTTTAAACACCAAAAGCTAGCAAGGAAGAAAACATGAAGAGGAGGAAGAGGATATTTGTGATATTTTGTTTCAATTTTTCTGAAGAAAAAGCTTTAACCCTCTTCATTTTCAAACCCCATATCTTTTTCATTTTTAGTTCATTTTAAGTGATCTAAAAACCTATGACTAGGGATATAAAAGACCTTTTTGTCCTTTGAATGCAACAAAGCAATGACAACAAAATTATCTCAAAATTCGAAACTCTGATATTTTGTTTCAAATGTTTTGAAAAAAAATTACAAGTAGACCTATGGTGCATTATAGTTGCACTTTAATTGATATTAAACACTTAATTAACCTCAAATGGTTAACCCTAGTTTAACAAAGCTTAAACACCATATAATAAAAATTGTAGTTGTAATTTAATTGATATTTTGTCTCAAAGGTTTTGAAGAGAAAACTTAAAACCCTCTTTAGTTTCAAACCCCATATCTTTCTCATTTTTAGTCTCTTTTGAGTGATCTATAAACCTATGGGTGTATCAACTAGATTTTTACAAGACCTTTTTCAAATCTAAATGCAACAAAACAATGACAAAAGAACTTAATTTCAACTAGGGTAAATAGGCCTACCACAATACATTTAAAATTTCAAAGGAAGTCAACTTTTTACACATTGCTCCTTTTTTTTTTAATTAAAATAAATTTTGTAGCCTTGCATTTAACATTTCCAATGCTACAAAAAACACTCAATTTGGTCAAAGAACAAAGAAGATATGGGTTGTTTTGTGCAAGGGGGTTCATGTTTGGTGATAGATTTGTTAAAATAGTTTCAAATTTTGAGATTAAGTTGTTTTTGTCATTGTTTAGTGGCATTTGGATTTCAAAGAAATCTTGTACATTGCTAGTTGGGACACCCATAGTTTTTTAAATCACTCAAAACAAATTTAAAATGAAAACAATATGGGGTTTTAAACTAGAAAGGTTTAAAGTTTTTTTTCAAAACATTTGAAACAAAATATCACAGTTTTGGAATTTTAAATTAGATTATTTTCTCACTGCTTTATTTCATTTGAAGATCCAAGAGATATTTTAGATCACTATTTGGTGCACCCATAGCTTTTTAGATCACTCAAAATGGACCTAAAATGAAAAAGATATGGGGTTTCAAACTAGAGAGGTCTAAAGTTTTTTTTCAAACCATTTGAAACAAAATATCACAATTTCAAATGTTGAGATTAAAATATTTTCTCATTGCTTTGTTGCATTTGGAGTTCAAAGAAGTATTGTAAATCACTGGTTGGCACACCCATAGTGTTTTAGATCATTCAAAACGGACTTAAAATGAAAAAGATATGGGGTTTCAAATTAGAAAGGGTTTTAAAAAATAAATTCAACTAGAGTGCAATTACAATTTTTATCCCATATTGTTTGTCATAACTTCCAAGTTTGTAAACTACATAATGAAGTTAGTGCACCAAGTGTTTTCAAAAGGCGAAATTGGGACTTAGGATAAATTAATAAGAAAGGTTTGACCTTAAAGGCCATGTAGTGAAAAAAAGGATTATTTGAAGTCTACTTATCTACCTTAAGCCTAAATAACATTATGGTCTATTTCTTTACCTAGGCCTACCTATCTAGGTTTAAGCTAAGGCGGTCTATATAAAGAAGTAAGCCTAGTAGGTAGATATCTACCTACTTATTTCTAGGTGGACCTACATACCTAGATTTAACCATACACATAATTTTAGGTAGGGACATGTGTCAACAAACTATTGCTTAGATTCTTTGCTTTTATATATAAGTCGAAAATGTTGCGTCACCTAAAATGGTCTATTGCTTTCAACTAAAATCTTGTCACTTCAATGTTGGCTGAAAAATTGACATGTGTAAGTAGGCTTCGACTCAACATTGTCGATTATTTTGGTAGGTAGTTGAAAACATCATTTTGAGTTTAAAAACATTTTATAGTTGGAGTTATGTTTTCAATTTCAAAATGTAGTTGAAACCATAGTTGAAAACCTTGGTTTTTCTCCTAATGATAGCAAAATAAAATAAAATGGGTGCATCTAAAGGTGGGCACCAATGCATTTAAGCCCCTAGGCATTCATGACAACTTGGAGATGGTCATGACATAAGTTATCTCCATCTATTTCTAGTGATTTAACTATCATTCTCATATAGCTATCCTAGAGTTTTAGTATCTGATAGACCCCTAGAAAAGTCTATAAATATCTTGTACCTTATTTTTCACCTCAAGTGTTGTGGTAAGGTGGGTCAATTTTGCTGATTTTTTTGTTGGAAGCATGCCAATTTCATCAACAAGCCCTCCCTTGATATGTGATCCAACTTGCTTTTCATTTCTTATTTGAAGATTTCCCTTTTGTATTGATCACCCCCCCAAACTTTTGCCCTATTTCATGAGTTGTCCCCTTCCCACCTTGTATTCCATTCAACATCTTCAAGCCTGATTTGCCCTCCTTACTAGGTTCCTCTCCTTTTGTGTCCATATTCAAAGTTTTTCCAATCTTATCATAGCTTTCAACCATTTTTGGAGGCCCCTTTCCTTTCTTCTGAATCCCTTCAGATGTTTTTTAAGACCTTCTAATTCACTTACATGAGCTCATCATTTGTTTCTCAACCCCTTTAGACCCCTTACCACCCATTGAAATTCCATTGAATTTTCAAGCCCTTGTGTCCCCTTAAATTGGCCACCTACATCTTGAAGAACAAGGCTTTCAACATTTTGAACTATTTCCTTTTTCCTTTGTGCCCCCATAGTAATTCCCAATAACTGATTGCAATCATAAGAACCCCCATCAGCATCATCTCTTTCATTATCAATACTCTCCCCCTTAGAATTAGTTAATTGATCATAAGATTCTGATCCAAATTTTCCATCTAAAGATATGACAGATGTAGGTTGTACCTCATTTGACTGTTTAATCAATCTAGTGGATCTAGAAGGGGTACCCTTGGGGATGGTCTCTTTGGTGAGCTCTAACATACCAATCTATTTGTTTGAGGAAGTGGTAGATGTGTCAACTTGCACCTGGTTCGACCTTCTCAATTTGTTGGATCTAGAAGGGCTGCCCTTGGGAATGTAATCATTGGTGGGCTCTAACTTACCCTTCACATTTGAAGAAGTGGCACACATACCTTGTACTTGGTTCAACCATCTTGGTGTATTGGATTTAGAAGGGCTACCCATGCGCACCTCCTCCTTGGTGGGTTCTAACTTGTCCATTTGATTATGGTGTAGAGGGGATTTTGAAGGACTAACTATCTTACAAGTTATCACATGTTCCTATGGAAGACATGCCATCTAGGTCTTAGGGGTGCTCTCTTTGGTGGGCTCTAACTTACCCAAAAGATTTTGGTGTAGAAGGGGTTTTGAAGGAGTAATTTTCTTGGTGGTTTTCACCTTTTTTGCAGACTAGGTGCCATTTGTGACTCATGGGTGGGCACTTTACAAGGCGTTTGCATTTTGGGTGGGAGTGGCATATGAGGGGGGGTCTACCCAATAACCTTGGGGGCTACATCAACTAGTACCTGCTCATGGATTTCTGGAAGAGTTTTTAAAATTTGGGTTGCTAGAACACATGCTTGGTTCAATTCACCAACACTAAAAGTTGTACAAACAAATGACGGCTCATGGAACATGTTCTATGATGATGCTACATGACAGAGTGAGAAAAATCATACATCAATTAAATTGCATACTAAAATGTACCTTCAACATGTACATGTGGTACTAATAGCAAGAAAACACATTACCTTACACCATACTTTGTGCCCTAGGTATGTTTTATAGAACATTTAGTATATAATGGAATATGTAGCACAATATTACAATACCCATATGTAATACAATATAAAACATATATGTGAGATCAGACTTTGCAATATAAAATATTTAACCCATGTACAATACTTAGGTCTTAAAAGTAAACTAAAGTACTATAGCTTTACCCCTTATATGTACTATTAATGACTTTGTATATTTAAACTATTTCAAATTGTAATATTGAAGTATTCTATTTACTATCTTGACATACATAACATACAATATAATGAACTTTGCATAGTTTAAATATATAGAACTATATATTAAAGTACTGTATCTATTATCCATATATTCCTTACATACAACATAATGAACTTTTTATATTTCAAATATTTGGGACTATAATACTGAAATACTCTATCTAATATCCATATATACACTACATACACATGATGAACTTTATATACTTAGAATATCTAGAATTGTAGTACTAAAGTAATATATTATTACCCCCATATACACTACATACAACATGTTGAGTTTCATACACTACAAGTATGTGAAACTGTAAAAGAAAATACTAGAGCTCAAATTATAAACTTGATTCAGCCCTCACTACAACAATAATTAGTTGCATCAGAAGTGTAAGTTTACAAGGGTACAACATTGTTCCCATAAATCAACAAGAAACAAATAGTTGTAAAGGAAAAATGTAAATTGTAAGCAAGTAGTGTATTGAATAAGATACATTACCAATGGTAAGGTGTATTGATTACACAATAAATTTTCTTTGGGCAACAACCATCCTTCAAGCCATTTCAAAATCCATGTCATCTACCTTCTCTTCAAGTTCAACAATTGGTGATGCAAACCCAAAGCTCTTCGACCATTTTGGATGAAGAACACTTGCACATTGTTCTTCCCTAGAACTACTAGCAGCCTTGAACCAAATGGCAACACACCAAAGGTGATACAAATGCTTACAACTATAGACAATGATGTTAGACAAAGGAAATGGGGCATTGCATACCATGCACATGATTGTCACCTTGAGATCAATGGTTACGCTTTTATCCAAAACCGCCACATAACACATAGGGTGGGGATGAGTAGATAGGCCGTCATCACCCTTTTGAGATGCAATAATTGTCATGTTAAAGCTTGAAATTGCATACACAAAAACTCTAACTTCTTTTTTGCCATTCTCACGTTCCTTTGGTTTTTATCTTATTGAACCAACAAACCAGCAATGGTATGATCTTGCTTACACACCATCTTTCTATAAAAATCAAGTGTCACCAATTGCAAACTAGATTTTCCACCATCTGTTTCACCTAACATCAACAAAGCCTGCAATTTCTTCTCCTTTTCTTCCTTCATGGAGGTCATTGACTCATGCACAACCTTCACATGCTCCATCTTATTACATAGACATTCTTTGGCCTTGTTGATGTTGTCAACTTCTAATTTAGCAACCTCCAACTCATTCCCAACAACATACACCAAGTCAACCACCTCATTCCTTTTTATTTATATCCAAAGGTTGATCTCTCCAACATTGCCAATACTTACAGGTATTGGTTGATCATTTTTACTTTGATGCACTTATTTGTTTTCACCCCATTTTTCTTCTAGTTAACATAATGTTTGTTTGTCCAATGGAGTTGTATTCATAGGTTTCATTGACACAACCAGGGAATGGAAGGATGCCCATTACATATGTAATGCATTAGTTGGATACATCAAAACCATTAGAGTTGACAACATTCTAGAAATTTGTACAAACAATGTTTCGAACATGAGAAATGCATATGACTTTCTAATATGTTGTTTTCCAAATCTTTACTTTCAAGATTATGTTGTTCATTGTCTAAACTTGTTATTGGAAAACTAGGGGCAAACAACATGGGTGAAGTGAATTGTGAAAAAGGTGAAAATTATTATTTCTTTCATACAACAACACCATGTGCCACTAGCAATATTTTGTTGTTATTAGACCAACTAATGCTTTTACACCTCATTAAAACACAATTTGTAACCAATTTTTTAATGGTTGAATTTGGTTGAATTGTTGTTCAAGTTTAGACTACCAATGAACAAACTATTGCCAATCCCAATATGACAACTTTTGTAGACACATTGCATGGCACCCATTGTTAGAAGTCGCTCACCAAAGCAAAAATTGTTTTAGCTAAAATATTAAAGAGGGATGAATTTTGGGATATTTGTGCCAACTTTGTGCACATGGTGGAATCAATCTTAATAACATTGAGGGCATTCAATAGCAAGTAACCTTGCAGGGGGAGGGAGGGTGTGACTTTTCATGAAAACATTGGAGTGACATGTTTTATCATTACAATATCCACCATTTGAATTACCATCAAGACTTGTAAATGTGATTGAAAATCAATTTGACCAAAGGTGGATGATGTTGAAGACCAACACTAGAAGAAAAACAAGTATTTTTGACTAGTCTCTACGACTAAAATTTAGTGGCAAGCAACATTTGCGACTAAAATCTCATTAATTGCCTTGGACAAGTCGCATGAGACATCAATTGCAAATGACAAGGGGTATTGGATGAAAGAAAAAATCAACAAATACAAGTTCGTCCTTCGACTCCATTCTATATGTATTGTCACATGTAATTACAATGCAACTATTTTAGTCACAATCGAGCCAAATGACGAATTGCCATGTGTTTTAATATTGAATTATTTAAAATATAATTATTATTATT
>Ga0116228_10003347_pt1 | contig 14062 bp, 5 predicted proteins | sample S1TSphfallax_2_FD_89694 | JGI IMG/M metagenome (GOLD analysis project Ga0116228, IMG submission 89694) | Host-associated microbial communities from peat moss isolated from Minnesota, USA - S1T2_Fc - Sphagnum fallax MG | ecosystem: Host-associated > Plants > Peat moss > Unclassified | place: USA... | reverse complement strand
GGTTCTTTTTTTCAAAAAAGAACATACTTTCTTCTGCAAAAACGCAGAGGGATGACCCGCCCATTATTGTCGTGCGCTGGATGAGCCTGGAGCCGGGGTGCGATCCCGCCGCGACGCTCTGGCCGCTGCTCGATGAAGCGGAGCGATCGCGCGCGGACCGGTTCCGCTTTGCCGCGGACCGGGACGCGTATGTCGCGGCACATGGGTTGTTGCGGATCATGTTGAGCCGCGAGTCCGGCGCGGCACCCAACAACTTGCGATTGCGCGTGTTGGCCAGCGGAAAACCTGGGGTCGATCCGTCGCAGGATTGTGGCGACCTGCAGTTCAGTTTGAGCCACACGCGTGGAATGGTTGCGTGTGCCGTGGCGCGCACGCATGACGTTGGTATCGATGTTGAACGCTGCGACCCGGCATTGCCGGCACTGGACATGGCGCAGCGACTATTTGCCCCAGCGGAGATAGAGCGATTGGCGGCGCTGCCGCCATCGCAGCAAAATGCGATGTTTTATCGATTATGGACGTTGAAGGAAGCATATACAAAAGCCGTCGGGCAGGGTATCGCTCTGCCATTGCATGGTTTTTCTTTCTGCCTTGATCCGGTCTCAATCAAATTCTCGTCATTGGTCGCAGACAACGTTCATGCCTGGCAATTCTCGGAAATCGTGGCGGACCCGGGATATTGCTTGGCACTCGCGGTGCGGCGGCCTGTTGCCGATCCGATGACGCTGGATGCGGCCTCGATGTCGCTGCGCGCGTGTGCCGCGTATGCGGCCAAGCGGGGGTGAGGTGAGTTGGGGGCGGCTTGGTCCGATGCAGAACGCGGCTTCGAGTCGATTGCGTTTTCATGGCGTCGCGCGGCGCGAATTCGGTAGTCTGAAGCCCATCCTACGCGTGGTACGCATGCGCGCGCGCGGTGGCGTATGGCTTTTGAGGTCTATGATAACGAACTCTAAATTTATGCGTGGACATATGTGAGCCATGGATGCCGTGACAGCACAGCGGACGCAAAGTGCGGCACCGGCACTATTTGCGCTGTCCGTGGCGCAGACCGATATCTGGTTCGCCCAGAGGCTCGACCCGGAAAGCGCTTGTTACAATCTGGGCGGTTATTTTGAGGTTGCCGGTGAGATCGATCCGGCGCTGCTCACGGCGGCGCTACGGCAGGCGGTTGCGCAGATCGACAGCTTGCGCATTAATTTCGTGGCGACCGGGGACGGGCCACGCCAGTTTTTCTGCAACGATCTCGCCGTCGACGTGGCGCTGATCGGATTCGGCGATCGCAGCGATCCGCGGGGCGCGGCACTGGACTGGATGCGCCGTGACATGGACCGCCCATTCGACCTGTCGGGCGGCTCGTTATGTCGCTTTGCGCTGTTGCGCATCGCAGATGATCGTCTGCTGGTCTATGAGGTTGCCCATCATCTGATCATGGATGGGATCGGTTCGGCGTTGCTGGATCGCGCCGTCGCCGGCATTTATGCGGCCATGGCGGCGGGCGCCAATGCTGCGGCGGACGCGCGCATGTCCGCGCTGGCCATACTCGATGATGAAGCCGCGTATATGCGGTCGGCGCGGCACGCGCGGGACCGGGATTATTGGCAAAGCGCGTTGGCCGGGTGGCGCGATACGGTGACATTGTCCGGGCGGCCTCCGGCGTGGCCGGGCACGTCCGTCGCCAGCAGCTTCGATCTGCCGCACGCGTGCCGACATGCGCTGGCGTCGCTGGGCGCGGCGCACGGGGCCAGTTGGGCCGCGACATTTTTGGCCGCAACCGCGCTCTACCTGGCGCGGATGCGCGGTGCCGCGGATGTGGTGATCGGCATGCCGGTGGCCGGGCGCACCAGCCCGGCGCTGCGCCGCGCCATCGGGCTCGCGTCCAATATCGTGCCGATCCGGCTGACGATCGATCCGCGGGAGTCGTTCGGCGCCTTGGCACGGCAGGCCGGCGTCCGCGTGCGCGCCGCGCTGCGCCACCAGCGTTACCCGGCCCGCTCATTGCGGCAGCATGCCGGCCTGGCGGCGGATGATGGCGGGCTATTCGCGACAGTGGTCAATTTTGTTCCGATCGACGAGGAAATTTATTATAATAACGTTAAGATCAAGAAACATCATCTCGGCAACTGGCGGGTCGAGGATCTGCTGATTACGGTAACCGACGCGGCCCAGGACGGCAGCGTTCGTATCGACATGATCGGCAATGCGCTGAATTATGACGCGGCGACGCTGGCCCGCCACCAAGAACGGCTGGCGCAGTTGCTCGCCGCGGTTGCGGCGGACCCCGATCAGCCGGTCGGCCGCGCGCCGATCATAACGCCGGACGAGCGTGACGCGCTGCTGCATCGGCACGGGGTGGGCGCCGTGGCGCCGCCGCCCGCCACGCTGCCGGCGTTGTTCGAGGCGCAGGCGGCCCGCACGCCGGACGCGGCGGCGTTCGTGCTCGGCAATAATATTCTCAGTTATGCGGTGCTGAACGAACGCGCAAATGTGCTGGCGCATGCGCTGATCGCGCGCGGCGCCGGGCCGGAAACCATCGTCGGGCTCTGCGCCGAACGCTCGGCCGAAATGGTGGTGGGGCTGCTGGGGATATTGAAGGCGGGTGCGGCGTATCTGCCGCTCGATCCGGCCTACCCGGCCGCGCGCCTGGCGTTGATGCTGGATGATGCGGCGCCGACGCTGCTGGTGGCGCGCGCGGGCGCGGCACAAGTGTGGCCGGCCGCGTTGCCGGTGATCAGCATCAATGCGGTCGGCAGCGGCGAGGCGGCCGAGCCCGGCGCGACCTCGGCCAATCCGCGGACGCCCCTGGCCGCGGGGCATCCCGCCTATGTGATCTATACGTCGGGCTCCACGGGGATGCCGAAGGGCGTGGTGGTGACGCATGCCGGCATCGCGGCGCTGGCGCAGGCGCATGTCGCCCGGCTCGGGATCACGGCAGGCGCGCGCGTGCTGCAATTCGCGTCGCTCAATTTCGACGTTTCACTATGCGAAATAGCGATGGCGTGGGCGGCCGGCGCCACGCTGGTGATGGCGCCGCAGGAGGCGCTGAGCGGGGCGGCGCTGCGCGGGCTGCTGCAGGCGGCGCGCATCACCCACGCCATGTTGCTGCCGACCATTCTGGCGACGCTGGGAGGCGCGGACGGTCTTGGCCTCGAAGCGCTGGTGGTGGGCGGCGAGACGTGTCCGCCGGCGCTGCGGGCGGAATGGTCGGCCAGCCGCCGGATGGTCAATGCGTATGGCCCGACCGAAACCACGGTGTGCGCCACGCTGAGCGGGCCGCTCGACGGTATGTCCGCGCCGATCGGAACGCCGATTGCGGGCACGCGCGTTTATGTGCTGGACGCAGCTTTGGCGCCGGTGCCGGTGGGCGCGGACGGCGAGCTGTATATCGCGGGCGCGGGCCTCGCGCGCGGCTATCTGGGGCGGCCGGCGCTGACGGCGGAACGGTTCGTTGCTGATCCGTATGGGCCGCCGGGGACGCGGATGTATCGCAGCGGCGATCTGGTCCGCTGGCAGCCGGACGGCACGCTGGCCTATGTCGGCCGCGCCGACTTCCAAGTCAAAATACGTGGCCTGCGCATCGAATTGGCGGAAATCGAGGCGGCGCTGGCGGCGCAGCATGGGATCGCCCAGGCGGTGGTGACCGCACGCGATGATGGTCCGGGCGGCCGATATCTAGTGGCCTATGTCGTGCCGCGCGCCGGACATACGCCCGAGCCGGCGCAGTTGCACCGTGCGCTCGGCGCGACACTGCCTGCCCATATGGTGCCGGCCCTGTTCGTGACGCTGGCCGCGCTGCCGCGGGCGGAAAGCGGCAAGCTCGATCGGCGCGCGTTGCCGGCGCCTACCGATGCGGCGCGCGCCGCCACGCCGTTCGCGGCGCCCGTCGGCGCCCGCGAGACCGCGCTCGCGGCGGTATGGGCCGATCTGCTCGGCGTCGAACGGATTGGGCGCTACGACAATTTCTTCGAACTGGGCGGCCACTCGCTGCTGGCGATCACGCTCGTCGAGCGGCTGCGCGCGCTGGGCTGGCACGCCGAGGCGCGCGCCGTGTTCAGCGCGCCGGTGCTGGCGGATCTTGCGACATATATAGCTTCCGGCACGGTAGCGGTCGATTTGGTTCCGAACCGGATCGGCGCCGACTGCCCGCGCATCACGCCCGATCTGCTGCCACTGCTGGAGATTTCGCAGGCGGACATTGATGTGATTGCGGCAAAAGTTGCTGGCGGCGCGGGGAACCTCCAGGATATCTATCCGCTCGCGCCGCTGCAGGAAGGAATTCTGTTCCATTACCGGATGGAAGATGCGGCCGACGCCTATCTGACGCCGGTGCTGCTGCGGTTCGATGGGAGATCGCAGCTCGATGGTTTTCTCGCCGCACTGCAATGGGTCATCGGCCGGCACGATATTCTGCGCACCGCGGTGATGTGGGCGGGGATTGCCGAACCGGTGCAGGTAGTCTGGCGCCGCGCGACGCTGCCGGTATGTGAGGTCGCCATCGACGGCGACGATGCGGCGGCGTCGCTGTGGGCGCACGGCACACGCCGCGCGGCGCGCCTCGATGTAACGCAGGCGCCGTTGCTGCGTGCGCTGGTGGCGCCGGACGCGCCGGGGCACGGCTGGCTGCTATTGTTGCAGTTTCATCACCTGGCGATCGATCACACCACGCTCGACGGCATTGTCGACGAGGTGCGCGCGTATCTGGCCGGGCAGAACGCGGCGCTGCCGGCGCCATTGCCGTTCCGCAATTTCGTCGCGGCGGCGCGGCACGGCATGCGCAGCACCGATCACGCCGCGTTTTTCCGCGACATGCTGGGTGATATCGACTCGCCGACCGCGCCGTTCGATCTGCTCGACGTGCAGCGTGACGGGTCGGGCCTCGCCGAGGCGCGGCTGATGCTGCCGCCGGAGATGTCGGCGCGCCTGCGCGCGCAGGCACGCCGGCTCGGCATCACGGTCGCCAGCTTGTTTCATGTGGCGTGGGCGCTGGTGCTGGCGCGCACGACCGGCCGCGACGACATGGTGTTCGGCACCGTGCTGCTCGGCCGCATGCAGGCGGGCGAGGGCGCGGACCGCGCGCTCGGATTGTTCGTCAACACGCTGCCGCTGCGCGTGTCGGTTGGTGATCGCGCGGTCGAGCGCGCGGCGCGCGACACGCATGCGCGGCTCGTGGCGCTGATGGGCCATGAGCACGCGTCGCTGGCGCTGGCGCAGCGCTGCAGCGCCGTGAAGCCGCCGGCGCCGCTGTTCACGACGGTGCTGAATTATCGGCACTCGGCGGGCCGGCATGTGGGCGCAGGCAGTGAGGACAGTAAAGGCAAGGCTGGCGGCGGCGGCTTCGCCCCACCCAGCCTTTTTGGACTAAACGGAATTGAACTTGTGCGCGCCGAAGAGCGCAGCAACTACCCGTTCATGCTGTCGGTGGAGGATTTCGGCACCGATTTCGAGCTGGTTGCCCAAGCACCTGACCAGATTGGCCCAGCGCGTGTTGCCGCGTTCATGCAAGCCGCACTCGGGCAAGTGGCAACCGCGCTGGCGGAGGCGCCCGCGACCGCCCTTCGTGCGCTGGACGTGCTGCCACCCGACGAACACATGCATGTTCTACGGATGTGGAACGATACGGCTTCCGCCACGCCGGTGGCGACGATATCTGAGGTGTTTGAAGCGCAGGTTGCGCAAACGCCACACGCGGTGGCGCTGCAATGCGGTGACGTGCGGCTCACCTATGCCGCGCTCGATGCGCGTGCGAACCGCTTGGCGCGGCATCTCGCGGCCGCCGAAATCGGGCCCGAGGATCTGGTAGCGGTGGCGCTGCCGCGCTCGGTCGAGCTGATTATCGCCATGCTTGCCGTGTTCAAGGCGGGCGCCGCCTATATGCCGCTCGATCCGGCCTATCCGCCGCAGCGCCTGGCCTTCATGCTGCGGGACAGCCGCGCGCACTGCGTGATCGCCACGCGGCAAAGCGTTGCCGTGTTTGCCGGGCACGACATCGTCGTGCCGCATCTGTTGCTGCTCGACGACCCGGCGGTGCAGTTCGATGCGCTTGCCGATGGGCCGCGCGAGGTTGCCGAACCGGCAGCGCCGCCGGTGCCGGACAATCTCGCCTATGTCATTTATACCTCCGGTTCCAGCGGCACGCCGAAGGCGGTTGGCAATACGCATGCCGGGCTCGTTCGCCGTCTGCACTGGCAATGGCAAAGCGCGCCCTATGGTCCTGGCGACGTGGCCTGCGCGAAGACCTCGCCGAACTTCGTGGACTGCATCACGGAAATACTCGCGCCGCTACTGCAGGGTGTGCCCCTGGTGATCGCAACGGCGGACGAGGGCAGCGACCCGGCGCTGCTGGCGGATCTGCTGGCCGCGTCGCGGGTGACGCGGCTGACGCTGGTGCCGAGCCTGTTGAACGCGTTGCTCGATACGCCTGGGCGCCTGGCGACGTTGCGCATGTGCGTGTGCAGCGGCGAGAGGTTGCCGCGCGCGCTGGCAACCCGGTTTCAGGAGCATTTGCCGGGCGCTGCATTGTGGAATTATTACGGCGCCTCCGAGGCCAATGGCGACAGCGTCGCCGTGCAGGTGGAAGCCGGCGACGCGCCGGTGATCATCGGGCGGCCGATCGCCGGCACGCAGGTTTATGTGCTGGGCCGCACGCTGGCGCCGGCGCCGGTCGGCGTCGCCGGCGAGCTTTATGTCGCCGGCGGCGGCCTGGCACGGGGCTATTACGGGCAGCCCGGCCTGACCGCCGCGCGCTTCGTGGCCTGTCCGTTCGGGCCGCCGGGTGCGCGCATGTACCGCACCGGCGACCTGGCGCGCTGGCAGCCGGACGGCACGCTCGCGTTGGTCGGACGCGCCGACGCGCAGGTGAAAATCCGCGGCATGCGCATCGAACCGGGCGAGATCGAGGCGGCGCTGCTGGGGCTGCCGGAGGTGGCGCAGGCCAGCGTGCAGCCACGCGACATTGCCGGCGAAACCGGCCTGGTTGCCTATACCGTTGCGCGCGATGCGGCAGCGCCGCCATCCGCGGCGGCGCTGCGCGCAGATCTTGCGGCGCGGCTGCCCGCCCATATGATCCCTGCCGCGTTCGTCACGCTGGCTGCCCTGCCGCTGAACCCGAACGGCAAGCTGGATCGCGCCGCCTTGCCGGCGCCCGACCGCACCGCGTTCGGCGGCACGCAGGATATGGCGCCGGCGCCGTTCGCGCCGACCGAGCGCGCGCTGGCCGCGATCTGGGCCCGCATCCTGCGCGTCGAAACGATCGCGCGGGGTGACAATTTTTTCGATCTGGGCGGCCATTCGCTGACGGCGCTGCAGGTGGTGGCCCAGGTGCGTGACGTCTTCGGCATCGAATTGCCGTTGAAAACCCTGTTCGCGGCGCGCACGCTGGAGGCGTTGGCGGGCGAGATCGATCTGGCGCTGCTGGAGCGGCGTTGCGCGCCGCGCCTGCCGGCGATCCGCGCCGCGGCGCGCGCGGGCGTGGCACCGCTGTCGTTTTCGCAGGAGCGGATGTGGCTGATCCAGTCGCTCGATCCGCAAAACACCGCCTATAATATACCGGCTGCGATCTGGATCGACGGGCCGCTCGACGCGGACGCGCTATCGGCCGCGATAGATGCGGTCCATGCCCGGCATGATATGCTGCGATGCCGCGTCCGGCTGGAGAATGGCGCGCCGCGGCAGACCATTGCGCCGGCGGCGGGACCGGTTCTGTCGGTGCGCGATCTGCGTGGCGACGGCGACGGCGCGGACAGGGCCGCCCTTGCCCAAGCGGCTGCCGACGCGGCGGTGCCGTTCGATCTGGCGCAAGGGCCGGTGATCCGCGCCTGCCTGTATCGCACCGGCCCGGCGCGGCATTTATTGGCGGTGGTGCTGCATCATATCGCCGCGGACCAATGGTCGCTCGGCGTCATCGGGCGCGAACTCGGTGCGCTCTACAGTGCGGCGCGCGGTGGCGCGGCGCCGGCGTCGGCGGCGGCGCCGATCACCTACCAGGATTATGCGGTCTGGCAGCGCACCGAATTCGGCGCGGCTGAAATGGCGCGGCAATTATCGTTCTGGCGCGCGCAACTAGCCGGCGTGCCGGCGATCGAACTGCCAACCGACCGGCCGCGCGCGGACCTGCCGACCCTGAACGGCGCGTTCCTGCAAGTGCCGATCCCGGCCGATCTGATGGCAGGGCTGGATCGTCTCGGCCGCGGCGCCGGCAGCACGCTGTTCATGACCATGTTGGCGGCGTTCGCGCTCCTGCTGCACCGCCTGTCCGGCCAGACCGACATCGCGGTCGGCGTGCCGGTAGCCAACCGCACGCAGAGTGCGACCGACGCGCTCGTCGGCACGTTCGTCAACACGCTCGTGCTGCGCGTCGATCTTGCCGGCAATCCGGCGTTCGCCGACCTGTTGCAGCGCGTGCGCGCAACCGCGCTCGATGCGTTCGCGCACCAGGATATTTCGTTCGACCGGCTGGTGCAGGAATTGGCGCCCGTGCGTGACCCGAGTCGGGCGCCCTTGGCGCAGGTGCTATTCAACGTCACCAACGCGCCGATGCATGGCATTGCGTTCGACGGGCTGGAGTGGGCGCCGGTGCTGCTCGACCGCGGCGGCGCGCAATTCGAGCTGAACCTGGCGGTCGATAGCGCACTGACCCGCACGATCGTGCTGGAATATAATACCGACCTGTTCGAGCGCGCGACCGCGGAACGGCTGGTTGCGCAATATTTCACCATTCTCGGCCATGTCGTGGGCGCGCCGGCGACGCAACTCGGCGCGGTCCCGCTCGTGCCACCGGAGCAGGCAGCGCTGCTGGCGGAATGGAACGCGACGGGCGCCTCGTATGAGCGCGAGCGGGTGTTCGCGTCGTTGTTCGAGGACCAGGTGGCGCGGACGCCGGCCGCGCCGGCGATCACCTACGAGGGCGTCACGTGGGAGTACGCGGCGCTGAACGCGCGCGCGAATGCGGTGGCGTGGCGGCTGCGCGCGCTAGGGGCCGGGCCGGGCCAGCTGGTTGGCGTGTGTATGCAGCGGTCGCTGGACATGGTGGCGGCGCTGCTCGGCATTCACAAAAGCGGGGCGGCCTATGTGCCGCTCGATCCGGATTTCCCGGCGGCACGGCTGGCATTCATGCTGGCCGACAGCGGCGCCGCGGTACTGGTGACCGCCGGCGGCGCCGCCCCAGCGCTGACGGTGCCCGATGGCGTGAGGATACTGGACCTGGACGCCGCGTGGGCGGCGCCGGCGGGGAATTTGGATGGCGGGGCGCAGCCGCAGGATATCGCCTATGTCATCTACACGTCCGGATCGACCGGCCGGCCCAAGGGCGTCGCGGTGCAGCACGGCGCGCTGGTGGCCTTCCTGTGCGCCATGCGGCGCGCGCCGGGCCTGACCGCGCGCGACGTGCTCGCCGCGATCACCACCATATCGTTCGATATCGCGGCGCTGGAACTTTTCCTGCCGCTGATCGTGGGCGCGCGGATCGAACTGGTGCCGCGCCGGACCGCGTCCGACGGCAGGGCGCTCGCGGCGCTTCTGGCTGCCAGCGGGGCGACGATGTTGCAGGCGACGCCGTCCATGTGGCGCATGTTGGTGGAAGCCGGCTGGGTCGCAGCGCCGGGCTTCCGTGCGCTGAGCGGCGGCGAACCATTGCCGCGCGACCTTGCCGATGCTGTACTGAACAGCGTGACGACTCTGTGGAACATGTATGGTCCGACCGAGACGACCGTGTGGTCGACCGCAGGCGAGGTGGCACGCGGCGGCGGCGCGATCAGCATCGGCCGCCCGATCGCAAATACGCGCGTGCATGTTCTGGATTCGGCCGGCGGCGCGGTGCCGATCGGCGCGGTGGGCGAAATCTGCATCGGCGGCGCTGGGGTGGCGCTCGGCTACCACGGGCGCCCGGACCTGACCGCCGCGCGGTTCGTGGCCGATCCGTTTGACGGTATCGACGGTGCCCGGTTGTATCGCACCGGCGATCTGGGAAGCTGGGGCGCGGACGGCCAGCTCTATCATCTCGGCCGGCGCGACCAGCAGGTGAAGATACGCGGTTTCCGTATCGAACTGGCGGAGATCGAGGCCGTGCTGCGTGCCCATCCGGCGGTGCGGCAGGCGGCGGTCGTCGTGGGCAACGCCGAGACTGACGATCCGCGGCTGGTGGCCTACCTCGTCTATCACGATGGCGACGATCTCACCGCCAGCGATGTGCGGCGCTATCTGCGCACGCATGTGCCGGACTATATGGTGCCCGCCGCGGTGGTGCCGCTGACATCATTGCCGTTGACGCCGAACGGCAAGCTGGACCGCGCCGCGCTGCCGGACCCGTTCCGCCACGCGGTGCGCGCGGTGCCCCGGCACGACGCACCGCAATCACCGGCCGAGCGCCTGCTGGCGGAGATATGGCAATCCGTGCTGGCGATCGACCACGTGGATGCGGACGATAATTTCTTCGAAATCGGCGGCCATTCGCTGCTCTCGCTGCGGGTAGCGCAACTGGTGGAGAAGCGAACCGGCTATCGGCTCGATCCGCGCGCGCTGTTTTTCCACTCGCTGGGCCAGGTGGCGGCGATGATGCAGTCCGGCGCTGCTGGCGCCGATACGAAGACGCGATGAATCCGTTCTATTTTGGCACCAGCGACCGGCGGCTGTTCGGGATTTATGAACCCGCGGTGCAAGGCAGCGCCGGCACGCGCGCCGCCGTGCTGTGCTACCCGTGGGGTCGCGAGTATCTGCACGCGCACCGCGCCATGCGCCAGCTCGCGGTCCGGCTGTCGGTGGCGGGATATCACACGTTGCGGTTTGATTATTTTGGCACCGGCGACTCCGCCGGCGATATGGAGGATGCCGATCTGGCCGGGTGGGAGGCCGATATCAGCGCCGCCATTGCCGAAATCCGCGATGTGACCGGTGCGGCACAGGTGGCGCTGATCGGGCTGCGCCTGGGTGCCACCGCCGCGGCGCGCGTCGCGGCGCGCGCGGCAAGTGGCGTCAATGCGCTTGTGCTGTGGGATCCGATTTTGTTGCCGGGTTCCTGTCTGCCGGCGATGGACGGCGCGCCGGGCGATGTGGCCGAAATGCAGGGTTTTCGTGTCGGCGCCGCGATGATGCGGGATGTCCGGGCGATCGACCTGCCGGCGATCCTGGCGGCGATCTCGGAGCCCCGGGGCGTGCGCATTTTCATACCGGTTACCGATCGGACACCGTCCCACGCGCGGCTGGACGCAAACGGGCTGCTTGCCGTGGAATATATCAATTCCGCGCAGCCATGGATCGAGGATTCCGCCACCGGCGGGACGGTGCCGATCGAGGTGATCAGGCGTATTGTGCAATGGCTGGCATGAGCCGTAAAATAGCCGAGCGGGCCGTGCTGCTGGGGCCGCGCCAATCGCTGTGCGGGATCCTCACCCGCCCGGCGGGCCCGGCCGCCGGTGACGCGCCGGCGATCGTTATTTTGAACACCGGCATTATTCACCGCGTCGGGCCGCACCGGCTGTTCGTGCTGTTGTCGCGCGCGCTGGCGCGGACCGGCCTGACCGTGCTGCGCTTTGATTTCTCCGGCATCGGCGATAGCGACACGCGGCTGGACGGGCTTTCCCCGCTGGACTCATGCCTTGCCGACATACGCGATGCGCTGGATTGGCTGGAGGCGGAATGCACGCCGTCGCGGGTGATTCTGGTGGGCCTGTGCTCGGGCGCGGATCACGCCGTCCTGTACGGGTATACCGACCCGCGGGTTGCCGGGCTGGTGCTGATGGATCCGTCGATTCCGGCGACTGCGTTGTTTTATGTGCAGTATATTGGCCAGCGCATGGCGCGGCTGCGCAACTGGGTGAGTTTCATCCGCGGCCGGAGCGGCATTGTGCGCCTGTGGCTGGAGCATACGGCCGCTGCGGTGTGGCCGGGGTGGAAGGCGCGGACGCTGACGTTGCAGAATATGCGCACGCATCCCGATCTGGAACGGATCTACCAGCAATCGGTTGCACGCGGATTGCAGATATTGGCGGTTTTCACCGCGGAATCGACACGGCAGACCTATCGCGAACAGATTATCGATGCGTTCCCGAACGTCGCGTTCCGCGACCAATTGACGATCGAGCTGATCGCCGGGAGCGACCATTTATTCAGCACGGATGCGCATCGGTGCCATCTGGTTGATGTGGTGACCGTGTGGTTGGCGCAACTGGGCCTGACAACGGCGCCCGCGCCAAGCCGCGCCGAGGTGGTGGCGCCGCCGTGAAGGAAGAAAAAATGTTCTTTTTTGAAAAAAAGAACCAAAAAACTTTTGCATGTTTGGATCCGCGCAAGCTGGACCACGATCCGGCAGGTGGGGAGGGCGCAGGAGCAGAGGTTTTTTGCTTCTTTTTTTCAAAGAATAAGACCTTTCTTTCTTCCTAAACGTCGCGCGACGCGCCTGATTTCCTGCAACATCGGATGGCGCGTCACCACGAGGCCGCCTGCCCAGCCGGCGGCGGCAAGTGCCATGGCTGCGAACGTGCCGGGCAGCGACATTGTTGCGTGCGTCACGCAGGCGGGGCCGACGATGCTGCATGCGGCGCAGAGCGCACTCTGCGTGATCGCGGCGGCGAATTCCCGCCAGCTGAAGCGCACGAAATGGCGCACCAGCAGTAGCGACAGCATGCCGTTGAACGGCACCACCAGCAGCATGCTCAGCGCCGCCGCGCGCAGCCCGTGCTGAGCCGCGACGGTGAGGATCGAGATCGAGACGATGGCTTGGGTCACCACCACTGGCGGCATGAAGCGAATGGCACCCACCGCAACCAAAGTGGGGTAATGCAGGCTGACCGGAAACGAGAATAGCAGGGCAGCGGCCAGGATTTGCACCAGCGGTGCCGCGAGGTGCCATTGCGGGCCGAGCAGCGTGGCAACGAGCGGGTGCGCCAGCGCGATGAGCAGCAGCAGCGCCGGCCATTGCGCAACCGTGATCAGCGTGATGGCGCGCAGATAATCCTGCTTCAGGCTGAAGCCGTCACGAATTTGTTGCGCGAAGGCGGGCAACGCGACCGCGCCGACGCCGGCCAGGATCACGCGTTCCGGAAACAGGCAGAGCAGTACCGCCCGCTGGCCCAGGCCCAGGGCCTGCGGGCTCAGCAGGCGCCCGAGCATCAGGTAGGGCAGCGCCTCGCCGAGTTGCGACAGGATGGCGGTCGCGCTGTCGAACATGCCGAACGCGATCACGCTGCGCCAGGCATTCAAACTTGGCCGGAAGATCGATCGGTCTGGCCACCACGCCAGGTAGAGCGGCAGGCTTGCAAGTGTGGAGATCGCGCCCGCCCAGGCAAAGCTCAGGGTGCCGAAGCCCCGCACCGCGAGCACGACGCTGACCGCGGCGTTGACCAGCGCCGTCGCAACCCCGACGAGTGCGAGGCGCCCGAACGCCATGCGGCGGCTGAGCAGCGCCGAAATCGGGTAGACGAACGGCCCGGCGAGGTAGCCGAGCAGCGATACCCGCAGATAGGGCGCGATCGCGGGCGCACTGAACGCGTGCGCAAGTGGCCCGCAGAGCAGCATCAACCCGGTCGTGACGAGCGCCGTGACGATCAGATTGACGGTGAAACTGCTGCGGATGGAGTCCTGTGTCAGGTCCGCCTGTTGCACCAGGTAGGTGCCGCCGCCGAGACCGCGGACCGCCTCGGCCACCGCCAGCACCGCGCCTGCCAACACCGATACGCCGTAGTCGGCCGGCGTCAGGAGGCGCGCCAGGATGAGCGTGGCGGCGAGATTGATCGCCATGACGAGATAGCGGCCCAGGCTGGCCGACAGAAAGGCCCGTCTTACGCCGGCCATGCGGCACTGATTGGCATCGTGGCATCCAAAGTAAGGAAGACGTTCTTTTTTGAAAAAAAGAACCAAAAAACTTTTGCGCCTGCGCTGTTACCACCAGACGTGTCATCGCTTCAGCTTGCGCGGCACCAAACAGACAAAAGTTTTTTGGTTTTTTTCAAAAAAGAACGCCTTCTTTTTGGTGGGCGGGAAACAGCATTGATCGCCATGACGAGAAAGCGGCCCAGGCTGGCCCAAAGAAGGGCCCGTCTTACGCCAGCCATGCGGCACTGATTGGCATCGTGGC
>Ga0116228_10003345_pt1 | contig 14067 bp, 10 predicted proteins | sample S1TSphfallax_2_FD_89694 | JGI IMG/M metagenome (GOLD analysis project Ga0116228, IMG submission 89694) | Host-associated microbial communities from peat moss isolated from Minnesota, USA - S1T2_Fc - Sphagnum fallax MG | ecosystem: Host-associated > Plants > Peat moss > Unclassified | place... | reverse complement strand
TCGTCAGCATGTATTGCTACACCTGTTACCGCTCGACTTGCATGTGTTAGGCACGCCGCCAGCGTTCAATCTGAGCCAGGATCAAACTCTTCAGTTAATAACACTTAGTCACTGAAGCAATCGAGATCCATCACTCACACTCATTCAGATCGTGCTTTGGGCACGAATGAACGACTGGTCGTTTTGGAAACTCATATCAAATTGCTCTAAAGGCAAATGACGCGAGTCCCCACACAAGTTACCTGTTCAAATTTTTAAAGAATGACCCGTGGCAACAAAGGCCCGGGGAAAGACTTTCAAGTATAGCTGACTTTTGGTACCCGTCAACGTCCGGGAGATCTCAAAAACCGCCTTTCACTTGGAAGGGCGCGCAGTATAGCCGGGGCTTTCGGCCTGTCAACCGGTTGTGCGGTCCATTTGAAAAAAGATCGGCCGAAACTGCGGCCACCATATGGACGAAATGGCGCCGACCCTGAAAATTGAGGAATTTTCTTACGCAAGGTGTGGGATTTTCTTGCTATCCACCAATTTGTGCGACACGTCAGATTTGCTTCAAACTCGCCACTGCCGAAGGGACGGATTTGCGAAGCCCGCCATTGAGTCGCAGTCGGAACGAAGCGCCGCTCGAGATGCGCGTCCTCGCGGGTTTCATCGCATCGGTTGCGCTGCTGCTGGTGGCTGGCGGGTTGACGTACTGGGCGGACCTGCGATTCGCCGAATCGGCGCAGTGGATTGCCCGCTCGGAGGAGGTTCGCACGGCACTCGCCGCGCTCTATGGCTCCCTCGCGGGGGCGGAAGTGGCGCTACGCGACTACGTGATTACCGGCGAGCCCCAACAACACGATGAGTACGGACGCCAGGTCCTCGAGGTCGAGCGCGAGCTCCACGACATTGCGCTGCTGCTCGCCGATGACAGGACCGCGCGGCCGCAGCTGCTGCTCCTCGGCAGCAGCGTCACTGCCAGGCTTCGCGCGATGCAAAGTGAACTCTCCGCCTTCAACGATTTCGGATTATCGGCGGTCCGCGCGGTGATCACGTTGGGCGTGGAGACGAATTCCACGCTTTCCATCCGCCAACTGATCGACCGGATGGCAACGCAGGAAGGAAGCGCACTCGAGGCGCGCCAGTATGACAACGCGGCCGTGCGGGCGGCCGCGCTCGCGTCGCTGCTTGCCACGCTGACCGTGGGCGTGGTGTTCTTTACCGGGCTTTATCGCGGAATCCAGCGCGAGATGCGGGCAAGGCGCAATGCCGAACGTGCACTGCGCGAGAGCATCGCCGAAGTCGAGCGCGGCGCGGCCGGCCTGCTCGAGGCAAATCGCTTTCTCGACTCGCTGATCGATAACTTGCCGGTCATGGTCGTCGTCAAGGACGCGACCACGCTGCGCGCGACGCGGATCAACCGGGCCGCCGAGCGGCTGCTCGGTGTTTCCCGCGAGGAGTTCGTCGGTCGAACCGCCACCGAACTATTCAAGGCGGACGAGGCGGCCTTCATTACCGCCGGGGACCATGAAGCATTGGTCAAAGGGCGGCTCGTCGACATCCGCGAACATCGCATTCATACAAACCATCTCGGCGCACGGACCTTGCATTCCATGACGCTGCCGCTCAACGATGAGCATGGCGAACCGCTCCATCTGCTCGGATTGTCGGTCGACATCACCGAGCGAAAGCTCGCGGAGCAAGCCATTCACGAACTGAACGCGGCATTGATGGCCAAGGCCGACCAGCTGTCGGCGTCGAATCGTGAACTCGAAAGCTTCAGTTATTCGGTTTCGCACGACCTGCGTGCGCCGCTGCGAGTGATCGACGGCTTTGCCCAAATGCTCGAAGAAGATTCCCCTGGCCGGCTCGATTCGCAGGGCAGGCGCTACCTGCGGGTGATCCGCACGAACAGCGCCCGCATGGGCGTGTTGATCGACGATCTGTTGGCCCTCTCAAGGCTGGGCCGTCAGCCCGTCATCACCCGCGAAGTCAACGTCGACTCATTGGTCCGAGAGGTGGTCGAGGAGGAGTTGCAGCATCGCCCCGGGCCCGCGTGCATCGAGATCAGCCCGCTGCCGGCGGCCCGCGCGGATCCCAGTCTGCTTCGACAGGTTTGGACCAATTTGATCTCGAACGCCCTCAAATACAGCAGCAAGGCGGCTCTGCCGCGAATCGAGGTGAGCGGCAGACACAGCGCCGGCGAAATCCAATATTCGATTTGTGACAACGGCGTGGGATTCGATATGGAATACGCGGAGCAGTTATTCGGTGTGTTCCAGCGGCTCCACCCCGCCCGGGACTTCGATGGCAACGGCATCGGACTTGCCATCGTTGAGCGCGTGGTGACGCGGCACGGCGGCCGGGTGTGGGCCGAGGGCAAAGTTGACGCCGGTGCAGTGTTTTCGTTCGCCCTTCCGGATGGAGTTGGCTTGCATGTCTGACGGCATCAACGGCGCGATCCGCGTGCTATTCGTTGAAGACCGCGCTGAGGACGCCGAGTTATTACTGGCCGACATGCGCCGCCACGGGCTCAACATCGTGAGTCGCCGCGCGGATGCCGAAGCGGCGTACCGCGCGGCCCTCGAGGCATTCGCGCCGGACCTCATTCTCTCGGATTACACGTTGCCCGGCTTCGACGGTCCGCATGCACTGCGTATCGCCCGCCTCGAGCGCCCGGATACTCCCTTCATTTTCGTCTCCGGCACGATCGGCGAAGAGCGTGCCATCGAGGCCTTGAGGCAGGGCGCAGTCGACTACGTGCTCAAGGACAATCGCGCACGACTGTGTCCTGCGATCGAGCGGGCGCTTGGTGAAGCGCGGGACCGAGCCGCGCGCCGCAAGGCATTGCATCAGTTGAGGGACAGCGAAGAGCGCTTCCGAACCATCGCCGAGGCCACGGAGGAATGGATCTGGGAACTCGATGCGGCCGGCCGGTTCACCTTTTCCAGCCCGGCAGTGCAGGGCATTCTCGGGATCCGACCGGAGAATCTCTTGGGACGGCATTTCATCGAGCTGGTTGCTCCCGAGAGTCGGTCGGCCCTCAAAGAACTGCTCGCTCGGCGAACCGTCGACTCGCGCGGTTGGCAGGAGGTGATCCTGCGCCTACCGACGGCGGGCGGCGGGATGTGCTCGGTCGACAACCGGGCGTTGCCGCTGCTCGATGCAGCGGGGGTTTTCCTGGGATATCGGGGGGTTGCCCGCGATATCACGCAGCGCCGTTTGCAGCAGGAAAAGATTGAGCGCCTGAGCCGGATTCAGGCGGTCCTGAGCAACATCAATTCCACCATTCTCCGGATTCGCGAACGTCGCGAATTGTGCAGGGAATCATGCCTCATCGCCGTCAAATATGGGGGTTTCCGCATGGCTTGGATCGGCTTGGTAGAGGCGGGAGCAAGACGCGCCAAACCCGTCGAGTGGGCTGGCTACGACAATGGGTATCTGCAGGAGGTCGACGCCGCGCTGCGCAATGAGCATGAAGACCCGGGCGTGGTCGGTGTGGCCATACGCTCAAAGAGCGTTGTCGTTGCCAATGACATCGCCAATGACCCGCAGGTGGTGTTCAAGGAGGCGGCCCTGGCGCGCGGTTTTCGTGCCCTCGTCGCCTTGCCCCTGCTGGTGGGCGCAAGTGTGGCGGGGGTGATCGTATTGTACGCCGGCGAGACCGGCTTCTTTGACCTGGATGAGCTGAGACTCCTCAAGGATCTCGCCGGCGACATTTCCTTCGCCCTCGACTACATCGGTAAAGCCGAGCAATTGAACTACGTTTCCTACTACGACACCCTGACGGGTTTACCGAACCGCCAGCTCTTCGTCGATCGTCTGGCGCAGGCCCTGGAGGCGCCGCGTGCGGACCGAGGCGAGCTCATCGTCATGATCATCGACGTCCAACGCTTCAAACAGATCAACGATACCCTGGGCCGTTTCGCCGGCGATCGGGTGCTGCAAGTTATCGCACAGCGACTGCGTGCCATCTCGCGATCAGGGACGCCGGCGCGGGTCGGCGGCAATCGCTTCGCTCTGGCCGCCCGCCACCGCAGCAGCACCAGCCTGGCGCGGCGGGTGCTCGAGTCCTTTGCTGTCCCCTTGCAGATCGATGGCGTCGAGTTACATCCCGCGTCTAAAGTCGGCATTGCCCTGTTCCCAGCGGACGCCCGCTCGGCGGAGGGACTGTTCGTGAACGCAGAGGCAGCGCTCAAGCGTGCCAAGTCGGCAACCGAACCCTACGTTTTCTATTCGCCGGAAATGAATGTCCGCGCCGCCCAGCGCCTCAAGCTGGAGAGCCGCCTGAGGAAGGCGGTGAACGAGCGGCAGTTCGTTTTGCATTACCAGACCAAGGTCGACCTGGTGACGCGCCGGATCCGTGGTATGGAAGCACTGATTCGTTGGCGCGACCCCGACCATGGAATGGTGCTGCCGATCGAATTCGTGCCGCTGCTCGAGGAGTCCGGCCTCATCGTCGAGGTTGGCCGTTGGGTCATCGAACAGGCGGCCGCGGACGCGGCAGCGTGGCGGGCGCTCGATCTCGAGGTTCCGCGCGTGGCCGTGAATGTTTCGGAGGTCCAGTTGCGGCAGCCCGATTTCGTCGCCAGCGTGCTGGCCGCGCTGGGTGGTCATGCCGGAGGCGGCGCAGCCATCGACCTCGAGATCACCGAGTCGATGATTGCGCAAAATACCGCCCAGAATGTGCAAAAGCTCCTCGAGTTGCGCGCCGCGGGCATCCAGGTTTTCATGGATGACTTCGGAACCGGCTATTCGGGACTGAGCCAGATCGTGCACCTCCCGTTGGATGCTCTTAAAATCGACCGTGCCTTCATCACCGACATGGCCGACAGGGAACACCGGGCCATCGTCTCGGCCATCGTCAATCTGGCGAAGGCACTCGACATCTTCGTCGTGGCCGAGGGTGTGGAGACCGAGGAGCAGGCCCGGCGCCTGGAAGCGCTCGGCTGCGATGAAGCCCAGGGATATCTGTTCAGTCGGCCGCTCCCGGCCGACGAGGCCGCACTGCTGCTGGCGGCGTCGGGATGAGGCTCGAGGAGCCAGCCCGGCCTTGCCCGCCACCGGTTAGCAAGGTAGGGTTCATCGGATATGGCTTCAAATTCAACACTGGTTCGTCGCTTGACCAGCCGCTTCACGCGGTTTACGGCCCGGATCGCTCCGTACGCGGCGGCAGCCAGCGCCGCCTTGGTTTTGTGGCATGCCGCCCGCGACAAACCCGCGGCCATGGTGAGCGAGCCGGCACCCCTCGTTTATCCGCACGGCGCTGCCGTGCCGGTACCGGTGCCGGTGCCGGTGGCCGTGCCGCAGAACGCGCCGCCGGCGATAGCGGCATCGACCGTCTTGGTGGTCGTGGGTCGCAATGACACCATGGACGCGATTTTTCGGCGGATGGCTCTAGATAAGGCAGATTTGGCGGCGATCCGCGGATTGCCGGGAATTCGGCAAAGTCTCGACTTCTTGAGGCCCGGGGACGCCATCAAGGTGACGCACCTCAACGACGGCGAGATCAAGGAATTGACGCGCAAGGTGAATGAGACTCAAACCTTGGACGTGGTGCGCAAGGAGGATGGATTTGCGGCTAAACTTGTCAGTGAGCCGGTGGACACTCGCGTAAGAACCGCCACGGCCACGATCAAGGCCTCGCTGTTTCAGGCCGCCGAGACGGCCGGCATCTCCGACCCCGTTGCCTTGAAAATCGCCAATATCTTCGCCTGGGACATCGATTTCGTGCTCGACCTCCGTGAAGGCGACCGGTTCACCGCCGTCTACGAGCAAATCTACCAAGACGGCAAGTATCTGCACGATGGGGAGGTCCTGGCGGCTGAATTCGTCAACAACGGCAAGGTGTTTCGGGCCGTGCGATTCAAGGCCGATGACGGCTCGGTGGGCTACTACACCCCCGACGGCAAGCCCATGCGCAAGGCGTTCCTGCGAGCGCCGGTTGAGTTCACCCGAATCAGCTCCGGCTTCAATACCGCGCGGCTGCACCCCATCTTGAACGTGATCCGCGGTCACATGGGAACAGACTACGCCGCGCCGATCGGAACGCCGGTGCATGCCGCGGCGGATGGCCATGTGAGTTTTGAGGGAGTTCGCGGGGGCTATGGCAATGCCATCGTTGTCTCGCACAGTCATGGCATCGAGACCCTCTATGGCCATATGTCGCGTTTTGCCCGAAACATCCCCTTGGGTGCCCATGTGGTTCAGGGTCAGATCATCGGCTACGTCGGCATGACCGGTCTTGCCACCGGTCCGCATCTGCACTATGAATATCTCAAAGATGGCGTGCACATGAACCCGGAGACCGTACATCTGCCCGGGGCGGAGCCCCTGCAAGAGGACGACCTTCCGAGGTTTCGCGCCGCCGCGAAGCCGTTATTCGCAAGCTTGGACCCGCCGGCAAGCGCTGCGCCGGCCACAGCTCTGCGCCTGGCCGCGGCGGAGTCGGCACGGCCCCTTTCGGCCGCGTCCTCACGGACCTCCGTTAATCGATGAGCCGCGCACTCCGGCAACTCGTGATCTAGGAGCCTGGTACCTTGGGTTTCTACGTCGGCTTGATGTCGGGAACCAGCATGGACGCCATCGATGCCGCCATCGTTGATTTCGATGTGCGCCCGCTGCGCATCGTCGCCGCCAGTGCCACACCGTTCGACCCCGCGTTGAAACAGCGTATTGCCTCGCTGTTGGGTTCACCCGACCGCATTGCGCTCGATGAAGTTGGCCAAGTCGACGTGGCGCTCGCACGGGCCTTTGCGGAGGCGGCCACCGACCTCATGCAGCGCGCCGGAGTAAAAGCGTCGGACGTGAGCGCCATTGGCAGCCATGGCCAGACGTTGCGTCACAGGCCCGACCTGCCGCTGCCCTTTACATGGCAAATCGGCGACCCGAACACTCTCGCCGAATTGACCGGCACCACCGTGGTGGCGGATTTTCGACGGCGCGATGTCGCGGCCGGCGGTCAGGGCGCTCCGCTGCTTCCCGTTTTTCACGATCACGTGTTCCGCAGCGACGAAGAAGACCGGGCCATCGTCAATGTCGGCGGAATCGCCAATGTGACCGTCCTGAGCCGTGACGCCACCGTCACCGGCTTCGACACCGGACCAGGCAACCGTCTATTGGATGACTGGATCGCCCTCAATCTGGGGCGGGACTATGACGAGGACGGTCGGTGGGCAGACTCCGGCCGGTGCGATGAAACCCTGTTGAAGCAACTGTTGGAGGAACCCTATTTCGGACTCAGGCCCCCGAAGAGCACGGGACGTGAACTCTTCAACATCTCCTGGCTGCGCGATAAACTGGGTTTGTTGGAGCGAGCCCCCCAGGATGTGCAGGCCACTCTGCTGGAGTTCACTGCCGCGAGCATCGCAGCAGCGGTTCGCGGCCATGCTCCCGGCGCCTCCCTCTATATTTGCGGCGGCGGCGCCCGCAATCTCCGCCTGCTCGCAGCCCTGCGCCGCAGGGTTGCTCCGAATCCGGTGTTTAGCACGACCGCGCTTGGCTTGGACCCCGACTATGTCGAGGCGGTTGCCTTTGCCTGGTTTGCACAGCGCACTTTGAATGGCCTGACATCGAGTTCGGGCAGCGTGACCGGTGCTCGCGGCGCGCGGGTTCTCGGTGGGATCTACCGCTACGCGTAACACGTCGGCAACCCGACGGCGATTCGACTCGCGCCGCCCGTGTCCGCATAATGGTTCATGAAACTGACATAGTTCGGCCGGCACACTCACCTTCATGAACCAACCCGACCCGCATGATCATGACCTGCAATCGGCCTCCCTCTACATCAACCGTGAACTGTCCTTTCTGGATTTCAACCAGCGAGTGTTGGAACAGGCCAAGGACGTCGATATTCCCCTTCTGGAGCGCGTCAAATTCCTATGCATCTCCTGCTCGAATCTCGATGAGTTCTTCGAGATTCGTGTCGCAGGCCTCAAGGAGCTGCGCGATGCCGAAGCCGTCACGGCGGCTCCCGACGGGCTCTCGGTGGTCGATCAACTACGCGCGATCCGCACCCGCGCGGCGCGGCTGGTTGAGGAGCAATATGAACTGCTGAATGCGGAACTGCTGCCGGAACTGGCGAAGAACGGAGTCGTGTTCGTCGCGGCGGACACGTGGACGGAGGCGCAGGCCGGCTGGTTGGCCGGCTATTTCGAACGTGAAGTCGAACCGGTGTTGAGTCCGCTCGCCCTCGATCCCGCACGCCCTTTCCCCAAGGTGCTCAACAAGAGCCTCAATTTTGCCATCGTCGTCGAGGGCGAGGACGGATTCGGCCGCAATAGCGGGCTCGCCGTGGTTCAGGCGCCGCGTTCCTTGCCCCGCCTGATCCGTCTTCCCGATGAATTGGGGAGCCGCCACTTCGTCTTCCTGGGCACCATCATCGAGGCGTTCATGTCCCGTCTTTTCGATGGCATGCGCATTCGAGGCTGCTATCAATTCCGCGTCACCCGGAACAGCGATCTGTTTGTCGAGCAGGAAGAAGTCGACGATCTCTTGCGCGCGGTTCAGGGTGAATTGGCGTCGCGCCGCTATGGGGACGCGGTGCGCCTCGAAACCGCCCATGACTGTCCCACCGAGATTCTCACCTACCTGCTCGATCAATTCGGGCTCAACGCCGACGACCTCTACAAGGTGTCCGGACCGGTGAACTTGAACCGGCTCATGGCGCTGTACGATCTGGTGGATCGGGCTGAGCTCAAGTACGCGGCGTTCACCCCAAGCATCCCCGAGCGATTGAAGACGGGCAGCGACATCTTCGCAACTCTGCGAGCGGGTGACATCCTGCTGCAGCATCCGTTCCAAGGCTTTGGGCCCGTGATGGACTTCATCAAACAGGCGGCCGCGGACCCCCAGGTCCTCGCCATCAAGCAGACCCTGTATCGGGCCGGCAGCGACTCGGCCATCGTTGGGGCTCTCGCCGACGCGGCCCAGGCGGGCAAGGACGTGACCGTCATCATCGAGTTGCGCGCGCGCTTCGATGAAGAGGCGAATATCGCACTGGCCAACAAACTGCAGGAAGCCGGCGCCCACGTCATGTACGGTGTGTTCGGTTTCAAGACCCACGCGAAGCTGGTGATGGTCGTACGTCGGGAAGAAAAGGGCCTGCGGCGCTACTGCCACCTGGGAACGGGGAACTACCACCCGAAAACCGCGCGGCTCTACACCGACTACGGCTTGATGACGGCGGATGAATCGATCGGCGGGGACATCCACGAGATTTTCTTGCAGCTCACGGGCCTCACCCGAGTTCCGCGGCTCCGCCGATTGTTACAGGCGCCTTTCAGCCTGCACAGCACCCTGCTCGCGAAAATCGACCGCGAAGCCCAGCATGCAGCCGCCGGCAAACCCGCCAGAATCATCGCCAAATTGAATGCCGTAACCGAGCCCACCGTGATTCAAGCGCTGTACCGCGCCTCACGCGCCGGGGTGGACATCGATCTCATCGTGCGCGGTGTCTGCTGCCTGCGCCCCGGTCTTCCCGGCATATCCGAACGCATCAAAGTGCGCTCCATCGTCGGCCGCTTTCTCGAGCATTCGCGCGTTTATTGCTTTGAGAACGCCGGCGAGGAGGAGATTTACTGCGGCAGCGCGGATTGGATGGATCGGAATCTATTCCGCCGGATCGAGGTGGCGTTCCCCGTCTCCTCCGAACTCAAGCGCCGCGTGCGGGATGACCTAGAGCTCTATTTGACGGATGACTCGCAGGCCTGGAATCTTTCTCCCGACGGAAGCTATATCCGGGCGGCGGGCGGCGCACACATCAGCGCCCAATCGCGATTGCTCGCTCTCTATGATGACCGGGCCGCCCTCAGCGAAGCCTGAGCGCCGAGCAGGAGCAACCGGGAATCAGACCGTGGTGAGACGAAAGCCGGCCTCCTTGAGATAGACCCGCTCTTGTTCCAGATCTTCGAGCGTGAGCGGATGATCTTTCATCCAGCGCTGCGGCAGCTCGAGACTGACATTGCGGCCCTTCACGCGCAACACCACCGGCGGCAACGGCTGCGGACTGCGTCCCCGATGCAGCAACACCGCGAGGCGCAGGAGCACGATCAGAAATTCGGCGTGCCGCTCCCATGGGGGTAACAAATCCTCCAACTGTTCCAGCGCCAGCTGCCTTCGGTGACCGCCAACCAGCGCCGACAACAGCGCCTGCTCCTCGCGCGGAAATCCCGGCATGTCGGCGTGTGCCAATAGATATGCACTGTGCCGATGATATTTCGAATGCGCGATATCGAGTCCGGTCTCATGCAATCGGGCTGCCCAGCGCAGCATCGATTCGGCCAGCGGATCCTCGAGCCCCCAGTCCGACTCCACCTGTTCGAGCAGAGCCACCGCGGTGGCCTCGACACGATCGGCTTGTGACGAATCCACGTGGTAGCGTTTTTCCATGGCGCGCACGCTGCGCACGCGGGCGTCCTCATCGGTGAAGCGGCCCATGAGGTCATAGAGCAGGCCCTCGCGCATCGCGCCTTCAGCCACTCTCACGCGGTCAATGCCCAGGCTCTCGACGATCTCGAGAAGAATGGCGAGGCCGCCCGGAAATACGGGCGCGCGCTCCCCATCCACCTCCGGCAGGTCGAGTTCATCGACGTGGCCGGCCAGGATCACGCGCTCGGCGAGGCTTCTCAGGTTGTCGACCGTGATCCGCGGCGAATCGGGATTGAGGCGCCGAACCACATCGGCAATCACCCGCACCGTTCCGGAGCTGCCGAACGCCTGCAACCAGCCCAGTTTCCGATATGCCTCCTGGATCGGTTCGAGTTCCAGGCGCACTGCCGTGCGTGCACGCTCGAAACGCTTCTCCGAGATGCGACCGTCCTCGAAGTAACTCGCACACAACCCAACGCAGCCGACAGAGAGGCTCTGCAGCAACAATGGCGTGAAGCCCTCGCCGATCACCACCTCGGTCGATCCCCCGCCGATGTCGATCACCAAGCGTTTATCAGGACTCAAGGGACTGGTATGCGCCACGCCGGAATAGATCAGCCGCGCCTCCTCCAATCCGGAGATGATCTCGATGGGGTGACCGAGCGCGGCGCGTGCCCGCTCCAGAAACCAACGTTTGCGGCGCGCCCGGCGAAGTGCGTTGGTGCCCACGACCCGCACGCTATCCGCCTGCATGGCCCTCAGCCGCTGACCGAAGCGCTCCAGGCAACGCAGCGCACGTTCCGTGGCCGTATCATCGAGACGGCCGCTGTCGGACAGGCCGCCGGCAAGACGGACCATTTCACGCAAACGATCGATGATGACGAGCTGGCCGTGTGAATGGCGGGCCACGACCATGTGGAAGCTGTTCGAGCCCAGATCGACGGCCGCGAGCACCTCGGGCACGACACCGCTGCCGCTGCCCGCCCGCATCAGGTCAGGCTGAGAAGGAAGAGCCGCAGCCGCAGGTGGTCTTGGCGTTGGGATTCCGGATGACGAACTGAGCCCCCTGAAGATCTTCCTTGTAGTCGATCTCCGCACCCATGAGGTACTGCGCGCTCATCGGATCAACGAGCAACTGTACACCGGCATTCTCGATGCAAAAATCACCGTCTTCGATCTTCTCGTCAAACGTGAATCCATATTGAAAACCCGAGCAACCGCCGCCGGAAACGAATACCCGCAACTTCAGGTTGGGGTTCGCCTCTTCACGAATCAATTCGCCGACCTTGCCCGCGGCGGCGTCGGTGAACACCAACACGTCGGGGGGTGGAGCGAACTCAGGCTGGGGCATTGAATCGGTAGCAGCTTCCATAACCATAGTGTACTCGCCGGTCGGTGACCAAATCAAAGAGCAACATCGCCCGTGGTGGTGGCGTCGCCTGCTTGCCCGCCGACCGCTTGCGCGGCGCCCGGTTGTACGGCGCCCCTCAAGTCAGCGCTCTGCCGATGCACCAACTTACCATTGATTTGGGCGCCAACCGCGGTTTCAATGACCGAATAACGCACATTCCCGGAAACACGCGCCTTTTCGCCCAATTCCACCCGTCCCGTGGCATCGATGTCGCCTTTGACCACGCCATTCAAGACGATATCGGCAACGAAGACGGAACCCTCGATACCACCCTGCTCGCTGACCGACAGATTGGCGCCCTCCTTGGATGAACTGCTGACGTTACCGGTGATGGTGCCGTCCAGGTGCAGACCGCCGCAAAACTCGATATCTCCGTTGATCCGTGTATTGACGCCGATCAAGTTCTTGATCTGCTTCGCATTACTCTGTTTCCGTCTGAACATCAGTCCCCCCTTTCCTCCCGCCGGCGGCGCCGGCGGCGGGCGCGCCTGAGCCGGCCGCCCCTACGCCGGGCGCGCCTGAGCCGGCCGCCCCTACGCCGGGCGCACCTGAGCCGGCCGCCCCTACGCCGGGCGCATCCGTCTCCATCGACATGCCTTGCGCCTTCCAAACGAACGCCTGGCGAAACCCATGATTGGCATCCCGACCCGCGTGAATTTCCGTCCCGATGCGGATCGGCTCGAATCCGGCGGGCAGCTTGATGAGTTCGTCATAATCTTCGAAATAACGGAAGGAATAGACCAATGTGCTCAGGTGACTGGGCGCCAGCTGCGGGTAGGCCAAACTGAGCGGTTTGCCGCGCAGCAGACCGTCCACGGAGAGAATCAAGCTGCCCGCCACAGTACTTTCGGGTTTGCCGGTTTGCATGAGCACAAATTTCAAGCGAAATGCGCCAGCGGCCGCATCGGGCACGATCTGCATCTGCTGTACCTTGACATGAACGGTCGAGTCGGGCTGGACCAATCCCCGATAGAACGACAGATCCTGATTGAGACGAGCGATTTGGCTCTGCATATCGCCAAGGTTGCGCTCCACCTGTTTATAACCCTCACGGTCCACTCTTCTGGCCACGTCGGCCGCCGCCAACTGCTCGCGCTGTCGTTCAACTTCGGCCGTCAGCTCACGAATCCGCGCACTGGCCGACAAGGCGCCGCGCACGGAATCCACGACCCGGAAGCCGGCGTCATAGCGGCCGAGCTCGAAGATGCCGTAGGCCAGCGTCAGCCCGAGAGCCGCTCCTCCACCCAGCATCCACGCGCGGCGCTTGGGCGCATATGACCGCACCACGAGTTTGCCGAACAAGTCCGTCATGAGATGTGACTCAAGGCCTGAATTTCGAGTGAGAAGGAGACATTACACGAACCTCGCCGGCGCGCGTATGATGCGCCGCTTCCCTTCGAGGATCGTAACTTGCTCTGGCTAAAGGCTTTTCACGTAGTGGCGATGGTGACTTGGTTCGCCGGTCTCTTTTACCTCCCGCGGCTATACGTCTACCACGCGGACGCAGGCGACTGGATCAGCGTCGAGCGCTTCCGTGTGATGGAGCGGCGATTGTTCATCATCATGACCATAGGCGGGCTCCTCACCCTGCTTTTTGGCATTGCCATGCTGGTGGCCGCACCCGGCTACCTCAAAATGGGCTGGCTCCACGCCAAATTGCTGCTGGTGTTGCTGCTCATTGGCTATCACGCGATGTGCTACAAATTTCTGCGCGATTTCGCCCACGATCGGCGCACCCACTCCGCCAAGTGGTTCCGCGCGTTCAATGAAGTGCCCTCCGTGCTGCTGCTGGGCATCGTCGTTCTCGCGATCGTGAAGCCTTTCTGACAGCAGGGCGGTTGAAAGCGGGTGCAATCACCGGCTGACAGCCGAGCGCCGCGAGTCATGGGGAAGCCTACTGGGAAGTCGTGCTCGATTCGGACCACCACTCCGGATACGGCGGCAGCCCATCCGGGAAGATGAGACCGCCGAGATCATGCAAGGCTCGCACGTATACCCGGCGCTTGAAGTACACCACCTCGCGAACCGGCGTCCAATAGTCAGCCCAGCGCCAGCGGTCGAATTCCGGCTGCGCGGTGCAGTCGAAACGCACCCGTCCCTCATCGGCCGTGAGTTTGAGGAGGAACCATCGTTGCTTCTGTCCGATGCAGCGATCGCGCACGTATTGCCGCGGCAATCGATAACGCAGCCAGCCTCGGGTAGAGCCCAGAAGCTCCACGTCGGTGCGCTCCAGCCCGATTTCCTCTTTCAATTCGCGGTAGAGCGCGTCCTCCACCTGCTCGCCGCGATGAATGCCGCCTTGCGGG
>Ga0116228_10003343_pt1 | contig 14067 bp, 11 predicted proteins | sample S1TSphfallax_2_FD_89694 | JGI IMG/M metagenome (GOLD analysis project Ga0116228, IMG submission 89694) | Host-associated microbial communities from peat moss isolated from Minnesota, USA - S1T2_Fc - Sphagnum fallax MG | ecosystem: Host-associated > Plants > Peat moss > Unclassified | place... | reverse complement strand
TTTCTAGTGACCAATTTCTCACAATGTTCTTCCCACGAGGCAGTCTTGATGGATTTTGTTTCACATTTGCATTTTGATATTGTCATTTAGAGCACCTTTCACAATGAGGAGCTTTGTTAGGACAACACCTATTACACATTTAAGTTTGGTTCTACATCACTTTACAATTGTGCCCTATAATGTTATATCATTCATCCAATTCCACTGCATCCCTTCACATCCATACATATTGTGCCCACAATTCACGATTTGGAAAAATTCGACCCATTCCACTTCAACCCATTACCCTACAATTGTCCAAATTCCATGTGACTTGACAATGTACATATGTTTTTCAGATAATTGGATGAAATCCCATTATAACTTCTGCATCCATTTATAATGCTATATGATTTGTTTAAAACTCCAATGTAACTTTTCTAATCCATTTGCTTGGTTATCACACAATGGTCAAATTCATTTCCTTTCTATTGTGAAACCATTGAGGTTTTTGACATGCCTTAAAAGCATCTTCATTGCACAACAATAGAAGCATCTCCATATTTAAATTTTGGATGAAATCTACAATAAGATTGTGCTAAACTTTCTTTGGACTAATAAATATCACAAAGATACGATGATCATGACGATTGCCAAATTGTGTTCAACACCCTTTGGGTCAATAGATAAGACAAAGATACAATGACCATGAAAAGGATTGGTATAAAGTGTTGCTTTTGATTGGCCCAAGCGCTAAGGTTTATATATTCACTCACTTTATATGCCATTTTTTCATGTTTCTTGGTGGGGATGCACAACAGTTTCAACTATATTTAAAATGATGTGCAGGTGCTTTTAATGCTATGGCCCTATTTGTCCAGATGGAATTGCAATAACTTCAAATTCAGTAACTCCCACTAGTCTGAGCAAAGTGTTCTGCATTCACAATTTGACATGAGCAAAGCGATATGCGCGCATGATTTGACATAAAATCTCCTGTGTAGCAGTTTCAAGGACACTGTTTGCAACAGGTTTCAGCATTTCTTGACTCACCAGCTTGGTTGTGTTTTAAACAAACTGATGACAGATAAGTTTTGAACTTAGCTATATCTACTGTAATACAAGAGCAAAGCTGTCAGCATCAAGTTACTCTTTTTGTTTCATCATAACCCTAGATAGGTCACTGAAATTCGTGTGTACGTCCACCAGCTTCTGAAGGTTTTGGTCTGTTCACCTTCTGAGATCTCCTGTGTTTCATATGCAAGTGTGAAACCAGCACCTGGAAACAATGGGTAAAACTTCTGATTGGGAAAGTTGTACACTGGACCTCACCTGAGTCAATTCTAGTATGGAACCCTACTCAATCAAAGAGCTATCTCAACATTTGTCTTTGCTCTATCATGCTAAACAACAAACACATTTCTACAACAGTTCAATTAGTTGTCTTGCACTATACAGTATTACCACAAGGGATCCAAAACAACACAAACCAAGAGTGGTTTTGAGGGTACTCACATCATTAGCCATGGATATAGACTGAAGGGAACTGATAGAGAACCCACTCTGCTTACAGATCCAAAAGGCTACTGCTATCTACGGATTGTTTTTGATAGGATGAAGATGATCATTTTCTCCATCCAGTGAGCCTCTGTCATTCAGATGCAAAATACACAAATCCAGAGGGCCATCAGAATATTAAGAGACTAGTGAATTGCACAAAGACAACTTCAAAGTTGACATTCACTTGGCTACAAACCAAAAGATAATATGTCTGAGCTCAACTAATTTCCAAGATGTGACATCCCTGTTACCACCAGCTTCCAAAACTACCTTGGTGACATATTTTAAACATCTCCATTCTAAATGAGCATGGCATCACTCTTCATTGCACTAGAAAAACAATCTAAGAGTGTACCACCAAAGTGGACCGCATACATAGTTCCAAGCCTAGAGGTTCAGATTAACTATCTGAATGCAAATTGGATTGCCAAGCTCACTTACAAGTGCTACTGATGAGGACCCTGGAAACAGTTCACCCAATGGTATGGCTGCCCCTGCAGTTATATCCAACTCTGTGGTGAACTTTCATATCCAGCATTACCAGGGAACATGACTGTTTCCATTGGGGAGGGAACCTGTGGGTTAAGGACTCTGTCAGAAAACTGGGAATGTAGCACCTGCATGTCTTCTGTAGCTCCACTTTGACAGACCCTAGGTTCTGATCAATTATATGGTAAACTGCCACTTGACATCTAGGCAGCTTGACATTGCTGTCATACTGGGCTGCTTACCGAAAGGGACTGTAATTATAGAAGCTTGGTTGTTGAGAGGAGCAGAAACTGCACTTGGTATAGCAATTCATTTTGGACAATGCCTGATCCATGTTTGCTTCAACTGAAAATCAGCTAAGTAGCAATGGATGGAAAACAAGAATAAGGATGAGGTTTGACCAATGACCTTAAGGATCTCCTTGCACCTAAATTAGGGGAGAACTTTCAGACTCTGAGACTGCACTGTTGCTTGATGTTTCTTGCAATTCAGTAAGAGGGAAAGTCTGCATTGCTGGCCCTCCCAAGAGCATTTGATCCCCATCCCTTTCACTGTGTTGCTCTTCATCCATCTGTGCCTGCTTAGGAGGGTTGAGAGAATCTGGGTCAGGACTTTTCCTGAACAGAGAGCTCAGAGTATTGGCATGGGAGAAAGTTGATTTTTCCAAGCCAGAAGCATTGTTTATCATAGCCACTGTCCTGGAACGACCAAAAATCCCTTTTCTTGTGCTCTTCACTGGTGCAAGAACACTATCACCTTCTTTGTCCTTGTGAACCTGCTTTGATGATTGCCCCTGCTTAGGAATCAGGTGAGAGCCAGGGGATTCGGTGTCATCACCGTGTTTAAGAATAGCACCCAGTGTCTTAGCCCGAGAGAATTTTGGATCAGAAGAAGAAGAAAGTTCTAACTCAGAGACTTCTCTAGCTGTGTCCAATGTCTTTGCACGAGAGAGCTTTGATTTCTCGGCTTTCCCCACAAGGTGTGACCAAACTTCCTCTCTTTCTTTGTCCTTGGTGTTCTCCTCATTCAGCTTACTCTGCTCAGAAATCTGCAGATACACAATATTTCGGTTGTCATTTAAGTTTCCCTGCTCAGGTATCAGTCGAGGGCTGGAAGGTCTCATCTGAGATACTTCTCTAACAGCGCCAATAGTTTTGGCACGAGAGAAAACTCCTTTCAAAGCTGAATGAGATTTGGAGTCTGAAATCTCTCTTAGGGCACCAATTGTCCTTGCACGGGAGAGAGGTTTTGTGCCCCCCACAGGTGATGGAGCTCTGCCTCCTTTGGCACTTCTAACATCATCTTCATAAAACCGTCCCTTCCTGAATTTCAAGTTTGCACCTTGGGAGTCACCTATGGATGTTGAACCAACATCTTTTCCTTCATCTTCGTACTTTTCAGCATAAAATGTTCCCCACCGGAATATCAGTGGAGACCCTGGTGACTCTGAACCTGAATTTTCCTTGGCATTGAAGAAAAAGCTGGACTGTGAGTGGTCTTGTTTTGTGGAGTTTCCAGAAGTTTGAGCTATGCCACCTTCATCTTCATCATAATCCTCATAGAAAAAACCCCGCCTAAAAATCAACGGAGAGCCAATTGATTCTGAATCTGAATGTCTACTAGCACTGCCCATTGTACTTGCACGTGACAGACAGCCTTTTAAACTGCCCCCATACCATGCAATAGTTCCACTTCCCAATTCATCTTCATGACTGTCATCATAGAACACTTGCAATCTACTAGAGCCAGGAGATTCATTGCCTGCTCCAAAAGTATCCCTGCTTGAATAGTATCTCCTCAAGGAACCTTTGCTTTCTTCATCTGTATCATCATCCTGATAGAATGTGCCTCGCCTGAAAACTAGAGGAGGACTAGGATTTTCCTCTAAGGATTCAGTGACAGAGCCCAATGTGCTTGAATGAGAAAAACCTCTATTCACAGAGTCCCCTTCTTCATCACTTTGATAGAAAGTTCCCCTTCTGAAAATTAATGGAGAGCCAGGAGATTCTAGGTCCAAGGCTCTATCACTGGAGCATAATGTGCTAATCCTACAAAGAATCTTCCTGGAGGAAACCTCAGCATCAGGACCATCATAGAACCATCCATGCTTAAATGTCAAAGGAGATCCAACAGATTCTGAATTAGATGCTTCACGAGAAAGACTTGATTTCATTTGGTCGTCTTCTTCCTCTTTCTGAGCCTGAAAGAATGCTCCCCACCTAAAAGTGAGTGGAGAGTCATCTTCATCATCACTGATATCATCATCATCTTCGAGATCAACATACTCTTCTTCATCTGTATGTCTTGGTAAAGAGCCTTGCAAAGGAATCTTACTGTCTTCAATGTCCTCCTGCTCCCGGCCCTTCTCAAGGTCTGCACCACCTTCCTTCTCATCTGAGAAATCTGGGTTTTTGTAAGCATTTCGCAAAAACACTGCTAGGTTCAAGTCTGGTTCTTTTTCTTTCTCCACAGTGTCTTTCTCCATGGCATCCTGTCCAACATGCAGGGTATTTCACATCCATCCACAATCAGTGAGTGATTTTGAGATCTTTAGCTGTACCAAAAGAGAACAAAGGCCAATAGAGAACAAAGGCTTGTATCTCTATAGAGATAGACATAAATGCACATCTTTTCTCACCTCTAGGGGATAATGCTTAAATGCAGGCTCAAATCGGCTTTTGCAGTAAGCATGAAAGTAAAGTGTCAAAATTGGAAGTGCAATAATAAATGGTGCAGAGGAGCAAGCTTGACTCAAATATCCCAGAACTTTTCTTTTAACAGTGGTCCCTGTATTTACTTTCACAAAAGATACAGGACCTTGCACAAGGAACATTCCAATCAAAGTGAGATGCTCTAATATCAGTGCTGCTATGATGCGGCCATGCACATGTGGCCAGAATGCTCCTGCACTCTCATATGTAGGGTCATAAACATTGTAGATCTGAAATTCCCATCCAGCCACGCCCCATCCATTTGCTCAGATAAGAACAATCTAATAAGAACATTCATGGTCTGTATCAGATAATTTGCAGTGTCTCTATAATTTGTTGTGTTTTAATGGACATGCATATGGACTGGAGGTGTGAACTTCATGTGGATGAAGCCCAGAACAGGGGCAAACAGTTTCCTGGTTATGTAAACTGAAACTTCTTGTTAGATGTCAGCCTGAATGCATGATTTTTGGTTACACTCTACTCTCTAGAAGCAAATAGCAAGAAAGACTACAGTCCCTTCGGTTGACACATGAGATGCATAGTATTTCAGGTGACAACACAAAGTAAATCAACATGTAAGAGCAACTAGGTAATCTAAACAATTTAGATGCACACAGGTGCTCAATGCTAAGAAGGGATAGCAGATAAGCATGAAAAATTGTCACTGACCTGATGGCGATAAACAACAAACCCAAAGCCAAAGAACAGAACAATAAAAGGCATAATAACTGGAGATATGACTGAGTACACAAGACCCATCAAGAAGTAAAGCTCCAGCTGGGGAAGTGATTCATCCAGGCTGATTGTGCCCGGGGAAGTTGCCCGCAATCTGTCTCTCTCTGTTTTGACAAAGAAAAAGTTTCTAATGTGGTACATGATCAATGGCCAAAAACGCAGAAGTTCCCCAGCCGGAATAGACCAAGCATCTAACATAATATAAGTGATGAAGAAATTTGCCCTCTGAGGAATGGATTTTGCAAGTGCTTGCACAAAACTGTCAACATCATGGGAAACATATCAGTTAGTATTTATTCATCTGTCTCTACTGTCCAGGAGTGTAGGAGAGCTCTGACAAGAGAACACCAGAGGAAAACTTTTTTTGGTGGAAGTGCACTCCACTGGTGGGGTTCCTCCTACTAGGTTCTGTCTGAAGGATATGTCAATGAAAAGTTGCAGATCCCTCAAGGCTTGGAGCTCAAGGGATTGTCTCAAGATGCCCATCTAAATTGATGCAGTTACATAGTTGCTCTTTGACAATTGGAGAAAGGTTTTCTACAGAGGTGTGCACTACATATCAATTACAGACACTGTCCTGGTCACAAGAAATTGAAAGCTAGTCTTCACATGTACATAGGAGAACACCCTAGCAATTATCCGTAAAAGATGTGCAAAATGACTAACAGAGACATGAATATGACATCATACAACAACATCAGAGAGCCAGACCACACACCCAAGAGCTGTTGTTGAAGAAACAAAGGTTTTGAGCTGCTGAAAGGCAGACCCACTCAAGATGCTGCCAAAGAAAACATTCACCACCATAAAATAGTAAAACTTTGCTGCTGCCCTTCTTTCAAGCTTTGAAATAGCCAGGTGACCCTCAATCTTTGATACTACCATAAGAATTCTTGGGAGCAGCCATAAAAAAGCTTTGAGGATAAGGCCAGGTAGGAAACCCTGGACAAACAATGAGACAAAGCGCCTGCATGCTTCAAGCCCACAAAAGATCCATGCTTAGATATCTTTCTATGACACCATATGTCTTGCATTGGCAGACAAAAAAATAGGTGAAGCATGTCAAACCCACATGATTCTTGAGCTAGTAACTACACCTGGAGATGGAATTTGGTGGCTTCATTGATAGACTCCAACCTTACAATCTTTTTGCAGGAGACATGTTCTAAAGTTTGAGCCAGCATTTCAATCATCGCAGCATGGAGATTAGAGAGAGAGAGAGTTTGGATACTCACTTTTGGACAAACCCATCAAGTGAGGGAGATATTTTTTGGATTCCCTGAAGATTTGCCAATGACTGCACAGTTACAATAGGGATCATGTAAAAAAACACGAGCAGGAAAACCACCACACCCATTGCCAGACTACGAAACCCAAGCTCAACATGGGGAATGGCCAAATTTGCCCAGACAACATCTCTTGGTTCAGGTGCCCAGTCAGTGAGCCATATTGTTGGGTCTTGATTCTGCTGTGTCTGGGCACATACAGCAGCTCCCCACCGAGTCTTGAAAGAAACAAAAGCAGCTGGCATTGTAGCTTTTGGATCTTGCATGATCAGTTCGCGCTCGGCCTCTGCCTGGAGTGAATGGAAAACAGAATCTCAGTTCAAGAAGAAAGTGATTGCAGAGATTGAAGACCTAGTCACAACCCTTCCAAATGATTCTATTTCTCAGGATTGTCTCATTGGAGGTGGTCAGCTTTGTTCTACAGAGAGGATAACTAAGAGGAGATAGTTCTGTTTGGTCACATAACTATCAGCATATGGACAAGTGATGTCCAGAGTATATATCTTTTTCTACTTGCGATTATGTGCTCTCTATAAATTGCTTCGTTGTGCAATTTGCAAAAAGTTTTTATATTTCTTAAGCTTCTAGCATATAGTCCAATTGCAGCAGGATTCAGGTAGGTGGGTTACACCCTGAGCCACCCTGTGACCCTGAGGGTCAAGACAAAAACCTAAACTTCCTACCCATCTTCTGATCAGGGATCCTAGGTGGAGAGGAAGCTCTACTGCTCCTCTACAGGAACAGCAGTAGGATAATGAAGAAGAGGGGTATGAAGCATAGATTCTAGGCATATGACCCTGGGGGTCACCCTTGAGTTTAGAGGTCGGGGAAAATGTACCCCATCTACCTGACTCCTGCCCCAATTGCTAATTTCTTTGTTGGAAGTCATATAGCTTGCTGAACTGTGAGTAATAACTGTTTATCCAAATTGGACTCTCAAGACATAAGAGATAAAAGATTGTGTTTGACACTCACCAGCCTTGATCCTAAAGATATAAGAAACAAGGAGGCAGGCCCATACACAGACCATGAACCTGTTACCTGTTCTGTTAATTTTTCAATTTGTGTTGTGTAGTATTCAATGGCATCCACTTGCCGACCAAAAAGTCCACAAAAGCCTGTCTGCACAGCATCTCACACACAGGACAGAAAGTGTTACATTTCTGTGAAACAGTGTCGTACATTCAATGTGTATTTGACTGTGTGAGATGCAATCTAAATGCATATATGCTCCACATGTAATGGGCTGCCTAAACTTCACTGTCCTTATTTAGCTCAAAATTGTTGCATTGGTCATATTAGGCCTGATCTTCATTATCATCATATTGTTATTGGTGGGATGACCACAGGAAACCACTAAATTTAGTTGGCATACTACAATATGAACACTTGTGGATAGAATTTCTCTCATGTTTCCAGAAGTAACAGGAAAAATCAGCCATGATGTTGGCTCACAATGTGCAACTGATCAGAATGCCAAATTTATCCTCATCCAACATTTTAAGCTAAAGTTCATTTGACTTTAATTTTCTCCTGTAACCAACAAACATCTGAGCAAAAGAGCAGAGAGAGGTCTGCAAAACAAGTAGTTGAAGAGTATCCAGCAGAATGCATAAGTATTGACCTTTGTGGTTGGCCTTGTAGATGGAGTACGTGAATGCTTGACTTGAAAGTAAACCAACCAGTTCTGTGCTGCATCCCTCTTCTTTACTGTTGCATGAAGTTTGGTTGCATTGTATGCCATCTGTCCATCTCCAATATCCTAGTTTAGTCTTGATTTGTCTCTTGCAGCTCAATGATCATCATAACACCCTCTCCTCTCTAATAATGTAGCTTCAGCCCCATTCAATCTTTAGATACCTTCCATCTTAGGTTCATATTGCTGTTATCAAAAATCCCACTAGCTCTGAACCCCACTGGGAAACATAATATTAAATATAACCAAGAAGAAAGACAGCATTGCTACAGACTTCCTTGGCATCCTAAAGATGCAGGAGATATTTCTCACGGAGCCACCTTTTTCAAACTCGTCACTCATACGCTATTATGGACTCCCCTAAGCCTACATGACTTGGAAAAGCCAAAGAAAGTTGTAAATCTACATACTTGATGTGTAAGGTAAGAATCTGGATGGTTCTTAAGGAAGTAGCTCTCAACCCGAGTACTTATGGGTTCTTTCCCCACATCTGGGACCTGGCGAACCATCACCTGCAACCAGCCAAATTTGCACACCCCTCTTTATCAGTTCTCCTGTGACTCAGGATCCTCACAACAAGCAGGCTTCACACCAGACCCAGTCAGCAAGCGTTTACAGAGAGCTCATTCATCTACCTTCACCATAATCAAGCATCACTGGTTGCCATGAGAGAGAAACCCCCTACACTGATTGGCTTGCTATCGAGCACAGATTCATTCAGTCAGTAGAAAGCACATATCATACTAAATTAGTGAAAACGACATTAGTGCACAGTTTGGTTATAAGAGTGACAGCTATGGGCCAGAGTGGCAAATCCCATGGCTCCAGAAAAAGGAATTATCTCAGTTCAGAATTGGTTGCATTGCTGGGCAAACCTGATCCCTCTACAACTTCACCATTTGACTTTGTCATATCTGGACTGCTCTTAGGATCATGTCCCTCAGTTGGCCCATAATTACTAGACAATCCTCTGGAACTGTACCTCTGCCTTTGTTGCATTTTTCTGACATCATTTATCCAATCCAGTTCATCCTCATAGCAGGATGAAATAAACACCCTACATTGATTGGCTTGATGGACAGCTCAGATTTGTTCAGCCAGTACAAAACAACTGTCATCTTAAAGTAGTGAAACATGACATCGGTCCCAAATTTGGCTAGAAGGGTTGGAAACCTACTGTAAATTGGTCAGGCCGTCGCTTTTCACTTTTAAGAAAAGAAAGGCGCAAAGCTACAATACTCTTGTACTCCATGAAGAGAATGAAACAGGTCCAAGCTGTGAACACGTAAGACATTACCAAGTGCGCCCAAAGCCTGAACCAAGCAGATCACAAGAACCAAAATCAATCTGCCATTTACCAAAGAACTGCAGTTGATTTCCTAGACCACTCTTGTTAACAATAAAACTTGACTTATGGATTGCCAGATGAAACTCATGAGAAATAAACAAAACCTTAGCTCAGAGTTAGGACCTCCAAACCCTATCATCCTGCATGACAGCAAACACTATCCAGTACAAGCAAGTACTCCAGAGCAGAATGGTGTAGACGTACCTCATTGACCGCTTAGACACATTTGACATGGAAAGCCTGTCAATGCTGCTGTCTACCCAATCTGAGTTAACTGAGGCTCCTCCTCCTACATTTATAGGGACCAGGATTGCGAAGCCCAGAATCATCACAGGAACAAATATCTTCAACCTGCCACATTCAGAACAGTTCCCCATCATTAGCTTCCCTTCCATTCTCTATGTGAGTACCTGAAGTTGCATATTCAAGAGACTGCATAACAAATTTTAAAGAATGTGGCCAGCACCTGAATCATCACTGCACTTCTGACACTAGATCACCCAACCAAATAGAATCAACAATGGACAACCTTTCCTCCTACCCTAACCTTCACTTCCCCTCCCCTCACCAAACTTAAGACAGCTAATATGAAGAGGATTTAGAGCACACAAGAGTGGACGAAAGTAAAAGAGGATCATCCAACTGAACTACACATGGGAAAAACAAGGGAGAGGGTGAGGGTGAGGATAGGACTAGGGGTTGTTAGGGGGGAGGGGGGAGGAGGCTCAGCAGGGGGTTGTCAAGGAGAAGAACCATGCCAAAAAAACTCTTGTCCATTAAAGTGAAAATTGATGGATGCTCACCCAACCAAATAGATGTGGAGATAGACTGCAGAATCCAAGCCTGCATGCTTGATAATCTCCTCTTCAGTCTTCCGAAGTGCTGATCTTGCCCAGTGGAAAACCCTGAGATATTGGTATATGTCCATGTTGAAATATACACCTCTATGTTTCAGCTGGGGTGGACCATATGGTCTACGCTTTCGAATCCCTTTAATATACAACTTGGGATAATATACACGATCATTGATTGGCTGCACACTGAATACAATAAACCCTAGGAGAAACACACTTGTGATACCAATGTTGAAGAGGGCAGACACGCCTATCTCTTGAAGTGTTGTCATCTCTTTGGAAACCCTCAGTTTCGGGCTCAACTGGAATCTGCTCAGGCTACACACCTAAACCCTAATCAAATTTACTGTTGAAAAGAAAATTTTGCAAAGAATAATTTTCTGCCTGACCAACGTATTCTGCTTCCTCCCTCCTTCTGCCCACTTAAAATCACTTTGGTGAGACTTCTCCTTCCCTTGTTCTCAGCTTCTCTAAGGCTCCTGCTGATCAACAGTCATTCCACTACATGTTGAAATTTGCTTGCTTACAGAGATCTTCACTGCCAATGCCTTGGGGGAAAGAGAGCACTACTTGACTATCATTGAGGTGTGTGTTTATCGCACTGCCAATGAGAGATTGTTCCTGATTTTATTTTATTTCTTTGATTCACTATTGCAATCTGCTTGTCCACCAAAGCATATCTTGCCTGTGCAATCACAAATGTAGGTCCAAAATGTAAGAGACTGTAGATAACTTCTGCTACGACAAATTCACATATTCATATCAAAAGGATATACGCTTGCAAAATGGAGCTTGAATGATGAGTTGCAGCGAGCGAGAAATTGCATTTCTTGACCGGAAGATAGGAATGCCTCAGCTAAGTTGAGTCATGCAGAAACTGAAGACAAAAACACTACAGAACTAAAAAAGTGAAAGCCGGCTCGGACAATCACTGCAAACAACACTGCGAAACAGAGTCAACTGTAATAAGTGCAGAATATCACTAACTACTCGTAACAAGAACTTTGCTACTGTTGTAGAAACAAGAGCTACAAGGTAAAGAAACTTACCTCTTGCAGTTGCCGATCTCAGAAGCTGATTTTCAATGAAAGAAAGAAATAAAGAAGAAAAAAAACGGAAATAGAAAAAGACGAAAAACCGCAATTACTAAAGGAAAAGTACCAGTGTGAGAAGCGAAGCGCGCGGGAGCCAAAAAAATAATCCAAGAAATTAAAATACGCAAGTCGAAATCGCAGCTCGCTCGCGTTGCACGCTAACGCCTTTCAGTGCAAAAAGCGAAGACACAAGAGCGTTATTTTTTCGCCGCAAAAGCAATCGAAACAATCGAACACGTATTTGAAATTCTTCACATCAAAAGGACGATGTTCGTGGACTCTTCGAAAGTCATCAAATCACAAACGCAAAACCACCGCACGCAGCGCACAACAATGCAGTGCAAACGCAGAGCGGACCAGGCGGCGGAGAGGGAGGGGGAACGGAGAAGACGACAATTCCGCCGCATATTTCGCTGTTCTCATTCCTCGTCGGAAAAGGGGGGCGCCGTTCTACGCTCTCCGTAAGTCATCATCCCTCAACGATGCATTTTTCCGTCCACATTGGCGGCATCCTGTCATACAAGCGCCGGTAGTTTACGACAGAGAATAATATTACGTAGTTTCCGTGCCCTTGTGGATAGCCAGCCTGCGAACATGGGAATGAATACATGGGAACAAGGGATTGCGGCGAGTTCCCACGTCATTAACGCCAGGCTGCCACAGGCTGGCAACGGACCGGCGTTGACCAGAGTATTGCGGCAGAGACTAACCACTCCGGCGGGCACCGGGCAGGAAATTAGCAAAAGATGGAAATCAAAGTAAGACCAGTACATACATACCTATGTATGTACAAACCATACACATGTAATTTGCCTATTCACAGTAACTAGCATGCGCTCAAGCCAGTTACCGAACATCAGCATTCCTTGTGTGGATCAAGATGCCCTCTTTTCATCCATGCAGAGTGCCATTATGAAATTTTCATCCAAGCAGCCAAAGGTTATGGAAACATTGGGCCAATGAGAGTTGGCCCAAGGTGGTACTACCTTGTACTAACTAATAGGTTGCTGATGAATCAAAGATCAAAGGTTATGGACTAGTAACCAGCCAGAGCATGTATATGGAGGCTATTGAAGTGTGTGAGCACTGAGAGACTATCCAGGATAACCAGCCTACTCAAGCTGGCCATCAAACATATCTGATTGTATGTCAGTACCAAGCTTCTGGGTTACAGGACACAATAAGAAGTGTGTGTTATGAGATTCAACCAACTAGCAACCAGGAATGTGAAAAAGGAATTTGGTAGGTACACAAATGTCAAAGGGTAGGAAGATAAATGATATAAGTGGGGAGCGCTCATCCAATGGTGTGCTGCCCTGTTAACAAGACACTCTCTACAATCACTGATGGGCTGTAACTTGTGACTTGATAACCAATCAGAGCATTGAGATTCTCACATGGGATGGGTATGGAAGTACTTAATACTTTGCATCTACTTAATACTTTGTTTGCTTTCGTTTTTTCTCTGGGTTGTGTTTACTAGTGCCCTCCTTTGCCATGTACTTTTGATCGATGGGTTCTGTCCTTGATTTTTATACAGGGTTTTTCTTCTTTGCATATAATGCTTGCTACTGACATAGCTACTTACAGATGATATTTTACCCACTTACATAAGGAAGGAAATAGGAGGGTTTACAGATAGGTTACCATAGTGGAAAAACTCAGTTGCCATTCATCCACAATTAGTCCGAACAGGGTTTCCAATGGATGATGATACATTGGTGAGTGGTACTAGAGTCACATACATAATCCCAAACTAACCCACATGAGATTTGGAGGTTGTAGAGGTTCCAGTACCAAATAGAGAATGCAATTTTTGTGTGATATTTGGAAAATCTAAAGAATGAAATCCACATTATTTTCATGTAAGTAGGACGCTCCTTCACAAGTTTGGAGGAAAACATATCTCCTCCTTTCCTCTGACACAAGAATTCTTTTTAAAAGATTATCCTGGAAAATTCTCTGTTTCCAGAAAAAACATCACTCATAGTACCCCAGGAATTTGAAGTTGAAAATCTGACTCTTTGACTGGAGGAGAAATCCTCTTCCAAGACTTGACCTTACCAACCGTTGTTTAGCTGTTCACAATCTGGGCCCACAATCTGTCTGTTGACTGTTAGGCAATTACATCCGTTGAGGTTTCTATTTTCAGCTTGCCGAAACTCTGCCAGTTTGTCTGTTGGCAAAGCACGGCCAGAGTGAATTAACAGCCACCAATGCACCAGTTGGCCGTTCTGTCCACCGGATGGGTTGCGTTTTTTCATTCGGCGCCGGATGGGGCTCATCACAGTCGATTTCTTTTTGCTGCTGAC
>Ga0116228_10003341_pt1 | contig 14070 bp, 11 predicted proteins | sample S1TSphfallax_2_FD_89694 | JGI IMG/M metagenome (GOLD analysis project Ga0116228, IMG submission 89694) | Host-associated microbial communities from peat moss isolated from Minnesota, USA - S1T2_Fc - Sphagnum fallax MG | ecosystem: Host-associated > Plants > Peat moss > Unclassified | place... | reverse complement strand
GGATTATAATACCACAAATTGTTAAGCTTTAGTTCCATAGTTTTCCTTAGTGTTAATGATTTGAATCCTGATAAACCTCCAAGTAATAATTATTAAGAGTTGAATTAGCCTTTGGATATTTCAACATAGAAGACTATTTTATTTAAATTGATGTAAGGCTTAGTTAATTTTAGGACCTAATAAACCTTTTAAAGTACATTATCCTTTTATGTTGTAGAGAGGTGAAAGGGGATGTAGAATGAAATGGGATTTCACTGATATATTGGGAATATGACGCACTCCTAAGTTCCTTGTTAGACCCACTTGAGGGTCTAGGTGTGTTGAATTGTAGAAAGTTGGAACTTGGAGCCGCTCCCGACTTATAACACTAAAGGGGGTAAGAGGGGCGTGCTAGAAGTCCCAGGATTAGACTAAGAAGAGGGACAATTATCTTGTTACACGGTCCTGCATCCAAAACCAACCACAAGTTTGTTAGAATTCATTCTGCACCTTTTTGGTGTTGGGACAAGCCACGGGCGACCTTGGACTCACTTGATTCACCATGGCTCAGACTCGGGGGAAGCCACCACCTTCCCCCATATAGTATTCTCTGCGTTACTCCGTGGCACCCGCATCCGAATGGCTCTTTTTCCCGGGACTCCCAAAGTGGAGTCCCGAAACTGTTTCAGGTTGGACTCTCGAAACTTTGGGCATCCATAACTTCTTGCTCAGACCTCTGATTGGGATGAAGTCTCAAGTAATCTTGTATCTCTCTTTAAGAGCTTTCCAACACCATGTCTCACTCTTTCTGCAAACGTCGGGATCGGGTCGATTCCCGACTTTTAGTGGTCGGGAGTCAAACTGCCAGTTTGACTCCCAGCCCTTCTTTTGCCCATAACTTGGTTTGCATATGTCCAAATGGCTCATGCGAGGCCATTTTGGACATCTACACTTCAAGACCTTTCCAACGGTATAAAGAACACCCCAATGCGAGGTGTTTTGACCGCTGCAATCAAGCTCTGAGTTTTTGGAAGTCCAGGAGGACTCCAAGTTCCCACTTTTTGGGAGTGAGTTTCATCCTCACACTTAGCCCAAAGTGAGGTTGCGATGGAATACAAGCTCATAATTAATAATAACATTTCTCCATGACAATATTAAGTTATTATGTAGAATAATCTTTAGGCACAAATGATGTACTTGAAGGATTTTTAGGATGGAGTCCTAATACATCTTTATTTAGTTTTCACTTCTATCAAACTCTTAAATAGAATCAAAATCAAACTTAAGTATTAACATTTCCACTTGAGCGGCCTCTGGTGAATTACAACTTAATAAACAACTTTAAGGGGATAGATCACAATTGCAAAAACTATAGAATGCGACGAATGGTGCGAGCTAGGTATTTGGCTCGATGCTCCATGGAAAGGCGGTCAATTGGGCCTTGCAGCCAACAATAATGGCCATCACCGGGAACCCAAGTTCGACAATGAAGACAAATATCGTCGTTTTCACATTGACATTCTTCAAACCTTTTTGGTGCGACTCCACAAGCAGGGACAAATTCTAAATAGATTGCTAAGGCATGTGGGTTAGGAAACAATCGACGATCCCATGCCGAACGATTGACTCGAGTGCACACCACTCTTCTGGACAGTTCTTCTTCGCACGACCGTTGAAAGACATTCACATCAAGTGGTGCTTCTTTAAGCTTTTCCTTTTCTACTAGTGAAACTGGAGGATTCGAGGGCGTAACGACATCATTCGCCATGATTAAATTCTCACATGCATCACTAAAAACCAAGAGGGTATTAGAAACAATGTGGTACTTGTGTTCAAAAGGGGTTGAGGTTTTTTTATTTAACAAATTAAAGTAGGTGTAAGGTTTGGGAGTGATAGTGGAACCTCATGAAAATTCGAACATCCTAGATCTAATGGATTCATCGAACCCTAATTTTGACGATGGATCTAAAAATATGTGGGGGTTTTTGTGATGCAAAATTTTAATTCCAATTTACTATGTACTACATAATTAATTAATGCATGGAAGAAAAAAATAAGTAGGGGATATCAATAGAATAAATGGTACGCGGGGATGTTACTTCAACCATTGAATTGATTTAATCAAGTAAGGATTCAAGGATGTTTACTTGTTACTACCGATAAATTATCATAGTAGTTAGTTACTTGAAATAATTAGGATGAAGAAATAGGATGTGAAGGTCAATAGACGGAAAGGATAAGGATCAAGCTTTAGATAAGGAACCTCATCAAGATATCCAAGATAAAGGAAAGGATGAGTCCTCCAATCCCATTAATCATGAGGATTGTCATCCTATTTGATTGGAGGATGGAATTTTTTTTTTTTGTGTCTCATTGGGCCTAAGAATTCTCATCCTAAAATCAATTGGAGGGCAAATCATTCTCAATTCTTGTTGGCTCTTGAAGATGAGGAGGCCATTGATTGGAGGGGAAGATTTTGAAGCTTCCATTGGGCAAGGGGAACAAGCTCAAGGAAAGGTCATGGAGGCTTACCAAGGGAAAGGGAAATCTTTTGGGGTTGGGGAAAAGAAAAAGGAAGAGAAGGAATGTGTGAAAAAAAATTTAAAAATTAATTCTTATGTGTGGAAAGGTGTTGTTCATGAGAGAGATGTGTGCAAGAATTAAGCATGGAAAGATTTCCATGACAAAGCCTCTGGAGTTTTATTTAAAATAGTTGTTCCTCCCAAATTCACCGTTGGATTTGTGTTAAACTTAAAACAATTCTTGTTTAGGAGGTGTAAAAGGTCCTCTCCAAATTTCAGCATCATCGGTTTGGTTGTAAGGGAGCTACACTTGTCGAAAGTAGAGGGGGTTGAATTGTTTTTATTTTTCCTCGATCTAAACAAAGTGATTCTTAGTCCCAAGGCTTAACTCTTGATCAAAAAAAATAAAAACTTATAAGATTTTGTAACATGGCTCCTTTTATATTAACTTTTCAAAAATCCAATGCATGTTAGATTAGGAGGTTGTATGTAGATGTCATGATGAATGGAACAAGAGGGGTTCAACCATCAAATGTGACATTGAATGAACATCAACATAATGCCCCTTCACATTCCATCATGATGAGTTACGATTCTCCCACAATGTCTTTGTATCTTCCAAGTGGACACAACGCATTAGATTCTTAGTGAACTTCATTGCATTACATTAAACCACCTTACTTATTAGACTACAACTACATAGTAGTTCCACTTCCAAGTGGGTTTTGTGAGTGCATATCTTCATGTTGAAGGTGTGCAAGAATGTCTCACAATGTGAATCAAACTTGTTGGACCAATTTCATAGAACAACTTTGGATAACTGACCACTCGGAGAGAATCTTGACTATTTCGACAAAATTTCATTTTTAGTGTGTAACGTTTAAGTGGTTCAAATTAGTTTGTCCTTCAATATGTTATAGTTATTGGAGATTTGCCATGAATTTTTTAATGGTAATTTGGGGTGGGTTATGACAGAACTATAATATTTTTTTTGTAAACCAAAAGTTTTGGATCTTAACATCTATTAGGCATGTAATTTTGATTATGCTATGAAGGGTGGGCAAAATGTAACTATAAGGAGTGTGAGGCTGAGGAACAAGCAAATAAGGAAATCTTTGTAAGCAATGGCTCAACAAACAAGAATGCATTTATAATACATTCTCTTATTCCTCTCCTCTTTCTTCTTTTTTCATTTGGACATTGTTTCTTGTCATTGATGTAGATTGTTCATGTAGGTAATACCAATGTAAGCGTAATAATGTATTTGGGTTTTGGTAGATAATATGGGATCTCAGTGGATGAGGTTGTATAAGTAGGACGGAGTGATGGTATTCAAGAACCATCTTTCACATTACTGAAACATTACAACTCCAAAAAACAATGCAGAACTACATGCTACCACAATCTAGAAGAATTTCATTTTCTTTTACAAATTATAACAACTATCATCATTTTGAAGTTCATTGATTCAATGGGAACTATGATTCTATTGATTTCTAAATCAAAGTATTATGTTCAAGATCCTAGCCTCCACACTAATATCTTCAATTCTCCATATTCATATATAGTTCAACCATTGGAGATATAATTATTGGGATGGTCTTGGTCATTGATGTGTCCTACATGTTTTATAGGCTTTTATAATCTTTTCACTTCCTACATTACTTACTTCCACTTTGTTTCATATTAATTTCAATTTATAGTGGATTTGGGGTCAAAATCTTTCATCTATTTATCTAAGTGTTAGTTTTCTTATTTGGTTTGCAAGTTTAAAAAGGAAATTCTATACCTAAATTCTTACAAGTAGTACAACATTAGTTCATATTTGAATTTTGGCAAATTTGTATATATTTAGTTGAAAATTTATTGTATGTCAAGGAAGATTTAATTAGTCCTCATGTAAAAAATAAATTCTTACTTTCCTTCCATTTGAGCTTTATACATTCATTCTTCTCTTGATTAAATTAGCATTGAGTGCAAACCAACATAAAGATTTATTGTTGCTTCTGGAAACATGGGAAACATGAAGCACAATTTTGCATAATTTTTTACTTTAAGTTTTAAATAGATCATTCAATATTTGTCTACACCCACTATTGATTTCTAATGGAGTCAATGGGGAATAGTTCATCATTACCATTCACAATGAGCATGGTATGATATTTTGTGAGAGATTCATAAGATTACAAATTGAGATTTGAGTTTGGGTAAAACTAGTTGGCAAAAAATTGTAACCGTTGTTGCATGCAAAGAAATTTCATTGTTGTCTCGTAAAGTTTTAGGGTATATTCATGCTTTAAGCTTTAAGCTATTGTCTTTGAATTTTCTTATTGCTAGATATGTGGGAAAAAAAAAGGTTGTAGATGTCTATTTAATTGTTTACACCAAGTTCAGAACATATTATGATACATTTATCTACACTCATTGTTTGCAACTCATGAAATACCATTGGGAGTAATTATAATTAATACACTTTTCAATTCATAGTGACATTATAATTAATACACTTTTCAATTCATGGCAACTCATATGGACTTATGAAAATATGGTCAAATTTGAATAGGTTAAGGTTTTCAAAGAAAAGACTCTTGATATGAATTAATCATTTTGTATTTCATCATATATTGTGTCGCAACCCCACTTTTGGAAGAGTATGAGGATGACACTCACACTCCCGAAATGGGGACTTGGGAGTCCTCTGGGACTCTCGAAACTTTAGAGTTCAATTGCAGAGGTCAAAACACCTCTCCTTGAGATGTTTTCATGCCATTAGAAAGCTATTGAAGTGTAGATGTCGAAAATGGCCTCGCATGAGCCATTTGGACATCTGCAACACAAGATATGGCAAAAAGAAAGGCCGTGAGTCAAACTGGCAGTTTAACTCCCAACCACTAAAAGTCAGGAATCGACCCGACCCCGGTGTGTGCAAATGGAGTGTAACACACTGTTGAAAAGCTCTCAACGAGAGCTACAAGATTACTTTAAACCTCATCTCAATTCGAGGTCTGAGCAAAGAGTTATGAACTCACAAAGTCTCGGGAGTCCAAACCAGGACAATTTTGGGACTCCTCCTTGAGAGTCTCGGGACAAAAAGCCATTCGGATGCGGGTGCCGTGGAGTAACACAGAGAATACTATATGGGGGAAGGTGGTGGCTTCCCCCCAAGTCCGGGCCGTGGTGAGTCTTATGAGTTTAGAGTTGCCCGTGGTTTGTCCTAGCACCAAGGGTGCTCCAAAATGCGAATTAACCAACTTGTTGGTTGGTTTGATGCAGGTTTGAATGAGTAACTAAAGCTTGTCCCTCTTCCTAGTTCCATCCCGAAGCTTCAACACACCCTTCTACTCCTTTTGGTGTTGAGAGCTAGGAGCGTGCCCTCAACTCCCCACAATTCCGTTATTTTAAAAACCAAGGCCCATCTTGGGCTTAACTTGGGACTTGGGAACGAATCATATTGAGTCCTAATAACAATTTGGAACGTGAATTAATGTAAATTTGTCCATTTTGTGATGTTCTAATTAGATGACCAATCCCCATTTTTTGATTTCAAAAGTTCATTTCAAAATAATCAAGCTCTAACTCAACTCCAATTATAGTTCCATTTTCAAAAAAGAATAAAAGCCAAACTCTAACTCAACTTCAATTTTGGAGTCAAGCTAAAGCTTGGCTTTATTTTTTTGCTATAACCAAGGTTATTTTGATGCTAAGAAAACCTTGATTATAACAACAACAAAATTGAACCCTAGCTTAGCTATAAATTTTTAACTTGATCCGAGTTTCTTTTAGTTTTGAAAGTAGCTTAGATTGAACAAAAAAAGGCCAAGCTTGGGTTTGGATCCACACTTGGAGCTGAGCACAAGTTTAACTTTTTTTTTTGCCCATCCGAACTTCTCTTAACACCAAAAGAAACTTAAATGGCACAAAAGAAAATGCCAAGGTTGGGCCCAGATTTGAATTAGGAGTTAGGCCCAAGTTCGGCCTTTTTTGTTTTTGCTCCATCCAAGCTTTTCTCGATGCCAAGAGAAGTTTGAATGGAGCAAACATAATATGTTAAACGTGGACCCAACTCCAAATTTGGAACCAAACCTAATCTTGACATTTTGTTTTCCTTCATCTGATCTTCTTTCAGTATTGAGAGAAGCTTGGATGGAGTAAAAGAGAAGCCAAGCTTTAGTTCAGCTCTAAAATTAAAGGCAAACTAGAATTTGGCTTTTATTTGTTTTACTCTTGTAGAGTTTCTTTCATCACCAAGAGAAGCTTGGAAGGAGTTGAAGGAGTCGAACTAAAGCCCAAAAAAAACCTTAGATGTTTAAATCCTTTTTTTCCTTCATCTTGATTTTTTGAACTCAACTCCTTTTTAAGGAAAGAATGTTGAACTTTCTTGTGTCTACTTTTGTAAGGCATATCTTGTAGAGATATATCTATCACAAGGATTATGGAGACACCTAAAATATTGGGTGCATTGGGTACCTTTTGTTTGCAAAATTTTGGATTGCTTTCATAGTTTTTTTTATGCATTCGTAATGTTTTGAATTTTTTTGTTGACTTCCCAAGTGGTTCCATATGCAGATTCCTTATCCTTCGATATGACTATTCAAACCATTCAGAACTAAACCAAGTTCAATAGCTCTAAAGTCCTTGACAAGCACAAGATGGTGCCAAGGAACAAAGATTGGATGGCAATTCCCCTATGCCAGATGATATCCATGTCGGTTGTTCATCCTACTTTCAAAATTGACATCTTCAAGATGAAGTAGGTGCTATTGGGATGGGGATAATAAAGTTTTTTATGTTTCACCTCTCAATTGGAAGGGGTAGAAGGAATTCCAATAATAGCACATGTCTTTTTGGAGTCAACATTGGATGTTTGAAAATGAGAGATTTGAGTTTTTTTTGCTTATCGATCCTAACCTCAAGTTTCTTTTCAAGCACATGTTTTTTGTGTGGGATGGGAATCATAGGTTGTAGGTTTGGCTACCTTACATTAACCATCTACACAATGATGAGCCCTCCTAACACATTGTTAAAAGGGTAGGATGATTACATGATTTGGATGAACATGGCATTTAGGACAAGGATTGTTCATGGAGTGTTATAGTTTTGAATTTTGAATTCTTCTTGGTTTTGAATCATGATGACGTGACTTGGACTGCCCAAAGAAAGAAGATTTGGGGAAGAGTGAAAGGAGTTGTACATACTTTGTAGTAGAAAAACCATATATTTTGTTTTGATATACCACAAATTTTATTTATTGTTTGGTTTCATCTCAACAAAGCATGGGATTCTATTGTAATTTTGATTCATGTTTTCTATAATACAAAATAAGCACAAACTTTTGCAGTGAATTCTATATTCATGTCATTGTGTGAGTTTTTTGTAGTATCAAAATAGGATGAAATGAATTGTAATCTTATTTCTAGAGCTTTTTATAATGTATTATTAAATGCAAATTCTGATTATATGAAATAACCATGACTTTGGTGTTTTAATGAATGGCAATCTTAAATGTGTTGAGAATCAAGGCAAAAATAGTGAATGTATGCATGTGAAGTGCAAATATGTTGTTATAGTAATTTGGAATAATTCTGCAAGAATTAAATTTCACTTTTACCATTTGGTGACCATCTTGTGGGGAATTATTATTATTATTATTATTATTATTATTATTTATGATAATGATAAGGTTTTCTACAAATTTTGTTGTTGGATGTGTGCATATTGTAGTGCAAATATGTTGTTACTATAACGTCAAATAATTATGTAGGAATTAAATTCACTCTTACCATTTGGCGACCATCTTGTGGGGAATTTTATTTATTTATTTAAATAATGAAAAGGTTTTCTACAATTTTTGTTGTTATATTGTAGATGAGAGTGTTCATACGAATAGTTTTGTTTTTCAATTCAAAATTTAAAAGGGTGTGTTAAAAAATATCAAAGGTCTAAATGGTTAACACCATAAGGACTACAAAGTGATCTATAGACTCTGAAAACACATAATTATGAAACAAAATGAATTGAATGGTGACCCAAAATTTACAACGATAATTAGACTTGGAGGCAAATTGTTAAGTCACTAGAATACAAACAAAAGACAATCTTGAAAATGCAGAAGAGTATGTAGGGCTTATAGAAACCCCGTATTGGAATTTGATGTTGGATAGACGAGTTTTGAAAATAAAGGAAAGACTTGCAAGGCACAAGTCGTTTCTATGACAAAAGGTGGTACGACATGAAATATGGACTAGGGGTCTTCATAGAAGGCATAATTACAAACAATGATCTCCACAAAGAATGATGTAGTTGATATTCACCCAAATGAATGGGTGTAATATACTTCTTAGCCGCAATCTATGGTTCAGACTCCAAGAAATCAAGACAGAGTAGGGACTTCTATAGTACTTAATTAGCCGTAGGAAATCTCAAGTCCAAAGTCGGTGAATAGTCAAGGAAGGGATGTTATAAGAGGTATACAACTTAGGTTAGTGTCTTAGTCTGCATCTCTAGATTTCTATGAACGAACGGAAGACTAGAAGGTGGAAAAAAACACCAATATTGATGTGGTTGAGAAGACTAAGGGAAAATTACCTATGATCATTTGAGTATGTAGAGCCACATGTGAATGTGTTGGATGAAGTACCACAATCATACTCACATCAAAGGAATCCTGAGTTGGATCAAACAAAATACACAACTGAAACACGAGATCATGAATTTATGGATTTGGATGTAGTCATATTACTTTCAAGGTATGTGCATTCTATGAGGAAAAAGGACGTGTAATCATGGATTATCCTTTTGTACATTTTCACATCAAAGAAAATATTGTTAAACATGTGGAATTATAGAATGTGGTAGGAGCATTAATGGATCAACCACATGAACATGAACTAAGAATTCATGTAGTCCAGAATAAATTGAAAAGCATGGAGTTGGGAAGCAAATTGGGACCACAGAGTTTACAGATTTGTCCATCTATTTAGATCAAGAGCAAAAAACCAAATGCGTGTTCACATCTACATTCTACACCATAGAGAATACCAATGGGTAATCACAAAATGGAACATTGTTGACCTCAAATTAACATAACTTCACCAATAGTGTTAGAAGTGGCAATTATTGAAACTTGAAAACAACTTGTTAGAGTAGGAGTTATTTAATCACTTGATGCAAGTATAACAAACATAGGAGTGGAAATAATTGTTGTGCCCAACATGGGTGTTATTATAAGGGGATAACTAATTGGATCTATAGCAAAATTGGGTAGTGGATTAGGTGGAGTCTCGATAGGAAGGAATTTGAATCAGAATTTGACACTACCAACAATAACTACCGAACACCTTAGATGGGGTTTACCAATCCAATAATGAGTACTCATGTGAATAGGATTGCAAATTGACCACCAATGAGTTCGATAATTGTTGAAGGGTACAAAAGTGAAGATGTAATGAATTAAAAAAAAGGTTATCAAAAACCATTTGTTGTAATTACACAAATTCCTAATCACAAAGATGGCCATTATGTTAAACCAAACATAATAGCTTTTAAGTATCTTGACTCCAAAAAAGATGTTGATCAAGATGTTCAAGTTAAAATGTTTAATTTTGTAGTAAAAGCAAATACAGAGACATTTGAAAAGTATATCATCAATACATTTTGTTATATGCTTAGAAATACAACATCAAACTTGTGTTATAATTACATGTTAAAATTCCTTAACTATATTTTTTCAGAGCTTACACATGCATTTTGCAAACATCATCGAAAGATTCAAAATGACCAACAAATATACATGGAGTTTCTAGAGTTAATATTATCACAAAACAATTGAGATTGAGGTTGGGGCTTTTAAAGCCTAAACTTTCACCATATAATTTGAGGATGGCAAATCAAATGACCACAAAACAGTGGGGTTGATTAGAGATATGAAGATATATGTTCATGGCATTCCTTACATAACCATGTTTACTATACTTCATAATAGTGTGGTAGATTATATTTAGTCCATGTTGTTGGGGAGACCGTGATTAAAGGATGCTAAAGTGGCACATGATTGGGGAAGTAACATTATTACCATACAAGGGATTGGGATAATCAGAACAATTATAGTCACCAAACATTTGGGAAGTGAAGTAAGAAGACCATAAGTGTTATTGTGCTATGATTATCAAAATGGCATCATAGATGAAGAAGAAGATATCATCTTTGTTACAAAGCCATAGTTGTTTTCAATAAGAACAGTTAGCTTACCTAAAACAATTCAATCTATAAAAACCATAGATGTGGAAATCATGGATATGAATGTGAAGACTACTAGTTCATAGCAGTAATTTAAAGTACAAAGCATAGAAAAGAAGATAGCTAACAATAGATGTTGAAAATCAATGCACAACTAAAAACAAGCAAGGTGTTGGAAGTGGAATAGTTGTTGAAGGAATTCAAAGATGTTTTTGCATGGACATACAAGGATCTTATAGGGATTCCACCAAAGTTGGCACAACATAGAATTGAGTTGGACAATATTATACCACCAACAAATCATCCCAAATACATAATAAATCAAAATTATGCTACAACATTCAAATAAGATATAGACAAGTTATTAGCAACTGGATTTATTCAATTTGTAGAAAAGGCTACTTGGTTGTAACCCATAGTAGTAGTACCCAAGAAAAATGGCAAACTAAAAATTTGTATAGATTTCAAAAAAATTAAATGTAGTCACAAAAAAGAATCCATACCCATTACCTTTCACAAATGAAATGTTGAACATAGTAGTAGGGTATGAGGTATATTTTTAAAAAAATGGATATTCAATATATCATCAAATCTTTATAGCTCCAAAAGATAGATACAAGACTGCATTTGTCACATATTGGGGACATTGGGGGGCTTTTATATGGAAGGTGATGTCGTTTGGAATAAAATGGACCTCCAACATATCATAAAGTTGTTACCAAAACATTCAAAAAATATTTGGAAAATTTTATGAAGATATTTCTAAATGATTTTACAATGTATAATGACATGGAGAGTCATATGTAAAAGTTCATACTATGTTTTTAAAAATGTAGAGAATATGGCATTAATTTGAATATAGATAAATGTGCATCTATGTATCTTCAAAGATGATCTTGGGTTTTATTATTTCCAAAGAAGGGAAACTACCATACCCAAAAAAGATAAAAACAATAATAAACATGCCACCACCCAAAAATCCACAACAAATTCAAATATTCAAGGGGATGGCACAATTTTATAAATGTTTTATTGAAAACCTTATTGTTATTATGGAATTCATTACTATATTGATAAGAAAGAAAAACTTTTATTTGGACAGAGGAATGTTAGAAGGCGTAGGAATTGATTAAATAAAAGTATATTGAAACACCGATATTGATATCACTAAACCTGTAGGTGGAATTTCATGTTCATACATATGCATCCTTGTTAGATGTGGGTGGTATGTTGTCTTAGATTATAATAGGGAAAATTGATCAACCAATAGTGTATGCTTCTAAGCTTTTGGACAAAGTAAAAAAAAATTATAACACAATAGAGAGAAAGGCTTTAGTAATGGTTTTTGTTTTGCACAAGTTTAGATATTATTTGTTGGGTAATAAGTTTGTTTTTTATGTAGATCATATGGCATTGGTCTATTTGGTTAACAAACCATATGTTTTAGGGAAAATACCTAAATGGTTGTTATTGTTCCTAAAATATGATTTCACATTATAAGCCAAGTAGAACTCATGTAGTTGCAAATGCATTGTCAATGCTATCAGATATTACAAAACCCACATGTGTGTTTGATCTAACCACAAATGCAAGTTTTTTTTACATAGAGCCTAAATGGTTGAATGATGTAAAAGAATTTTTGAAAACATGACAAATTGAAGGCACCTTATCAGTACAACAAAAACAAAGATTAGTCAAGGGAGCAAAGCCTTTCACACTAAGGAATGGTGAATTGTATAGAATGGGCCAAGATAATAGATTGTGATGATGTTTGACAACTATAAAAGCACAAATGGTGATGAGAGAACTTCATGAAGGACCATTAAGAAGGCATTTTGCAAATGAAATAACACAAAGAAAGATATTGGATGTTGGATATTGGTGGCCAACTATGTATAGAGATGTGCATGAATATTATACATCTTGTGATGCATGTCAAAGAATAGGAGGATTGACAACTCAAAGTCTTGCAAAGCTAGTCACAAATCTTCTAGAGGAACCATTTATGAAATGGGGATTTGAATTTGTGGGGCCAATTAAGCCAACATGAAGATATACATGAAACAAATATATTATTGTAGCCATAGATTATGCTACCAAGTGGGTAGAAACAAGAGCAATTGGATAACTAATATTTTAGCAATCACAATTTATTTTTTGTATGAATGCATATTAACTAAATTTGGATGTCCTTTGACTATATACATAAATTAGGGAGTTCATTTCATTAATGATGCCATCAAGTATTTGACATGTCATTTTTTGTTGAAACACATGAATTTTACAACTTATTATCCTCAAAAGAACAAGCAAGTTGAATCTACTAACAAGGTACTTGGGACACTATTGACCAAATTAGTTATTGAAAATAAAATAGATTGGGATGAACATTTGTCTACAGTGTTATTTTTATACAAAACTGCATACAAAGTAACAATAGGGTATACACCATATTAATTAGTGTATCCACAAAATATATAATGTTAGTTGTTGGAGGAAATGAGAAAGACAATACTTTAGTGAAATTTTAATTAGTAGAATTATAGAGCTCGAGAAGTTGCAGGAAGCTAAAATGTAGGCTACAGAAACTACATGAATTCAATAATGGAATATAGCATTATGGAGTCAACAAAATAATCCAAAAAAACAATTCAATTTTGGTGATTATGTTATGTGGTTTCCAAAGGGTAATAAGTCACACCTAGGGAAATTTACTAAGAAATGGTTTAGTTTGTATAGTGTACAATATGTGTTGACAAATAACATTATGTTATTAGTGACCATTGAGAAGTTTGAAACTAACCTTGTGCTAGTCAATGTCAATAAGTTCAAACCTTACAAATACATGGAATCTAAAGTTCATAAACAAGAACAACGAATGCCAATATATTAGGAAGAGTGTAGGTGGAGTTCAAGTGGAAAATTATGATACAAAAGAGGAAGATGAAAACTATGAAATACAGAAACCATAGATGCAAAATACTAAAGATGAAGAACATATGGAAGATGACGCACTCCCAACTCCTTGAAGGACTCAAATGTGAGTCCAAGTGAAAGATAGTGGAAGAGGGAGGAGTCAAGACACGCTCCTTAGCTCACAACACTTTGAGGGGTAGAGGGGCGTGTTGGAGCTCCGGGATGGGACTAGGAAGAGTTGACAAGCTTTATTCACTTACGCGGGCTTGCACACAACCCACACAAAGTGGTTAGTGTATAGTTGGAACACCTTTGGTGCTAGGACGAGCCACGGGCAACACGGACACACAAGACTCACCATGGCCTGGACTTGGGGGAAGCCACCACCTTCCCCCTTATAGTATACTCTGGACCTCTC
>Ga0116228_10003340_pt1 | contig 14071 bp, 8 predicted proteins | sample S1TSphfallax_2_FD_89694 | JGI IMG/M metagenome (GOLD analysis project Ga0116228, IMG submission 89694) | Host-associated microbial communities from peat moss isolated from Minnesota, USA - S1T2_Fc - Sphagnum fallax MG | ecosystem: Host-associated > Plants > Peat moss > Unclassified | place: USA... | reverse complement strand
GTAAATAAATTAATACATTCCACATGTCTATAAGGCACTTGTTTGGTTGAGGTTCATCTCCATGGGCCTTAAATAGGTCACATATAATTAAAGAAAAAACGTTCATTCATGTAATTTTCTATGGTGAGTGGTGCAAGAGGTGGGTTGAAAATAAATTGTGAATGCCAATTTTACATGGATTGTAGTCAAATCCTTCTTATGTTAAATCCATTATCAAACACCCAAATCCAAGTTCTTACATGTAGTTTCATTCACAATAAATTGCCACACTTTCTTTAGGCATGTATTTGATCACATGTCTCATCTATGGGAATAGTGATTGGCTAGTACTTCCCCATAAGGCTCCCATACCCATTCCCCAATAATCAAGGAGGCAAGCCATCCAACCATTTCTCAAGAACAATGTTTGCATTTGAAAGTGGCATCTACCACCCAAATGCACCAACTCAAAAATCTTCAATGGATCAACACCTTTTTTTGGAGATTCACTCCATGGTCTAACATTAGAACAACTAGGTCTATCTTGGGTATTTTTTGAGCAACATATTCATTTTTATAAGAAATTTCCATAGGGGAATTCCTTTCTCAAATGTTTTTGGCTTTTATTGTCTCTTGGGTTAATAGATTTAACATTTTTTGCTTCTAGCCTTCAATGAAGGTGGTGGACCTATGAAGGCCTCACCTCTCTTTTGTCTCTTGTGTTTCACTCTCAACTTTTTTTGTTTTGTCCACTCCTCTTTCCATTTACACGACATAGCCATTGGCAGTTTTATCTTACCTTGCATTGTTGTAATGTTAAGAAGATCTTGTGGGCCCCCATCAAAATTTCAAAGTTTGCAAAGCTTCAAGCTTTTAAATTGATGGGTCCTATAAATTTCAAGTAGACATTTGCATTAAACTTGAAAATATCAATGTGATCAATGTCTTGAAAGACTTGAGTGAGGTAATGATGTTGTTTTAGTTTTATTTTTTAATTTTGGAAGTAAGATTGTAGGCGGGTTGCATCTTCTTCTCACTTTTATATTATTAATTCTCACAACATTTGTTGCAAGAAAGAACAAGTTTTCTAGGTAAGTCTCCTTTTTCTTTAACAATTATTGAAAGCAATTACTCATATTTTGTTTGCTTGAGGTCTAAAGGAAGAAGCTATGCATTCTTGTAGTCATGCAATGGGCTCTGAAAAACATGTAACCAAAGGTTGGGTTCACCCATGCCATCACTGTCCTTAAAAAGAAAATCTTTTTGATCAAAGCCCCCCAATTCCACCACTCAACTCATTTTCTAAATGTTGGTGATCATTATCACAATATAAACACATTATTAAGACAACCCAACCTTGACAAATCACAAGGAATTTTTACCTTTCTTGCACAAGTTATCAATTTTTTTGGGTTCAACCATCACCATCCTTGAATTTTTTTTTTAGTTCCTTAAAGCTCCCAAGTTCCATTTCCCAACTCAATTGTTAGCTTTCAAAAATCCTTATATCATTAAAAGTGCATTTGTAAGGCAATAAAATTTTAACAAATGATAGGCAATTTCAGCTTCTTTTGCAAAAATAATCAAATTGTTTAGTTTTGGTTTCGACAAGCTCCATCCCTAAAGCTTCACATTCGACAAGTGCAGGTTCAAGTGATGACATGTGCTCACAACTTCATGATTTTGGGGACCTTGGATGGGAAAAATGATGGATGTTTCATCCAAAAATGGCTATGCTAGTTTCTCAATGTGGATGAAAAGGATTTATCATTGATGGACAAGATATAAGAGGTTGTGAATGAGGCTTGTTGCACCCTTATGAATACAAAACTTTTTCAAGGCAACCTAGGTCACTAAAATAATAGCTTGATAGACTATTTGGGAACGAAGGCAAAATCTAATGGCACTCTAAATAATGCCCAACTAAATTCCCAATAATCACCTTTAACTTGAAGGTAATGCTAGGGAGGGATAATATTAAAGCTCATAAATTGATTCATTAACTTTCTTATTATATTACAACTATTCACATAAAATTGACAAGTTCTATATGGAAAAGGAAAATATGTTCCCTAGATAGTACCTTACCTTCCCATCCAAACTACCATTCTTTAAATGAGGACTATAGTACATGGGTGGTTTTGGTAATTATTTGTTGGATAATTAATTTAATCCAAAAATTTTAATTCGACAACTACCTTTTTAATTTTGAAAATTTTGGCATATATGTAATATATCTAATAAAAATTGTTGATTTGTAAAGACATTTCATTGTGTTAATGGTTAGATGGATGTAAGGTAATTGATTTGGTTAGGTTGGTCCCTAATTCAAAAACTAGTTAGTAGCTTAAATATGTTTTTTAAAAATTTGGTAGAAAAGGCTGATTTTTTTCTAAAAGTTTTGGTAAAGTTGAAAATAATTTAATTTATGCCAAAACCACCAAGGTATTATGGTAATCATAATATGGTAGCAAGATAGTTATAACTTGTTAACTTAATTTTTTTGTGTATATAGTAATTGGTTTACTTAACCAGTAACCAATAAAGCATTTTGATTAAGGATACATTTTTTTTTATTACCTAGTTCAAAGGATAACTAGTTTATTACAAGAACTAGTAATTGAACAATTGTAGTAACCGGTTGGTTAATAAAACAACATAATTTGAACTTATGACTAGTAACTTGTTTTAATTTTTGAATTGTACTAGCTAGTGATTATTTAAGTTACAACAACATTATGAGTTGGTATAACTATGAGGATTTGAAAATAAAAAAGATTTGAATTCCTTTCCATGATTTTGTGTGTAATTCTTGGAAAAGTTTTTAGGATTTTAAAATAAAGATTGTAGGGAATTTTTTTGAACATTTTTTCCTTTTAGTTTGGAGAATGTTAGTTTGAAATTATTCTTCTTGATGCATAAGCAAGAAATAGAAATACTTCTTATGTTTTATGATGTTCAAAATTGGAACAACTTGTTGATGCAAATCAATAAACCAAAGTTATAAACTTGAAAGAAAAAAGATAAACCGCATAGGCAAAAAACACCCGTAACATTTGGCGACCACATAATTGTAACAAAAAAAATGCTTGTGCTTTATGGTTTTAATCATTTAGAAAAAAATAAAATTAGGTTTGGACATGTAATAAGTTTTAAGGGTTATCTAAGATTTTCCTTATGTCCATATTTTTGTTTTTTTTATAAGTAGTAATCAAAAATTTCTTTGGATATACATGTTGAGTTTTGATATTTTCATTAATAACATGTTGACCAAAAAAATCACATTCACATTCTTGGGAGTGCAAGAATGTCATGATTTTAGCCTTGAACTTGCGACCAAAGTAAAGGCTTGTAAAGGTGCAGGCCAAGAGTGAAGCTTGGGAGTCACATTTCATGATCCCGAGAATGTGGGAAAGTGCGAGGGAATGAACCCCCACACTCCCAAGTGAACTTCCACTTTGGAAGTTGAAGTTTCAATGGATTCCTGAATCTTAAAAAAACAATTGTAGGGGTCAAAACCCATTGAATTGAGAAGTTCCTTATATCACTGGAAAGCTCTTGGAACCTAAATGTCTAAAATGCCTTCGCATGACCCATTTGAGTTCTTGAAACATAAGTTATGGTCAAAAGAAAAGCTGGGAGTCAAATTACCAATTTGACTCTTGACCATTAAAAGTCAAGAATTGCCCCAAGTGAAAAAAAAGGCAAGGAATTAAGCTCTGCAATCCAAAACCAACAAAAAAAAACAAGCAATGAAAATCAAAGTTTATTGCGTTCAGGTGGCGTGCCACATATTGTTGGAAAGTTTTTGATAAGGGATACAACTTTGCTTTAGACCTCACCTCAATCAGAGGTCTGCACACAAAGTTATGCGCCTCCAAAGTCGTGAGAGTTATAACTTTCGAAATTTCGAGACTCCCACTTGGGAGTCCCAGGACAAAATGAAATTTGGTTGCTAGCCCTGTGGCCAAGCACAAAATATTTTATAAGAAGGAAGTGGTGACTTCCTCCAAGTCCGGGTCGTGGTGAGTCTTGTGAGTTCATGTTTGCCCATGGTGAGTCCGTGCACCAAAAGTGTTCCAATTATGCACTAACCAAGTTGTTGTTTGCTTTGTGCAAGTTCATATGAATAATGGACCTGCTAGCCAATCATCCTAGTTCCCATCCCAAAGTTTTAACATGCCCCTCTTACCTTCGAAGTGCTATGAGTTAGGGAGCATACCCTAACTCCTTTTTCTTCCATTGTTTTCACTTTGAATTTTGGGTTTCAAGAAGTTTTTCAAGGAGTTTAGGGGTGCATCAAAATTACCTTTGTATCCATAATTCCTCTTGTCGTTGTTATGCTAAATGTACATTTTCACCCACAAGTCCCAAAAACACAATATATACCATCTCCAAATTTTATCGCAAACCCTAAAAATATCGAAAGCAAGGTTGGAGCAGAATAATATTTTGAACAATTATTGTTGTAGCACCAATTCATCCTAAGGACTTTCAAGTTTTTTGAAGAATGTTTAACACCCCAAATAGAAAGAGATAAACATACAAAAATATGGACAAACATACACACTTGAAAAAAGACATAGTAGTTGCCATTTTCTTAACCATGTGTGAGAACAAAACAAACCCAAAACATGAATTGCAATAATGAATAATTTATTTCAATGAACACACTTTCGTGTACTTGAGAACCTGACCTCCTTTTTTGTTTTATATGTCGCACGTAAGCAATGTAACATTTGTTTTTCCCTCAAATCCTAGTGTTGTAACTACAACGATGCAAACAAAAGCTTGAACAAACAATGTAACATCACTAAGGTTAAATCATAGCCCAAGTGAAGTTGTGATTGACTTCTAAGGAATGTTTTAGGTTGCTACAAAAACCTATGAACTCCACACCTACATTATAGACTTCATGAACTATAAGCTTACACATATTCAAATGCAAATCCCAAGGTTACATTTCCTAAAATGTTGGTGCCAAATTTTGAAATGATTGTTTTCAATAAATCAAAATGTACTTTTGTGATTTTTAGGAATAGGCCACTTTTGAACAAAAGTCATTCACCTTTAATGTGTTTTTACCCATATAACTAGAATTTACATTTCATAATACATTGTAAAAAACTCCAGAAACAAAATTACAGTTCATTTCACCATATTTTAACACTACAAACAATTCACACAACAATATGAACATATTCATTGTAGAAGTTTATGCTTATCTGTATTACTATAAAACATGAATCAAAATACATAAAAATCCCAATGTTTTGTTGAAATGAAAATCAAACAAAATAAATTTTGTGGTAGATCAAACAGAATATGTGGTTTTCTACTACAAAGTATTTACAACTCCTCCTACTCTTCCCAAAACTGTGTGTTTAAGATGATTTTTTCATTTTTCATAACTCTCTCCTTTTGGATTGTCCCAAGTCACATCGCAATGATCAAAACCAACAAGAATTCAAAATTTAAATTAACAAAGTTCCTTCATTAATCCTTATCCTAAAACCCCTTGTTCATTCAAAATCATGTATTCATCCTACCCCCTTAATAAGGGTACCAACTTGGCTCAAAAGAATGTCACAAGCAAATTGTTGTCCACTTTATGATTTTAGCAATTTGTAAGTTTTAGAATACATTCATAGTATACCTTCAATTTTTCATTTGATGTTTGTTTGATGACTTTCAAAGCCATATACACATGTTTGTTTATTTGCACGTTTTAGTAAAGTTTGTAGAAGTTGCCTTCGAACTCAAAGATGTTATTTCATGAGCTTGTGAACATGAACATCAATAGGTGAACATGAACAAGGGAGCAAGGTCAAATCTTTTTTAGAATATTTTTCCAACATGGACATGACTTTTAAAGAATATTTTGTGACACCTAGGACAAAATATTTGGTGAAGTGGAAGAATATTGTTCCATGTGTCATTGATTCATGATATTTATGGATGAAAATGGGGATGAAAAATGACAATGGATGAAATTTTTCATGAACATTTGCAACAAGTTTTTTTTTGCAAAAAATTGAACAAAAGAAATAGGATATAAGAAATTTATGTTGTTTATTGTGAACAATTTGTCACATGAAATGCCCAAGTTATACTTGAACTAGTATTTTTTATTCTAGCTCTGTAGCATCCAACCCATATAAAATTTGAAATTACATCAAATTCAAAGGCACATAAACATGTTGATCCCTCAAAGGATATGTGCCAATTCAAATATTACATGTCCACCACAAAAAGGTATGTGACCATTAGGAACTAAGACAATATCAAGTACCCTAGGATACCTTACCACTTTAAACTCATTTTTATTTTCATTCACTCTCTCACCCCCTTGGTAACTTGCACAATGAAATGTCTTTCTTTTTCATTATACTACTAATTTACATGCAAAATACTTCAATTTGCATTATTTGCATGGGTACTTCTTAGTTGCATCTTTTGTTCCTTAATCGAGTGCTTGTAATGACAAACCTTTCTACTTTAATGGCAAAAAGAAAAGTGTCATCAATTATCACACTAAACACCTTGGAATCTATAATTGAATACACATTAATCTCAAGCATACTAAGCTTCTTGATATATTCAAATGGGAGTTTAAGGTGAAAATAGCGAAAAAACAAGGAGTTGGGGCACGTTCCTTAGCTCACAACACTTTGGGGGTAGAGGGGTGTGTTGGAGCTCCAGGATGGGACTAAGAATAATGATAAGTAATCACTCACTAACACGGACTTGCACAAAACCAAACAATAAGTTAGTTAATGCATTGGTGGAACACTTTCGGTGTTAGGACGAGCCACGGGCAAACTCGAACTCACAAGATTCACCATGGCCTGGACTTGGGGGAAACCACCCCCTTCCCCCTTATAGTATACTTTGTGACTGGCCATGGGACCAGCACCCAAATGTCATTTTGTCTTGGGACTCCCTCGAAATTCCAACAACTAGGATTCCAACAATTTTGGGGGCACATAACTTTGTCTTCAAACCTCCAATTGAGATGAGGTTTAAAGTAAAAGTTGTAGCCCTTGTTGATAACTTTCCAACGATATGTTACACACCATTTGCACGTAAGGAAATCGAGGTGATTCCTGACTTTTAGTGGTCGGGAGTCAAATTGCAAATTTGATTCTCGGCCCTTCTTTTAGCCATAACTTGTGTTTAAAATGTCCAAATGGGTTATGTGAACCCATTTTAGACATCTAAGTTGTAAGATCTTTCCGATGATATAATGAACTCTTTAATCCATTGGGTTTTGACCCCTACAATTGATCTTTGAAGATTTGGGAGTCCACCGAAACTCCAACTCCTACACTCCCGTGAGCATGCAATGTGACTCCCAAGCTTCCCTTTTGGCTCACACCATTGCAAGCCCTTGCCTTGGTCGCAAGCCAAGGCTAAGGTTATAACAATTTTTTTTTTGTAAAATGATAAAAAAATCGTTGGAATATCCAAGAAATAATACCAAGCTGGACCCCATTAGACATTTGCTCAAAGTTAGAACATGGTGAATAGAATGGAAAAGAGTAATTGACAAAACAATGGAATGGGCGGCATGGCAATGCGCAAATGCGAAGATTGACAAAAAGAGTCTTTCTATAATGAAATAAAACGTAAACATTTTCAAGGATGATATGGAGGACTATAATTTAGTAATGTTTACACATGCAATGGTTTTTTTCAAAGAATGTGCGAATTTAAAGAAGCTGATTCCAGAGCACTTTTTCGCAAGCTTATTGAACAATTTGTCAACAGAAGACTTGCTAACATTTGGGAATTTTCTATCCACAAAAATTCATGAATCCTCAATAACAATTTTAATCAACCCCATGTAGGAGAATTTGGGTTCCACAAGAATTGAAGAACAAAGTTTTAAAACAATTGGTTAATCATCGGATGATAAGGCCGACCATGATACCACAAAAATGTGTATGATAACAAAAAAAAGACGAATTAGAATGGCGCACCCCCAAGATCCTTGATGGACTCAACTGCAAGTCCAAATGTGAAGACAATGAAGGAAGAAGAAGTTGGGGTGCGCTCCTTGGCTCACAACACTTCAGGGGTAGAAGGGTGTGCTGAAGCTCCAAGATGGGACTAGGAAGAGTGACAAGTAATTCAATTATTCACACGAACTTACACAAATCAAACAATAAGTTGGTTAGTGCATTGTTGGAACATTTTTGGTGCATGAACAAACCACAAGCAACCACGGACTCACAAAACTCACCATGGCCTGAACTTGGGGGAAGCCATCACCTTCCTCCTTGTAGTATTCTTTATGCCTAGCCATGGGGCTAACACCCAAATGTCAATTTGTCCCCGAAATTCTCAAAATTGGGATTCCTACAACTTCAGAGGCCCATAACTTTGTGTGTAGACCTTTAATTGAGGTGAGGTTTGAAGCAAAGTTGTAACCCTCGTCGACAGCTTTTCAACAATATGTGGCATGCCATTTGCACACAAGGAAGTCAGGGCAATTCTTGATTTTTAATGGTCGGGAGTCAAATTGCCAATTTGATTCATGACCTTTCTTTTGGCCATAACTTGTGTTTTAATTATTCAAATGGGTCATGCACGCTCATTTTAAACATTTACGTTCTAAGAGATTTCCAATGATATAAGGAACATTTCAATCCAATGGGTTTTGACCCCTACAATTTCTCTTTGAAAATTTAAAAGTCCATCAGGACTTTAACTCCCAAAGTGGGAGTTCACTTGGGAGTGTGGAGGTTCATTCCCTCACACTCTCTCACACTCTTGAAAGCATGAAATGTGACTCCTGGGCTTCATTCTTGGCCCGCACCTTTATAAACCTTTGCTTTGGTCGTGAGCCTAAGGGAATTTACTATCCACAAAATTCATGAATCCTCGATAATAACTTTATGTAACTTCATGTAAGAGAATTTGGGTTCCACAAGAATTGAATTAAAAAAAAAAAACAATCGATTAATCATCAGATGATAGGGTCGACCATGATACCACGAAATGCGTATAATAACAAAACGATGAATTGAAAATTGAATGAAAAACCAAAATCTTATTTTTTACATTAAATCGTAATTTAATAAACGTGTGAAAATGAATATTTGTTCAAAGTATGAAATCACAAAAGGAAATATTTATTTATTGCAAAATTAAAATAAAATTATGGTTGAATTTGAGTAATTTTAAACAAATCCATAGTGACTATCGAAACAAATAATTAATAAAAACTTTAGATCAAAGTAGTAAATGATAATCAAAATCATATACATGATGTTGTGGCTATTGAGACAAATGAAACAAGTATAGGAATAATAGTTGCCAAAGGGCATGAATTAGACACATGGCATAAAAACATGAATGTAAATAAGAAATAATGTGAAACCACATAAAGCAAGAGGGCAAGTGAAGTGATCACAATTACATGTTACACACAACACACATGACATGAATAGGAAACATAGTTTTTGCTAATTATAACATTTTTGCATAGTGAGTCCCATCCAAATAGTCCAAAAAAGGTAAATAATTTTCAATAGGCCATTGAATGCAGTAATCTAAGAGCGACCCTTTAAAATTAAATTTTGGACTTTGGGATATGTTTACAATTTTGTAACATTGCACAAGTAGAGTTTAAAATCTTTCAGTGAACTTTTGAATATCAATAAAAAAATACAAGGTCTAAGTAGAATTGTTCATTTCCATAATCTCACGATATCCATATCCTAGGCACTTTTGTTGAACATTAAGGGATTTGGATGATTACCTTTCATTACATAGAATATAGTTGAAAAGTATAAATGTAAAATTCCATGTAAAGGTTGGGTATTAAACATCTTATAACCACTTGCAGGATTACAAAATATATGGGACAATGATAAAAATGTTTTGTTTGAAGTTTTTGAATAACTTGTGACAAGCTTCTAGAAACAATCCATGGTCAACACACTCAACTAATCAAAACTATAGAATGTGGTTTCATAAGCAATGTGTTTATTTGCTTGGATTTCAAGTTGAAAGGAGAATAAGCAAATCACTCCACTACTATAGAACCTATCCCTAAACCACTATGCACTTCCACCCAAATTAAGCAAGATGGAAAAGAATTCATCCGAACCATTAACCCTTGGTTGTTTAGTGGACCATTTCCACTTGAATATGTGCGTAGTGGATTATTAGTGGATTTCATATTGAACTTTTAATGGATTCATAGTGGATTTTTAATGGAAATTAGTGGACTTGAATGGATGGGAGTGGTGCATGGTGGAATCATAGTGGACACCTTCCCACTAGTTCCAGATCACTCATGACTTCCACTTATAATCCACATGGATGGAATTGGGTTTTTCCCATTCAATGGTGGGTGGAATGTCAAGTGGAATAATGACAAGTTTTGTAGTAGTGCTCTTGTTATGAAATTGGCCCATGAATGCTTCTGACATTGAAGACGATGAATACAATACACCAATATTTACTTATAACAAAGAGTTGGAATCTTTAATATCGTCCAATTGCATTACTAGAAGCCCGGAGGAAGAGGAGAGCTTACCACCACACATAGAAGATGCAATGACAAATTCAAAAAAGGAGATGGAAAATACTCTTCCACCACTATAGGGATATGTCGTTATGGACTTGGAAGACATGACCATGGAGCTTACACCACAATCTGTAATGGGTTCCAACAAACTCAACAATTCACCAATGGAACCCAATTCAGCTCAATATATCTGAAGTAGAATTTATAAACGCCTTTGAAATTGGCAACAACTACAAACCCTAGTAAGAAAAGTTAACAAGTCTCTGTAGATAAGGTTTTTCAAAGCTATGGTGCACGGAAAGATATATTTTGTGTAAAGAAAATGTTTTTTGAACTGATATGTGTTTTTGAAATAACAAAGTAATATGTTTAGTATGTTTGAAAAGAACATTAGGGGAGAAAATAACCATAAAAAATGCATAGGTTAATTCAAGTAGACAATATTTTTATAAAAAAAATGGGCGTCACATTTTGAGATATTTGGCAAAAGTGATATCCCAAAGTTTGCATTTCATTTCCACTATAATAAAAAAGGATATAAAATAATTGAAATCATGTACAAGGAACAATAAAACATTGCATATACTCTTTATTGGAAGGAAAATTCAATTGAATGCACTTTTTAGTACATTTTACCATCCATTTTTTAATACATTCTATCATCCAAAATAGTTGAACACTAGTCAATGTCTTGATTGTGTTCCAATCAAAGAACCTTAAATGCCAAGAATATTTTTTAAATGACCCTTTAGTTGAAACATGTTTCACATTGTTTAATAACATAGTTGAAAGTTTAATTTGGAGACATTATCAATGTTGGGAATATTTGGCAAATGACCACGTAGTTGAAAAATGCTTTCAACTATATACCAATATAGTAAACAAATCAAGTTAATTGGTAATTACCATAATTTTATTTAAATTTTTTAAAAATCAAGTTGAAACATAGTTGCAAATGTCATGTAGTTGAAAACCTTTGGTTTAAAAAAGGGGGTTTTATACTAGTGAAAACATGTTAGGGATGATCTTATTATTAAATCTCTAGTTGATGAGACCATCAAGTGAGGTAGATCCTATTTGTTAAACTCAAAGGTGGATCAATATATCCTTGAATCCTTTGTGTGATCCTATGGTTGGGTGGAAAGCTCATTTTCAATGCTTTTATTATCTTTTGGCAACTATTGTAATCAATATTATACTTCATATTATATTTCCATCCAAAAACCCCTTGATCCCTTGTACCATATTTATTTGATTTACTTCATTCTAAAATATTTTTTCCTTTCCTCCTTTGATTGTGCATGATCCATTATCTAACATTTTTCATTCAATCTTTTCGATCCTTCGAACACAATTATTTTTCTCCAAAATTGGACAAAATCCATAATCCATTGTGACATTTTTGATTCATGCCAAAACAATGGTCTTTGTTATTTACTTCTTTCATTGATCTTTGTTGATTATTCAAGGGATTTTGAGTGCTTGTAATTTTTTTGTTATATCTTACATGTTGAATTTGTTTCCAAAAATGATATTTTTCTATAATCTAGGCTTTTATTGATTTATTCTAATTTTTAGTGGCAGCATATTGAAGGTCATGGCTTCCCCCAAGTCTGGGCCGTGGTGAATATTATGAATTTGAGTTTGCCGGTGGCTCATCCTAGCATCAAAAGTGCTCCAACTATGCACTAACCAACTTGTTGTTTGATCTTGTGCAAGTCCGTGTGAGTGATTAAGTGTTTGTCATTTTTCTTAGTCCCATCCCGAAGCTCTAGTGCAGGCCAGGGAGTGTGTCCCGGACTCCTTGTTCTTCCACTGTTTTCACTTCAGACTCACATTTGAGTCTATCAAAAAGCTGGGGAGCACGTCAATATTTTATCACTGAACACTTTCAAATTTTCCCTCATTTCAACACCAAATTGAACGTTTTTAATGTCTTTGGAAGTGCAAAATAAAAAACTACAAATGTTCTTGGAACTTCAAAAATAAAGGAACAAAGTAAAGAACGTAGGAAGAAAAAGAGTGATATTTTGTCTCAATTTTTGTCTCTAGACCCCCTTTACTTCGAACAACTATATCTTGTCCATTTCTCATTCATTTTGAATGATTTTAAAGGTTACAAATGTGTTATGTCAAATTTATAAAACTTGTTTAAAGTGAAAATTTTAAAAAGTAATAGTTTAAGAGTTTAAGCTTGAAAATCATATTGCACATTTTTGAAAAAATCCAAAACATAACCCCCTTCACTTTGAAAGGACATATCTTGCTCATTTTCAATTAGATTGTAACGTTTTTTACAAATTTGGATACCAAATTTACAAAATAAATACCAATAAAATTGGGAATGCCGAAGGCACCCAAGGGTCATAAATTGACCATAGAACTTGATTCAATAAGTTGAACTAGCTATCCACTTTAGTTGGCTAAGGGTCAGAGAGGGGCAACAATTCATTGTTAAGACTAAAGAGTCGAGCGAAAAAGAAGAAGATTTTTTAGTTCTTTTGTAGTTGGACAATTCCAAGCTAAACAAAAATCCATGTAGCTTGAAACATAAGCAACACTCTGAATTTTAATATGAATTGAAGCCGTAGGATGGTTACCAAATGGTAAATACATAATTCCTATCCTATATTTTGATGTAAATTTAGATTAAAATATATCATGAAACTAATGGTTATAAAATCTACTCATTTAGATATATTCATATCTAGATATAGAACTTTAATCCAATCATGAAAATATGAAAAAAACATCAAAACAACAAATTTAGCTATGGAATTGAAGCTTTTCCAAAAAACAAAAATACTATTGTTTCATATTTCCTAAAAACACAATGTTTTACAATGAATCAATCTTCGTCCTCTTTCCAAATTGATCTTCTTAAAAAATAGTCCTATGAACTATTCAAATTCAAATGGTGACAAAAACTATGTGAACTAGCTAGTAATTCCTAGAACAATAACTAGATAAGTAAATACAAACAAACTAACTATTACAATGAGTAAGTATTCTTTTAACACATGTGCATGCTAGGGACTCTACTTGGCTTTGGTTTGTAAATAATATATTTGTTTTGGGAAGTTAAAATCTTGAAAGTTTTATGGGGAAGAAAATCCTTAGTTTGAATTGATAGTGTTGCAATTTCTAATCAATGTAGGGTTAAATGGGAGCAAAAGAAAACAATGTGATGAAAAGAAGTGCTTGGTCACCTTGAATAGGTAAGAAGTTTGCTCAAGTTTTATATCTTGAGGGGAAACAAAAACATAGGGGGAAATTGTTTTGAGGTTACCAAAAAGTTTTCAAAATTGTTTGCCATTTTTTCCATAAGGACAACATTGCTACAATTCATAAGTCTAGGATAGTATTTGGTTTTTATGTTTAATTGGGTGCTTCTACAATGAAATTCATGTGCCACATGGACTTTCAAACTAAAATTTAGTTATCACAGATTACGGAGCCATGGGTGAAGCAAATAAATAGGAACAATGGTTTCAATGAGTAGTTGAGGAAGCCAATGCAAAGATTTTCACATTTGGTTCATATCAGCTTTAG
>Ga0116228_10003339_pt1 | contig 14072 bp, 7 predicted proteins | sample S1TSphfallax_2_FD_89694 | JGI IMG/M metagenome (GOLD analysis project Ga0116228, IMG submission 89694) | Host-associated microbial communities from peat moss isolated from Minnesota, USA - S1T2_Fc - Sphagnum fallax MG | ecosystem: Host-associated > Plants > Peat moss > Unclassified | place: USA... | reverse complement strand
TCTGGATGAGCATGCACGGCATCCGGTCCGCGTAATGCTCGACCCTGATCGGGCACAGGCACGCTGGCCGCGCGCCAATCGTTTCCCCATGGATAGAGCCGTTCGTCCGTACCCTGCGCAGCGTATTGCCATTCCCATTCGTGCGGCAGCCGTTTCCCCGCCCATGCCGCGTAAGCCCTCGCATCCTCCAGGGACACCCACGTGACCGGCCTGTCCGCCCATCCCTCCGGATAGGTCCCGTTCTTCCAATCCTTCAGAAAATTCAGGTCGTCCGCGGGGTGATAGTGCGTCGCGTCCAGAAATTTCTGAAACTCTGCATTCGTCACCGGATAAGTGTCGATAAAAAACGGTTTGATGGTGACATGATGATCGTGGAAGCGTCGCGGGTCCTCTTCCCACGGATATTGAACATCGACCCCGATGTCGTCTCCTCCTTCGATCTCAATCCCTTCCACGTGAAAGTTAAAGTTTGCTCCAGGGATACGAATCATGCCCGCCGGCGCAAGCCTGGCCGTTGCGGTTGGCTTGATGGGGATGAGCTGCTGAGGCAGCACCTGCCATTCATCCGAATACGTCGAGAGCGAAGTAGACGTCAGCGCTTTCATCTCTGCCATCAGCCTGGTCAGCGTTTCATCCGGCGCTCCTGGCAGCGCGGCGATCGCGCCCAATCCATGAGCAGAAAGCGGAAACGAGAGCATGTCCCGTTCCCCTACGCGCTCAGGAACGAGTTCCACGCCCCGATAGAGGTCGAAGTAACGTTGGCCCTCTCGAGCAGGCACTGACAACTGACGGCCCTCGACTTCATATTCATTGCGGTTGATGATGGTCCACACCGTGCGCTCGCCCAGTGGCCAACGGCTCGCAAACACGCCATAAAAAATGGTCGGATAAAAGGGTTCCCAGCCCTTACTGGTCAGGAAGGGCTGCAGAGCGCGTTCCAAGGTGGCCATGCGGCGCGTCATTTCAGCATCGCGTGGCGTGATGCCATTCCAGATACCCCAGATATTCTCCCAGCTCTCCCAGCCGACGCCATTGAAAAAGGCAAATTGCAGATCATCGACCTTGTTGCGGTTCCAGCGGTCGGAAATATTCACCATGTGCCGGGGCTCTAACCACTTGAATCGGTCAACCCGCGGCTCAAAGGGATATTGGTATTGCCCCCACGTCATCAGGTTCCAGGCCAGAGCCTCGTCATGCGGGCTGAGCTCCGGTTCAAAAGCCAGCGGATGATTCAACTTGATTGCTGCGTTTGAAAACGCGAGGGGAACGCCGTCCTGGGTGTCGCCGTTGATCCCATCGGCATCCACTGCCTTCATCAGTTCCGCAAGCGCGTCCGGCCACGGCGTGCCAGGATCGCGCGTCCCCAGGTCCCACATCATCATCGGAAACAGCACCCGCACGCCACGCCGATGGAAGTCGGCAACCATCTGGCGAACGCCGTCCAGTCCTCCCGGCATCGCTCGCACCATGTCCAGTTGATTGCGGTCGTCAATTCCCAGGTTTGGATACGTCGGCCACACCAGCACTGCATCGATTCCGCCGTAGCGCTTGATCAGGTCGTCCAGATAGCGATCGACGGTATACCTGCGTGCCACAGGATCGTAGAGGTAGCGCTCCTCCGCCATGAGCTGCGGCTGGATAAAACTGCTTTGCGTCCATTGCAGCGCTGGGAGCGCATAGAGGTTGTTGGCATCGCCGGTGCGGACCAATCGCTCGTTACGCCAATGCGTCACGTCCTGCAGCCACGCATCGTGCATCTCCTCGGTGCAAGAGGGGATGCCGTCTCCCTCCCCGCGTATTGCCAGGCAGGGTGGCCCGGGAATTTGTTGGTCGAGTGGAGGAAAATGCGTGTCCTGGGCGATCGCGACGCTGCTCAAAGATCCCAGGAAAATGCCGGCAGTGAGGAGAAAGGGTCGCACTGAGTGAGTTCCTTTGCGGGTAAGCGTACTTTTTGACCGGACCCTGCAGCCGCCAGAGAGCTTCCGCGCGCAGCGCAAAAAAAGACGCTTCGCCTGAATTGACGCTGCAAAACCTACACAAACACTACCTGAAAAAATAAGTTTCTAAACGTTTCAATTTTGATATACCATCTGCGTCACTGGCCGATTTTCTATCCACACCGCGCCATGCTGTAACGCATTCAACCCCTGATTGGCAGGAGAGCTTACCCGTGCGTGCAAAATCCCTTGTTACCCTCATTTGCTCACTCCTGCTGTGTTGCCTCTCCATGCCCAGCCTTGCTCAGGTCACTGGCGCTATCACCGGCACCGTCCGCGATGGCTCTGGCGCCGTCGTCCCGAATGCCAGAGTTACAGTCTTCAACAAGGACCGTGGCATCAATCGCGAGACGGTCAGCAATGCCTCGGGAGACTACCTCGTCCAGGGTCTCGGCGAAGGCACCTACTCGGTGAAGATTGCCGCGAAGGGGTTCCAGGGCTACCTGGCAGAAAATCAGGTCCTGCGTGTCGGCCAGAACATTCGCGTCGACGGCACCCTGAACGTTGGCAGCCAGACGACTGAGGTGACTGTCGAGGGCTCCGCCGCCGGAACAGTTGAGACCCAGAGTTCTGAATTATCCACGACCATTACCTCAAAGCAGATTACGCAGCTTGAATTGAACGGACGATCGTTTACGCAGCTCATCGAGCTTGCTCCCGGGGTGAGCAACCAGACGGGTACGTCTGACCCCGTGCAAGGTCCCGGCCAGGGAGTCAGCTATTCGGTAAACGGTGGGCGGACGGAATATAACAACTGGGAAATCGATGGCGGTGATGTGCTGGACTCGGGCAGCATGTCTAACCTGAACGTACTGCCGAATGTGGACGCATTGGACCAGGTGCAGGTTTTAACCTCAAGCTACGATGCCCAGTACGGCCGAAGTGGCTCAGGCTCTGTCGAGGCCGTGACTAAATCGGGCACGAATGAATTTCACGGCGAGCTTTTTGAATTTCTCCGCAATCAGATGTTCAATGCGAGAAACTATTTCGATTATTCAGGCGAACGGATTGGCGCCTACAAGAAACATGACTTTGGCGGAACGCTGGGCGGCCCCATAAAGAAGGACAAGACTTACTTCTTTTTCTCGGAAGAGATTCGAAAGCAAAACGTGCCCGGCTTTTACACGACGGAACTCCCGACAACCGCCGAGCGCGCGGGAGACTTCAGCTCAGTTTGCCCATCCCCTGGAACTGTATTCGTGCACTCACCCACCCAGGGCTATGCCAATTACTACCCTGATTGCCCAGCCTATGCTCCCGATTCCCTCGGAGATGGTGGCGTGACGGGTTTTGCCGGCAATAGCGTTGCCCCTTACATCGATAAGACAAACGCCGGCGCCTTTCTGCAATACATTCCCCAGCCAAATTCAACTCTGGGAGGCTACCCCTATTACCAGGCGCCTGCGGGCGCACCCTACACGTCCATTGAAGAGTTGGCAAAAATCGATCACAACATCAATGATCACCTTCACGCCTCCTTCCGTCTCATCTATGACTGGGAAAAGCTGGTTTTTCAAACCTCCACGCCCTGGGCCCAGTCCGACTTACCCGGCATCCCGGGTCAGCAGGTTGAGCCTGGTATTTCTCTTGTCGCCAATCTGGTCTGGACCAAGTCGAGTACCTTGACCAACGAAGCCATGATCGGATACGGCGCAAATCACATCAATATCACCAACACGACGAGCGCCGCGAACACTCCCGCGGGCCTGACGATGACCGGCCTGTTCAATAACGGGTTCGGCGGAAAGGTCCCGTCCTTCAATATTACGAATGGGGCTACTTATGGCGACTTGAATGTGGACGCGGGGCCTACACCTTTCCACAATTCAAATCCAACCTATACCTATCGCGATACGGTTACGAAGCTCCTCCATGCCCACAATCTCAAGTTTGGCTTTTACTTTACGGCCAATCAAAAAAATGAAGACGCTGAACTAAATACACAGGGGTATCTAGGCTTCAATGCGAACGGTTCTTCTTACTACACAAATACCGCAGCGACTGGCGGCGCGGCATCCAGCACTGGCAACTCCTTCGCAGATTTCTTGGTGGGTGATATCACCACCTATTCGCAGTCGAACCAGGAACCGAAATATCACTTCAAGTTCAAGATCTTCGAGCCCTTTATTCAGGATGATTGGCACGCGACAAAGAAGCTGACCCTAAATCTTGGTCTCCGCATGAGCATGTTCGGGCTTTATACGGAGAAAAACGATCTCGCATACAACTTCGATCCAGCCGCATTCAACGCGGCCAACATGCCCGTAGTCGACCAGAACAGCGGCGCCCTGGATTTCGGACCCGGGCAGAGCATCAACAACCTGAGTGGGATCGTTCGCTGCGGATACAACGGCGTCCCGAAGGGCTGCATGACGGGTCACATATGGAATCCCGCTCCGAGAATCGGCTTTGCCTACGACCCATTTGGCGACGGAAAGACAGCCATCCGTGCCGCATACGGCATTTTCTTTGAGCACACAAATGGAAATGAAGCGAATGCGGAGTCTCTTGAAGGCCAGCCTCCTCTCGTTCTCACTCCTATCCAGTTCTACATTCAGGGATACCCAAACATTGGGGGAGGAGAATACTTTCCCCTCATTCCCAATTCGATCCCGACCAAAGTTACATGGCCATATATGCAGCAGTACCACTTTGACATTCAGCGAGAGCTGCTGAAAAACACCATGGCCACATTCTCCTACGTAGGCAGCAAGGGCACGCACCTGACATTGCAGCGGGACCTGAATCAGTTGTATCCGTTGCCTGCAGGGCAGAATCCTTTTGCGGCCGGAGTGCCACTGGACAACACGGTTTGCAGCAACGATACGCTTGACGACGGAACGCCAATCACTGGGCTCGCGCTGGTCCACGTAAACATTGCCTGTGGAAATGTAGATCCCGATCTTTACCGCCAAAATTATCCTGGCTGGGATACGATCGACGGCATTGGAATGAACGCGAGTTCTTCCTACAACGCCCTGCAGGTCTCAGCCCGCAGGACAGCGACAAACCTTGAACTCACATTGGCCTACACCTATAGTCATGCGATTGATGATGAGTCTGATCGCTATGACGGTAACTTTGTAAATAGTTACGATCTCAAATCAAATCGGGCCAGCTCTAACCTCGATCAACGGCACATCCTTAACTTCAGTTACATCTACACGCTGCCTTCATTGTCCAAGTACAATCGCTTCACTCGTGCTGCGCTTGGCGGGTGGGAGTGGTCAGGGATCACTGAAATTCAGAGCGGTCATCCCTTCAGCATCACGGACGGCTCTTTTTACGATAATGCTGGTGTGGCGAATGGAGAGGGAGCAGGTGCGTTCGTGGATGCAGCACCTGGTATCAGTCGCAAGAAAATCACAGGACCGAGGCTGCAAGGCAATATCTATGGCCCATTGCTCTACAATCCAGCAGCCTACAATGCCCCGACCGGGCTGACATTCGGCGACATCGGCAGGAATTCTCTCGATACGCCGAAAACATCCAACTTTGATATGGGTGTTTTTAAGCACTTCCCAATCGGCGAAAAGGTAACGACCGAATTTCGTGCCGAAGCTTTCAATGTTTTCAACCATACCCAATTCACGGCCGTGAATAGCTCGCCCAGTTGCTTTGCACAGTACGGTTCCTTTGCATTCAACTCGGGGAATTCAGACTGCGTCAACGGCAATCCCTCAGAAGGTATCGAGGCATCTGGATTTCTGCACCCCGCAGGTGTGCATGATCCGCGCATCGTTCAACTCGCGCTGAAGGTCCTGTTTTAGCCGGATTGCGGAGATCAGATTGAAGAGAAGAAGCTTCCTTCGAGTGGGTACTTCCGCTGTCGCTGGAGCTTTATTCACAAAGCAGGTAAGTAGTGTAAGCCTCGGTTCAGACGCGCATATTGAGGTCCTGCTCGATGAACCCATCGCCACGATCTCGCCGAATATCTATGGCCACTTCACAGAGGATATCGGTGGAGTTATCTACGACGGAGTGTGGGTAGGACGCGACTCGAAAGTCCCCAATGTGCAGGGTATCCGTCGCGAACTGATTGATCGACTAAGACAAATCAAAGCGCCTCTTATCCGCTGGCCGGGCGGTTGTTTCGCTGACAGCTATGACTGGAGAGATGGTGTGGGTGCCAACCGTCCCCGCCGCACCAATTTCTGGGAGGGAGAATTCAATTCTTCGCAGCAGAAGAACCATCTGGTCCAGGTATATGACACCAATGCCTTCGGCACCGATGAGTTTCTCCGTTTCTGTCAATTGAGCGGCGCGAAGCCGTATCTTGCCGCGAATGTGAGAAGCCTTCCGTCATTGCAGTTCGACCGCTGGGTCGAATACTGCAATTCGCCTTCCGGCAGCACGACACTGGCCGATGAGAGAGCGAAGAACGGCTCTGCGGAACCCTACAATGTAGAGCTCTGGGGTGTCGGGAATGAGAGCTGGGGTTGTGGCGGCAACTTTACACCACAGGATTACGCCGCCGAATTTCGTCGCTTCGCTGCCTGGGTGCCTAAGTATGGTTTGCCGCTGAAGTTGATTGCTTCCGGCCCTTCCGGCAACGACCTTCCATGGGCCAGAGGTTTCTTTGAAAAAATGTTTTCCGGCGGAGACCATGACATCGCCGGATGGTCGATCCACTACTACGCGTGGAACCTGAGCCGCGGCAAAACGACCGATTGGACTGAAGGCAAGGGCGACGCTCTGAAGTTCGATCTCGCAGACTGGTATGAACTCTTCCAGCAAGGCTGTCAGATTGAGCAGATTATTCAGGACCAGTGGGCCGCTATCGGCGAATTCGACCCGCAACACGAAATCAAGCTGGTGCTCGACGAGTATGGCCCCTGGTATCGAAAGGGCACGGAGATCACTCAAGAAGCGATCTTCAGCCAGCAGATTACGATGCGGGATGCTCTCTTCACCGCCCTCACCCTCGATATCTTCAATCGCCATGCTGATAAGGTTTCCATTGCAGCCTGCGCGCAGCTCGTCAATTGTCTGAACTCACTGTTCTTCGCCCATGAAGATAAGTTCGCGGTCACACCTAACTATTATGTCTTCGATATGTATTCTGCTCACATGGGCGGAACCAGCTTAAGGCTGGAAGTATCCAGTCCACGCGTGACCTATTCGCGCGATGGTAAAGCAGCCAGCTTCCAGGGACTGAGCGGCTCCGCATCCGTGAAGGATAAACTTCTTACCCTGACCGTCGTCAATGCGGATGCGAGCGCACCCCGACAATCATCCATAGCGGTTCGCGGCTCACGTGTAAGGGACGCAGGAGTGCGCGTACTCTCGAGCCCCGATATGCATGCGCATAACAGCTTCGTTGAAAGCCAGGTTCAACCTCCAGCCTCAGAGCCGATCGCTTATTCGGAGAATATGCTCCATTTCGCATTTCCGGCAGCCTCCGTGTCCCAATTGACAGTTAGCCTGGCGTAAATCTTTGGCATAAGGAAAGAGGACGGCACACTCTATGGATGACAAATGGCTTCGACGAATACTCGCGCTTCTATTCCTTTTACTGGTTTTCGCGGTCAGTAACTCCAGGTTGACGGCCGAATCTGAGCTTTCCATCATGCCGCTGCCGGCCCACGCCATCGCGGGTACAGGCAGCCTGCCTATCGACGGAGGATTTCAGTTCATCTCTGAGGGCTACACAGAGCCGCGCCTGGATGAGGCGCGCAGTCGATTTCTGGTGCGTCTGGAGCAGCAGACGGGCATTCTTCATTTCCCGCCGGCGTCGCCGAAACAGCCTGGGTTCATTGTCCGGACCTCCGCGCCCAGCGCACCCATACAGGAACTGGGCGAAGATGAGTCGTATCATCTTGAGGTCACTGAGCATGGCGTCTTATTGAGTGCGCCCAATCCGCTGGGCATCCTTCACGGCTTCCAAACCTTTCTTCAACTCATCCGGACAACGCCACAGGGTTTTGTTGTGGACAGCGTTGTGATCGATGACCAGCCTCGATTTCCCTGGCGAGGACTCATGATCGATTCCGGCCGGCACTTCATGCCGTTGAGTGTGATCCGCCAGACACTGGATGGTATGGAAGCGGTCAAGCTGAATGTCTTCCACTGGCACTTATCGGAGGACCAGGGATTTCGCATCGAGAGTAAGACGTATCCATTGCTTCAGGAAAAAGGTTCTGACAGCAACTATTACACGCAGGACGAAGTGCGCGGAATTATCCACTACGCACGCGACCGCGGGATCCGGGTCATTCCGGAGTTCGATATGCCGGGACACTCTACCTCATGGTTTGTCGGATATCCAGAATTGGCGAGTGGTAAGGGCCCCTATCAAATTGAGCGTAAATGGGGTGTCTTCGACCCTGCCATGGATCCAACGCGCGAAAGCACATATGCCTTTCTGGACGCCTTCATCGGGGAAATGACCGCGCTTTTCCCCGATGCCTACTTCCATATTGGCGGGGATGAGTGCAATGGAAAAGAGTGGGATGCGAACCCGCGCATTCGGCAATTTATGCTTGACCACCAATTGAAAGACGATGCCGCGTTGCAGGCATACTTTACAAAGCGTGTGCAGCAGCTCGTGACAAAGCGCAGGAAAATCACGATTGGCTGGGATGAAGTTCTGCAGCCGGATACGCCGAAGGATGTGGTGATTCAATCCTGGCGTGGCCAGGACTCCTTGGCGCAGGCCGCGCATCGAGGCTACCGCGGGGTCCTTTCAGCCGGATACTACATCGATCTCAACGAGTCCGCTGCGCAGCATTATGCTGTTGATCCGTTAGAGGGCGCTACTGCAAAGCTTACTCCAGAGGAGAAAGCGAACATCCTCGGCGGGGAAGCTACCATGTGGACTGAATTTACCACTCCAGAGAACATTGGCAGCCGCATTTGGCCTCGCACTGCTGCTATTGCGGAACGCCTCTGGTCGCCTGAAGGCGTCAAGAATGTGGACTCAATGTATCGAAGGCTCGCGATTGTTTCCCAGACCCTGACCGATTACGGCTTCAATTACACAGCAACCAGCTCAGACATGCTACAGCGGATGGTCGGTGATGCCGATGACGCTCCACTGCGAGTGCTTGCCAGTGTCGTGGAGCCGCCAAAGGAATACGACCGCGAGGGACTAAGAGACTACGACCTGTACACTCCGCTCAATCGGATGGTGGACGCAGTTCCCCCAGAGAGCGATCGCGCCCGCGAATTTCGCAGGATCGCCAGTCGCGTAGCCGCAGGAACAGCCAGTCCTGACGAAGAGAACCAGGCTCGTGAATGGCTAACAACATGGCGTGACAACGATGCTATTCTGCAGCCAACGCTTTCCAGGTCTTCATTAACGGCTGAGCTTATCCCTGTTTCTCGCGGGCTTGCGCAAACTGCCACAATTGGGCTCGCTGCTCTCGATGCCATTGAACAACGCAAACCCCTGGGAACAGCGGAAAAGCAACAATTTATGAGCACACTGAAACTGCTGGAAGCGCCGCAGGCAGTCCTGCTCGACATGGTCGTGCCCGGCGTCGAAGCATTAGTGGGCGCTGCCCATCCATAGCGCTGAGCTATCAGCCGAGCCGGTAGTTCTTGATGCGGAGTTCCTGCAGGAAGACGAGCCAGACGAATCGCGGATTATTCAGCAGGTAGCGTCGCCATAGCCGCTTAGGCTCTTTGATCAAGCGATACAGCCATTGCAGACCATTCCGCTTCATCCAGGCCGGGGCTTCGCTGAGATTCCCGCTTAACAGATCAAACGCAGCACCAACGCCAACCATCAGTTTCACCGGCAGCCGGCCGCGATACGCCGCCATAAAGCGCTCCTGCTTGGGTGTGCTGAGACCGCACCAGAGGACATCTGCCTTAGATTCTTCGATCTGTCTGCGCAGAGATTCTTCTTCATCCGCTGTGAGCGGACGAAACGGGGGCGTATACGTGCCCACGATCTGCAAGCCAGGATACTTGCGGACCAGTTCATCGCGCAGCTCTTCAGCAACGCCTGATTTCCCACCGTACAGGAAATGGCGATAGCCCTTCTCCACGGACCGCTCGCAGAGAGCGAGCATGTAATCCGGCCCGTAGACGCGAGTCATCGTGTCAAAGCCATGCAATCGACCGAGCCAGACGGTTGGCATTCCGTCTGGTGTCGTAAGAAAAGAATCATTCAGAATAGCGCGGAACTGCGGGTCAGATTGCGCCTCAATAATGCCATGCACGCCAGTCACGCAGATGTATCCCGACCCGCCGCTATCAAGAAGTGTCTCTGTTTCCTGAAGGGCTGTCCCCATATTCAGTGCACTGACGCCTACACCCAATATGTTGACCCTTGCTGAACCTGTAGACACCCGAATCATCCTTTCAGCACTTACGCTGTTTGTGCGACAGCAGCGGAGGCCTTAATCTCCGACTCGATCCAATCGTATGTCTTACGAAGGCCATCTCTCAATTTGGTGGATGGCTCCCAGCCGAGGTGGGCTTTGATCATTGTATTGTCGCTATTTCGCCCGTTCACACCCTTCGGTGCGCCCAGGTTGTATCTGCGCTTCAGCTTTACACCGGAGAAGCTTTCAGCAATGTCGACGAGTTGATTGATCGAGACCAACTCGCTGCTTCCCAGATTGATCGGCTCGTGGATATCGCTTTCCAGGATCATGCGTGTACCCTTCACGCAATCGTCGATGTACATAAAACTGCGGGTCTGCTCGCCATCGCCCCAGATCTCAATTTCGTGGCTGCCGGAATGTACAGCCTCAATCACCTTGCGACAAATGGCTGCGGGGGCTTTCTCACGGCCGCCCGTCCAGGTACCCTCCGGGCCATAGACGTTGTGGTAGCGGGCTACACGGCACTGCAGGCCGTAGTCTTCTTCAAAATGTCGGCACATGCGTTCGCTGAAGAGTTTTTCCCATCCGTAGCCGTCCTCCGCGAGGGCCGGATACGCATCGCTTTCCTTCAAGGGCACTACATCGTGCGTCGTCTGTTTTTCACCGTTGTACACGCATGCTGAAGATGAGAAAAAGAAGCGCTCTATCTTCGCTTCCTGGGCAGCGAGCAACAGGTGAGTATTGATGAGCACACTCAACATGCAGAGAGCTTTGTTGTTTTCGATGAAACCCATTCCGCCCATGTCGGCGGCCAGGTTGAACACCACGTCGGCGCCGGCGACTGCTTTGTGGCAAGCCTCAATCTCTTTCAAATCGGCAACCACATTCTCAGTGCCCTTGTGCACCTGGTACCAGTCGTCAAGAGGCTTCACATCGACGGACCGAATCACGTCGATCCCGTCTCGTCTCAACTGCGCAACGAGATGCCCGCCAATGAATCCTCCACCACCGCAGACGACAACTTTTTTGTTCGTGAGCTTCATGATCTCTCCTCAGGTATATGAACTTCCCTGGCAGCACTGTGAAGTGCGAACCCAATTTTGTTTTTTGTTTGGCTGTGCTGCGATGTCCGTCGTGGGTCAAAGACGCAGTTTCTTACTGACCGGGTTACCCTCAGTGTTAACGAATTTCGCAACGTTTGTCCAGCACAACTTAAGTCCTTCATTCGTTTCTTCCGTTACTTGCAGAAAAACCATCTTGCACTTAGGTCGCCGCGCCGCGTAACAAACGTCACAACCCTTTCATTCGTCGCTCCTGAAAAGAGCGACAAGGCCCGAGACCACCCTACCGCAACGTGACGCCCTTAAAGTTCAAACGGTGATACAAAATCGGGTAGCTTTCTTACCGCGAAAAGTATCCCCGCGGAAAAAGATCATGAATGCAGCTTTAACCACGCCACCGTCTCATCGACACCCTGCTCCAGGCTCTTCTTTGGTGGTCCGAGCAATGTAAAGGTAGGCTCCATTGGCGTCGGGTAATCCTGCGTCATACTTTGTAGCCGGGATGAATAGATGGGGGCTTTGATGCCAAGTTTTACCAGCACGTCTCCTCCCCACGCCATTATTTGCAGTGCTGCCTGCGGTATGATTCGCGCTCTCCGCCCGGTCAGTTTCACTGAGAATTCATTGACCCACTGCAACAGTTCAATCGGTGCGTCGCCCACGTAGAAGACCTTATGGTTTACCAGCTCTGCGGGCTTTTCCAGTATGCCTGCAATCTGCGCGACGACATTTCCCACATACCCATAGGAACGGATGACCTTCTTTGAGCCTGGATGAAAATACATATTTCTCTGTAGGACTCTCCAGAACTCCTGCGGATAGCGTGGATGCCAGCTGCCCCAGATATTCGTTGGCCGCACGATCGTCCAGACGCAGTTCATGCCGCCATTCCGCACGGCTTTTTCCGCGAGGACCTTGCTCTGACCATAGATAGTGTGTGGCCGATAGTCTTCATCATTTGCCGGAAGTGGCCCGGGTCCGACGACAAACTGTGTCGACACAAATACGGCCCTTTCGACAGTGCCCGCTGCATTGATGGCATCGATCATTCTCTGCGTTCCGATGCTGTTGAAGTTATAGTCATCCACGGTCTTGCCGCCCATGTCTGTGCGCGCTGCCAGATGAGCGACATAGCGGACTTCTTTACCGTCGAAGCCCTGCTTCACCTGCTCCGGATCCATAATGTCGCAGCGGACCCAGTAAGGATTGTGTTCCTTCTTATGCGGTGGTTTTACATCCAGATTGATGATGCGGAGTTCCGGGTTCGTCTCCAGAAGATCAATCAGGTGCGTTCCGATAAACCCGCTGCCGCCGGTGATCACGATGGTGCCCTTCAAGTGCAAACCTCCATGGTTTGAATGTGCAACTGGCGCCGTGTAGGCCTTCAAATACCGGATCAGCCTCTCGCTTGCTGCGCCGGCGATAGGAAAAAGCGCAAGCGCTGCCGCAGACCCTGAGGGAACATCCACATCCCACAGTAGAGGATGAGATGAAGCAACGTGGGACGTCCCTTCTCGTACGCTTCTTTCAAGAGAAATGTAAAAGCACTCCAGTCGCCCTGACCGGACGCTGCCGCGCCCAGACTCGCCAAAACAAATCCGGCGTATGCGCGGCGTCCGAGTCTTGGCCTCATACTGCGGATCCACTCCAGCGATTGTCGCCAGTTATAAGTTGTACTGATTCTCACCCTTCCGCTGTCATCGTTAAAGTAAAGCAGGGCCTCTGGAGCGTACACGATGCGCGCGCCCAACTCGGTTGTCCGAATGACCCAATCCGCTTCCTGGTGACGGCGCAACGTCGTCGATAAGGGGATGCGGACGATCAGTTCGCGGCGCACCATCAGGGTGGAAGTAATGACCCCCGCTTCACCATTGAAGAGTGAACGCCGCGAAAACAGATAATCTCCAAATTTCTCTCCGGCAGCAGGCAGTCGCTTTGGCCATGTCGACGTACCCTTCGCGTTGCGTACGATGAATCTGCAACTGACGATGTCGAAGTCAGATGCCGCAGCAAGTTGCCGCTCGATTTTTTCCGGGAGCCACTCATCATCATCATCCAGGAAAGCGACCCAGGCTGTTGTGGCCTGCACTGCTCCCTGGTTGCGTGCATTGTTCGCCCCGCCATTCACTGGCAGCACGTGGCAGCGCGCCCTCGCATCGCCCAGCGCTTCTACAGCTTCCACCGTCGAGTCGTCCGCGCCATCCACTACTACAATCACTTCATGCACTGGATGGGTCTGGGCAAGCGCACTTCGGACCGCCTTCACCACCATTTCGGGCCGATTGCGCGTTGGGATGACGACTGTGACTTCACTCTGCATTTTGTGCAACCTGACTTTGAACGATGAAAGTTGACCTGTCATTCATGTGAATTGCGCACTTCATTTATCTGCCATGCCTCACAATGCGGACTGTCCGGAGCGCCCAGTAGCGCATCATATTCCAGTTCCGTAAATCGCCGCGCCTCAGCCTTCGCCAAGCGGTGACAATCAGGCCTCCGCGCAGCATCCAGCGACGCCTTGATTGTGTGCGGACATTTCTCTGTTCCAGCCAGGGGAAGGTTGCTGGGTTCTTCGAGCGAATCGGGGCTGTCCCGAATGTAAGGATATACGCAATCCGCGGCACCGGGGAAAAGTTCGGAGTGGAACAGTGAAGCGTCCCGGGAAAATGAATTGTGCAGTCTCCTGCAGTGAGCGGACAAGCAACAGACCCTGTAACGTCGATCTCTTCAGCACACTC
>Ga0116228_10003338_pt1 | contig 14079 bp, 5 predicted proteins | sample S1TSphfallax_2_FD_89694 | JGI IMG/M metagenome (GOLD analysis project Ga0116228, IMG submission 89694) | Host-associated microbial communities from peat moss isolated from Minnesota, USA - S1T2_Fc - Sphagnum fallax MG | ecosystem: Host-associated > Plants > Peat moss > Unclassified | place: USA... | reverse complement strand
ACAAAAACAAGTATAAAACATCACAACTCTTTGACATCAAAATCTTCTTCTCATCATCAAAACTACTCAACTTTTAACGATCACTCAATTCAAAACTCTTCCAATTAATCCTTCTTAGTATCTTGCCATGAACATCAATTCAAATTGCCCTCCATCCAATCCTAATCAACTCAACTTCATGTTACCAACTTTGTCTTACATTGCCTTTTACATTGCCTTTTGTCCATTTTATCCAATGGTGACATCACACTTTTGTCTCTTATGTCCAATGGTGACAATACAATTTTGCCCTTGACAAATGCCTACACTTCACATTTCCTTAGATCACATTTATTTTTAGGTTTCATGCACATGAATAAACCACAAAATTGTAACAAAAAAAAATGTTCCAATCAATAAAGTTTTTTCAAACCAACAACATATTATTCATATGTTTGTGTTATTTTTAATTGTCAAGTTCCAAGCACATTAACATTCCTTTTAACAAAATGCATACATCCTACACTTAACTTGCACAACCACCAAATCCCAACTCCTTCCCCACAAACTAATACTACAATCTTTTATGTTTTTTTCAATTTCAACCAATTTCACTTATAAGGTTTCTATTGTGAAATCTCTAAACATTACTAAATGTTTTGGTCAGTAATACTACTTTTGTAACTTTTTGAAATGGAAGGCATTGCCATTTAATAAGGTATTTAAACCCCATTTTTGAACCTTAAAAGATCTTTTGTCTTTTACATTTTAGGTGATTGTAGGGAATCACTAATTCAAAAAAAATCTTAATAATCTTTTGTGGGTTTTTGTACTGCTTGCAAATGTTTTCTTTTGTTGGAAAAGTGCATTTTTTGTTTCAATAATGCCATGTTTGAATTTGGTGTGAAATTTGATCTGTTGAAAAATTATAAATCATTTATCTACAAAGTAAACTAATTTGTATTGTTTCGTTTATCATGTTAAAATCTCTCAAACCATGATGCTTCATGTTGCACTCTTGGTATCTTTGGAAAGCTCTTGATGAATAGGTGTGCAACAACTTGGTTTCAAATTATTTGGAGCTACATTATGGAAATTACTGATTATTGAATCATTTTAAAAATCAAAACAAAAAATTGTATTGGAATTTGGGGCATTTTTGGTATTCGGGAGAGCCTTCAATGAATCAAATTTAATAAATTTTACTTCACACATCTCATAAGTAAGGCGTGGAAGATATTGATTTTTGAGTGGATTTTGTTAGTGGAAATTCAAAAAAATTGGAAAAATTAGGTTTCAAAAGAAAAATCAATTGAACATTCAATATGTTCACATAGTCAAATTTAGAAATTTTCAATTTTGAAAATGTGGAAAATAAAAAACATCTTCACACTTAAGCCAACGACATTCTATTTATTTTCCTTGAATATAAATAGAAGGTTGAATATACAATTTTTCAAAATACAAAATATTTCTCACTAACTACCTTTCAAAATATTTTCAATAGTAACCAATTGAACTTAAGCATTGCATACCTTATGTTTGGAGTTCTCGGATTCTAAATTATTGTTTCATTTCATCCTACTGAGGGTGTCCAACCTTTCTTAAATGTGTAATTTCAAAATCATGTAGTAGCAAAACCAAAAAAATTGAACTATAAATTTTTGTATCCTAATCATTTTTTCAATTGGCCTTACCACATATATGGCCTTCAAAACACCCACACATGTATACATTTCCCTTGCCATTTGCACTGTTACATTATTTTTTTTCTCATTTTGCTTTTCAAAAGCCTAAACTAAAGCCCAAATTACAATCCCTTTTTATTACATTCTCCTTTACTTTGTGCACTACTACATTTCACTAAAACTTGTTTGTATTTTTGAATTGTTTTATTTTTGCTTATGGTTTCTATTTGTGGTTGAAATGTTGATAATTCTTTAGAAATTTGAAAAACAAATGATCGTCATTCATAAGAAATTGGACCTAATAATTATTGACTCATCCTTTTATATTGTTGGTTGCCTTAAACCACATATAAACACCCCAAACCCTAAACCTTCACATCCTTCCTCCCTTATGGTCAATGTTGACCACAAGGGTGTGGCATTACTTATAATCAATGTTGACCATAGGGAGGTGGCAACATTAAACCTTAATGATCCCAAAAAAGGTTTCCTTTCAAGAATTTTCGCAAAAAGATTTTTGTGATGCACATTCCAAATACTTGCTTCACTACTACAAAATGCGTCTTAGTTCACTTTAGGTTTCACTAGATTTTGAGTGAATTTGAACATTTTTATCTAATGAAATTGTTTAACCCCTTAGTGAATGAGAACTAGTTGCTATGGATAATGAGTTGTTTCATTAGCAAGGTTATTTTCAAATGAAATACAAATTTACCAAACCATTCCCTTACTAGTTAATTAACTAACTAGCATGAAAATTAATTAAAATTTAATCATTTAATATATAATATTATTGATAATTTCATAATTTTTAAAACCTATTATTTATTGACATGTGTCACTACCTAGGCTAGGCTAAAACCTAGGCTAGGTAGGTAAGCCACATAATCAACCTAAGCATCAATATGAAGAATTTGATGAGAGAATATTCGGTCAACATACCATTGTTGACCACACACAACACCATTCATGAGGTTTGATTCCTTGACTTTTGGATTGGAAGCAAACACCCTTACCATCAAGCCACCCCACTTGTTGTGATGGTATGTTACATTACATTTTATTTATCAAATACTTCATTTTAAACATTACAAAAATATAAAACTTTCGAAATTAATATCTTATTGAAATTTTGTTCAAATGAAATGATTCGAGTTTTTTTTTTAATTTCAATAATTTACATAATTACATTTATTTCCTTTTGGAAGTTTAAAATCATTTGAACAAAAAAAAAAGTTGAATATCATTATTCAATAACATTTCAATGACCATTCTTTAAAAAAAGAAAAAAATTATTAAATGGATTTTTTTGTTAATATAATAATACTACCTATGTTAAGTTATTTTCAATTATTATATGATTATTTTTCAATAATTTAAATAATTTCACCCTACATTACTTACAACTTTTTATGGCTATTCTCAATTACTTTTGATTATTTTTGGCTATTTCACCCTATGCTACTTTTGGATATTCTAACTTACTTTTGACTATTTTTGTTTATTTCACCTAAGACTATTTTTAGCTATTGTAAATTTTTTTAGCTATTTTATGTTATTTTTATTTATTGTAAATTATTTCAATTTAGACTACTTACAGCTATTATAAGTTTTTTTTTTTATTGAAGGTTTTTTCACCTTATGTTATTATTGGCAATTCTAGGTTATTATAGGCTAGTTCACCTTAAGTTAATTTTGTATATTATAAAGTATTTCACCATAGATTATTTTTGGTAATCTTAAGCAATTCTAATATATGGCTATTGGTTATTCTTTTATTAGTGTTATTGGTGGTTATTAATGGCTATTGATACTTATTTTATTTGTGATTATTAATTTTTTTAATGGTTATTATATTAATAGTTATTGTGGGTTATTAATGGTTATTTTATTAATAATAATTGTATTATAAGTTATTGTTGGTTATTATATTATATTCTAAATTATTTTTACCTTAAGTCATTATATTTTATTTCAGATTATTTTAAGTTATTATTCTTATGATAAAATAATTTATAATAACATAAAGTTAAATGACTTTGAATAACTTAAAATATAACTCGAAATAACATATATTAATTTAAAATAAAATAACCTAAGGTATAACTTAAAGTTAGTTGAATAATTTCATTTATAATAACTTAAAAGCTTATAATAAACTAATTAAGATACCTTAAGGTAAAATAACATATAATAATTTAGGGTACAATAATTTATAATAGCCTATAATAATAGAAAATATAAATTATAATAACTAAAGTAGCTTAAATTAATATAGGGTATATCATAAAGTAGCATAGATAGAATATTTTTAAAAACATATAAATAAACCTATTTACTATAGTAAATTATAATAATGAATTATGTTAACTAATAATGAAACATAATGTTTACATAATGATATTGTAATGAAATAATTTCACCAAGGTGAAATTAGTCAAATGCAATGAAATTATTTCACTTTTAAGGTCCCATAATGATTTAAGTTAATAAATTGCACCCCACTTTGGTAGTAGTGCTTATATTATTTGTGAGACATGATTTTCTAAAAATCATGTACATTAGTTCACAATTTGTACATTTTACAAATTATGCAGTTTACATTCGTCAAATTTTATATTTTAATTTTAGATTTTATATTTGTGTAGTTTTATATTTCATTGTTTTATAATATTCAATACATTTTCCCAAGAGAAGGAATGCCATGTTAGTTTTTGTACATTTTAATTTGAAGGATTTTACAAATCAATTAGTTAAAACATTTTCATTTTGTTCAAACAAAATTTGTTCATTTGGATCTTCACAAGGCAATATTTTTTATGTTCTTGCATTCAAACTTGATTTTTACATTTACATCTTTCGACTTTCGTTTACCAAACATGTATGTACAACTCTTCCTCTCAACAATGGATCCAATCTACCATTCAAAGTTTAAACATTTGTTTTTCACATTTGCATTTAATCCTTCTCGGGAACAAGAGGTCTTGCACAAAACAATGCACTTAAACTACTTTAAAAGAAATTTCTATGTCGAATTTTATATTTTTTAAAAACACAAAATTATAATACCCCATAATAAGTAACCACTTGGAATTTCGGTTTCAATACATTTTGGCTTTTTTTTTATATTCAATGAAGTCCTCTTCAAACAAAACACATGTGTCTATTGCATTAGTTCTTTCAGGGCTCGCAATTTTCTACATACACAAGGCATAAATCATGTTTGTATCTTCTATTTTTGAATTGTTTCATTTCTTGTTTCCTACTTCTAGTCCTTTTAAATCTCATTGTCGAAAGGGTTAACTTATTTCAAAGGTCAATTATCAACTACATCACAATTGCATGTATGTTATGCCCATTTTCCATATTTTCCAAAAAAATCGTGTGGCTTCTTTCACTTTCATTCACAACCAATTATTTCATACTTTGCAATGGAGTGAATAACTTGTCATGTTATGTTTATGCATAATCATATTCACAATTCACATGAATTCTCATCCTTGTATTGTGAGGTTCTCATAGTTTTTGACTTCACATTCCTCATTAACCAACAATGCAATGTGTTTCTTTACAATCTCAACCAACGCATTGATCTATTAGTGCACAAAATGATCTCAAAAATGTGGCTACCCTCCTTTTTTACTTGAAAAACTAAACTTCACTTTTAAATTAACGCCTCCTTTCAAGTCAAAACCAATAAACTACAATTTATAACAATTCATCACCTTTTTAAATTTCAATCACGTATATTTATGTGATAAAACCTATATTTTTTTGAATCCTTGTTGTTGCTATCGGTCATTTCTACGGATGTACTTAAGTGAACATGCTTTTGCCACTAGTGACATTTCATTAGCGTTATTGTTCCAAGAAATGTGGGTGTGAGGTAATGTATTTTGCTTTTTGTCCATGAATTCTTTTGAAAGTTCCTTTGAATATAGTGGATTGGTTTTGTTTTCCACCTTGTCATCTATTTTCATGTCTCACACCATCATGTTTTGTTTTGTGTTATAGGCAAGGACATGTGTTTAGAATGTGTTGTCTTTTAGGTCCAAATCTTGTCCTTGCCAATTTTTGTCGATCACATAGTCAATGGCTTTTCTTCTTGCAATTTGGATCCCCAAAAGATGATTGGTCTACTTTTGAAAACTTGTTATATAGTTTTAGTTGGTGAGTTGTGTTGGCCATGGATTATTTCTAAAAGCTTGTTGCAAATTGTTTACAAATTTGATAATAAACATTTAAATTATTGTGTAGGCTTATTAAAGTTTTACAAGAAGGTTGTTCATCCCTTTTGGACATGGTTGCAATGCTCTCATGATGTCTACTTGAAAGAATTAGAATTGTAAAATATATAATTTGCACATTGACATTGCAAATCGTTGTTCATCAATAATGTACTTCCATTGTTTCAATATTGATTAGGTCAGTATTATTTGCATGTAATTCTTCAATATAGTTTCTTAACTTCTTGCATGCACAACTTCTTTCTACAAAAGTAAACATGATGAATAAATGAAAACCATTAAAATAACATTATGTTCACTAGTAAAAATATGTTAATTTGCAATTACAATTTGTGATTTCAAAACAATTGCAATCAATTTCACAACTAAAAAATCCTTTAGTTGCATAAGTGAAATTGCATTGAACCTTTAGTCGCAAATGATGACTTATTGTGATGTCAACACATTTCCCATGGATAAAATATATAATCAATGTAGACATTTCCATCTTTTGATTAGTGTATAACATTTGCAACTACGAACCGGTTTTTTAATATTAATAAATAACCCTATCATTAATTGCCATTTGTTAACATCATAATTTTTTGGGCAATTTTTTTATTGAAATATTAATTTATGCCCTCCATTATGGATGGCTATTGACTTCAACACATTTTTAAAATAAAATTTTCCAAGTGATAATATTTGGAATTTTTTTATAAACAATTTTATATAATATATAATGAAGAAAATCAACATGATCTAATTTCAACATTTTACATGATAACATTTGGACAAAGGAAAATTTGACATGTGGCATTTGGAATAACTTTTGATGAAAATTTTAATTTTAATGAAATATTGATTTCAACCATCCATTTTGATTATTCAATTTAAATGTATTTAGATTGTGATACATGGCATGATCAAAAGTCACCATGTGGCATTTTGATTAAATTTAAGAAAATATATATTAAAATAATTAATTAATTACATAGGTAGGTAGGTAAATCTATATGTGTTAAAAATACCTACCTACCTAGGATACATACTTTCATGTGTTAATTACTTACCCACCTACCTACCTAAATAGGAAATTAAGTAAATAAGTAAGAGGGTATAAATGTAGGTGAATTTAAAAGTAACCATGTAAATAATTTTTTTTAAATTTATGTTTTGTCTTTAGGGTTAAGCTTATTTGAGTTCATCTCAAATGGCACATGATTTTAAATGTGAAATAAAAAAAGAAGGCATCTTTGTAAGATGATATTATAAAACAAAACATATGGGTTAAACCTTTTAGTTACATTTTAGTCGCAAATTCAATTGTAACCAAAAATGATTCTCCCACAAGCTTTGTGTTTTTTTTAGTTTTTGTAATTATACAACTAAATAGGTAAATAAATCGCTACTTAACTAATTACTTACCCACCCATCCACTTGCAAAATTATTTATTGCATATTATTATTAAATTATTTCAATAATTTAGAAAGTAATATTGATCATTATTATTTCATGGTTTCCAATAACTAATCAATTGGTTCATAGTAATAATTCAAAACTAATAATAAATTATTTTATGAAAATAATTATTTAGCATGCAATTAATTATGTAAAAAAATAAATTATTAACTTATTGATATTTTTTAATATTAATTTTAAAGTAATAAAATTCTCACTTATTAACTTAATTAGTAGATATTAAAAATAATCAGTTATATATATATATATATAAACTAAACAATTTGATTCATGAATCACTAATTATGCTTTATTTTATAATCAGCTAACTATTAACTAATTAGTTTTTATTTGATATAAACCAAAAGTTTTGATTAATAAATATTAAGTATCGCATAGTTTAATACATATTAATAAAATAATAAATAAATTGTCACTTTATATGTAAGAAATATTAATTGCTTAAAAATTTCAGTATTAGACAAAAATTTATATTTTGAAATGTATTAATTTATTAATTTAATATTAAATCAATTTAATTAATGATTAATAGTAACTAGAAAATTTAATTTGCGAGGAATTTATTATTTTATGGCTGACTAAATTCTAATTAATTATAAGTCAATAGCTATGAACTATAACTCTTGATTAATAAATTAAATCAGTTTATTGAGATATTTTATTCTAGTCATATATATCAAATTTAATTAAATAAGGATTAATTAGATGACCGCTATCCAAATATTTTTTCATAAAATTTAATTCATTTAACTAATTATTTAGAATAAGTAGTTATTTCATAGGGTCTAAATATTAAATATATAATTTTAATTATTGACAAATCATTCATTGAAAAATATTAGATATATATATTATTACTTATAAACTTATTGACTTGTCGAGAATTTTTTTAAAATTTAATTAGATAATAATTATTTCATATTACTTGATTAATATATTAATTTTCATGAATAATTCGTGAATAATATATCAATAATTAATGTTCATTTTTCAAAAATTATATCATATATATATGACCTTGCTATTATAATTTAATCATACCTTAATAAAGATGTTGTATTTTCAAATGAACCATAAAAAATCAAGGGAAATTTTGACACCTTGATTAATATGCCATGTGATAATTTTTTATTGTGTTACAATTTAAGATCATATAAAATGAATAATCATAATGGATGTTGGAGATCCATATATATATTTTTAAATCACCAAAAAAAATTCATAGTGTCACTTGTTAGATTTTGATGGATCAATCAAAATTATGTCAACATGATGTTACCATGGTAGTTGCGAACTAATTGCATTAAAGTTGCACAATAGTTGTTCCTACATAGTTGTAACTAAGTTGTTTGAATTGCAAATGTATATGGTTTCAAATATAATGAGTTACATGTGTTGGAACTCATGCGACTTGTCTAGTAACATTCACACCCATAGAAATAGGTTGAGGTACAATGAGTTGCAAATGGTCATTGCAACTCAAAAGCCTAGTTGCAAGGTTAGTTCCAAATCACTCCATTTTCTCATAATGTTCATGTTTTCCCAACATTTGTAATCTCATTGCATCATTCAAGCATTGTCCTGCCAATAGAAGATATCATGACAACCTTATTTTGCTCAAGTATAAGAGTCATTATGATCACATTCAAAATAATAGTTTTCTTAAACAATTGTTGGATTGAAATGTGTTCTTCTTTAAAATGTTCATTAACGATGTTACCAATGGTATCAATATATTCAAGCAAATGCAACCTAGTGGTGATTTGGAAAATATTTCAATTACGTTTGATCACTTCAAGTGTGTAGAAGGATGGACCACCATGGCATGTCATGTTTACAACCCTGAGTATTGCAATTTTTTGAGCATTGTTCTTTGTGACATGCAATGAAATTCCACCAAAACTCAATGTTATGTTCAAACATATGACCTTTCAAACAACTTCAAGGGATTCATGGTAGATGGTGCATAGGCAAATTTAAATGTTGTTAGAATTGTTTATGGGTCAACAGATCCCACTATTTATATGGTTGGGAAGGAAGATGCTTGCTTGTTTCATTGGATTTTATCACTTGATAAACACACCAATTCGTAAATTGCATTATAGTTCCAATAACAACATAAGGCATTGTGCCATGGGTGCAAGAATTCCACATCTTTGGAAAAGGCCGATGTGTGTAATGTTATAATTTGATTGTGGTGGTATTCCTTTGAGGTTGCCAGTGAAAATGTTGTTCACAAACTAAATAATCGGTTGGGGTTTTGGTATTTTTGTGTTAAACAATGTGGAAAATCCATGCTACATGTAATTTTCCACCCATTTTCCTTTTAATTTCATTTGATTTGTGTTTAACATCTTGTTTTTCATGTCGTGCTTACGTTGTTCATTTTACTTATTAGTAGAAGTTCACAACAGAACAACTTGGTTTCAATACAAGAATTTTTCAGTTTTTTTAATTTAAATTGCCATCAATTTTGTCATTTTTTTTAATCAAATTTTCTAATTCACATTGAATTTTTTTTGGAAATGACATGCAATATTCAATATTGCACATGGATTTTCCAACCAATCACATGTCTAGGGATTTTCATATGGTAGCCTCACAATATTTGTGATCAAAAGCACAAGTGATAATTATGGGATTTATAGTTAACAATTACTATAATTGCATAAATTTTAGTTAATGGTAGATTGTGAACTTTCAAAAGCTATTTTTTAACCACTTCATTATGTTTTCAGCAAATAGTTGTAAATACACATGTAATATGATTATAGCCAAAAGATTAAGTAAATCATCTTTGTTTTGAACTTTAACTGCAATTCCAAAAACCAAGGACATTCATTGACCTCATTACCTAACCTTTAAAAAAATAATAAAAAGTACAACACAAACATCTTCTTTTGAATTACAATGAGTTATAAAGGTTACATCATTTTGATTTTAACATGCCCTTGTATAATTAAACATTTCAACCTATAAATAGGCTAACAAATATCAAAGATATGTGGGCTTCTTGCATGTTGAATGTATGTCATTAATAAATATATGGATTATCACAACCCTACCTTGGGTTCATGATTAGGTTAGGACAAAGTGAAGAAAATGGGTTAAAGGCAAATTTTAAATGTGTTGAGAATAAAACATTCGCCTAATTAAAGGTGACAATACATGGGACTCAAATCAAAACACTCCAAAGACTCTTGACATGAACTTTCATTTTCAAAATTGGGAGTTTTGATGAGTTCCAAATGTTTTGGGAAAGGTTTGGAAGGACAAAATTTGTTTAAATACAAAATGATTCCATCAATGAAAGATCTTGAAAAAATTTGCTACATAAAAGCTCCACCATATACTCAAATAAAAGGTTTTCTTGGGAAATTTCAAAAGTTTATTTGAAAAATTGAAACACAACTTGTGTAAAAAATAATCTCAACCGTTAAGATGTTGGTATAGAAGGGAAAATAAAATAATTTGATAAACTTGACATAATGTTGACAAGTTTTTGATGAGATCTATAAGTTGAGGTATTCATTTTTTTTGGGTTAAATTTCCCAAGAGTTATGAGCCCAAATTTGTGAAACATCAAATTCTCCTAATTTTGGGAAAGGATTTTGATGGTCTTAAAAGTTTATCCATATGGGGATGTAGTTTCCATGGACACGTGCATAGTATGCTACAAGGAAAACATTGCTTCCCATAAAAATTCAACCAATGTTGAGTTTATGTAAAACCATAGCAAGTCCATGATTCAATTTTGGTTCAAAATCACAATAACCACCTTCTTTATGTAATAAAATGAATGCAATCATATACTTGAGGAATGTGACTCACGAAGTATATATCAAGCCATCGCCTTCATTAACCATGATGATGGGATTTCATGTTTAGCTTAAATGGTATTAATGATAAGTTTCAATTGTCTAGAAGTGAAATTATATAAACATAGGACACATCATGCTTTAACTCTCCACAACATCAAGGAATGAAAACATTGGGATGACAAGGACAAAACAACACTCTTCACAAACACCTTCCAAACACCTCGATTGCACAAAACTAAACCTAAAATTATTTAGTGCAATTTGAGTTTAAATCAAATTCAAGATTCACCATACTTCAAATCAATGAAGGAAGTTTTATTTTCCTTGTAGTACATTATGTAGGTTCCCATGGTGAAATTCCTTGGATTCCAATTGTGTTTTTTCCCAAGATTGGACAATTTCATAATTTGAAAATTTCAAGCTTCATTACTTCTGGGTATCTTATCTGAATGGAAAATGTGATAACATTTTTTCCTAGCTTGTATCAATAAATTTCCAACATTGTATCAAATATTTTATTAAACATAATTACAATTCCATGTCAAATTCTAAATACAAATAACATATTGGGCCACATTTGTCTTGAATTTTCAAATGATTTTATAAATTGGGGACTACTTTGTTTCGTAAACGACATGTCACTTTCTTATAATTTCGTTTGATTATCATCAATGAATCATAGAACAATAAATAGGGAGAAGTTTCAACAACTCAAATTTATTCTAAACATTTGTGATTCATCAATGAATCATAGAACAATAAACAAGGAGAAATTTCAACTACTCAAATTTAATTATAAACATTTGTGATTCCTATGGAGCCCCAACTCCCAAATTGGGAATTTACATTGGGAGTCATGGGAGTGCTTCACCAATAGTTCTCAAACATTTTCCCTTTGTTTATGTGAGTAATGCATTTTCCTTGGCCATTGCATTCAATTTACTTTAAGTTTGTTTCAAGTCCTAAGCCTTCAACTTGCTTTCCACATAAGATTTTTTTGGGGGTCATTTATAAGAGTTAGTCATAAACCATGTTAAGGTTATAACACGTGATTACATGTTGATTTCATCAACTCCCAATATCAAGTGTAGTTGGGGGTATAAAAATGTTCTTTTACTTATAGTTTACAATAACAGTCAATAAAAATATTACTATGAGTGAAAATGGCTACTAATGTTTATGCAAAAGATTAATTTAATCAAGGTGTTTATAAGATGTTATATCCAAAATTTAAAAAAAATCAACAAATACAATTTGACCTATTACCTTCAAACACATTTGTATAAATTATGATAATTTATTTAATGAATATGAAATTATTATAATTTATCAATAATTTTATGAATACAACCAATCAAAATCTAAAATTTAAATTTCTTTAATTCAACAAGGTTACACTAAAAGAAAAACATGTATTTTTGACTAGTCCTTGCGACTAAATTTTAGTCGCAAGAGACATTTTGCAACTAAAATCCCTTTAGTCGCTTAAGACAAGTCGCATGTGATAAATTAGTCACAAATGACAAAGGGTATTGTATGAAAAAAAAAATCAACAAATACATTTCATCTTTTGACTTCATTGTATACATATTATCACATGCGATTAAGATGCAACTGTTTTGGTCACAATTGAGGGCAAATGATGTGCTGCCACGTGTCTTAATATTTGATTATTTAAATTATTATTATTATTATTATTATTATTATTATTTTGAAATAATCTAGGATGTTCAATTCAAATACTTTGATGATATTATATTATGACACATGGCCCAATGTGAATATGCCACGTGGCATTAATTTTTAAAAATAAAAATAAAAATATTAAATTGGTAGGTACCTAGGTAGGTAAATAAATAGGTGCCTACAAACTTAGGCTACATACCAACCTACCTGCTTAGGTAAAAAAATAGGTAGGTAGGTTCTACTTTCCTAGGTTAAATACTTATTCATATAGGTAGGTATTTAGGTAGGTAGGTAAATAGGTCAACCTAGGTGGATAGGTCAAACTAGGTACCTACCTAGCTAGGTAGATATAGGTTGGGAAAGTAAGTACTTTTTAAATGTCCATAATTTGTTTTTTTGTTTTGGGTCGAGCCTTTTGATTGGTTCATCCCATGTGCACAAATTTTTTAATGTGAAATTGGATGACCACACCCTTTTGTTTATATAGTGTTCAAATTGGGAATGAAAAACAAACAATATGGGATAAATTTTGAAGTTGCAACTTCTTCACAACCTAAGTTGTAATTTCAAAACTTTCTTCATGCCTTACTTTCTTACTTTTTAGAATTATAAACAATTCAAATATTAGATATTTAGATAATCATTTAATTAATAATGATTAAATTTACATATATTTAAATTATAAAGTATACACTACAAATATTCAATATTCATTATAAATTACTTAATTAAGCAATAATTTCTTAATATTTAACAAACTAACTATCTAGTTACTCACAAGTTATTAATACATAACTCATAAATCATTAAATAACTAAAATATTTTAAAATATTTTATTATTTTTTAGAATCTGATTGAATTATATATAATATAGTTAATGTAAAACTAATTTAACAACACTAATTTAAAGATTAAAATATTAAAATATTACTGTTAAAATTATAAGTTATGAATTAACAATTGTCATTATAAAATAAATTCTTACACAAATTTTTTAGAAATTATTATTCAAATAATTACATTACTTATTATATAATTACATTTGTTTTTGTAAGAATTATTATAGGTCAAATAATTTTTTTCTCTTGGTAATTATTAACTATAAATACAATAATTTGTTAAACATAACATTAATTTTCATAATTACTGTAAAATTACTATAAAATATTTATCATAGACGATGAATCACAAATTT
>Ga0116228_10003336_pt1 | contig 14091 bp, 13 predicted proteins | sample S1TSphfallax_2_FD_89694 | JGI IMG/M metagenome (GOLD analysis project Ga0116228, IMG submission 89694) | Host-associated microbial communities from peat moss isolated from Minnesota, USA - S1T2_Fc - Sphagnum fallax MG | ecosystem: Host-associated > Plants > Peat moss > Unclassified | place... | reverse complement strand
CGGAGTACCTCATTCCGCAGCCGTTCGACCCGCGCCTGGTAATCCAGTTGCCGCCGGCCATTGCCCGCGCGGCGATGGATTCGGGCGTGGCCGCCCGTCCCATCGAGGATTTCCCGGCTTACGTCGAAGAGCTCACGGGCTTCGTGTTCCGCACGGGCCTGCTCATGAAGCCGGTGTTCGACCGCGCCAAGGCCGACCCCAAGCGGGTGGTTTACGCCGAGGGCGAGGAAGACACCGTGCTGCGCGCCGTGCAGACCGTGGTGGACGAAGGCCTGGCCCGGCCGATCCTGGTGGGCCGCCCGGATGTCATCGAGAAGCGCATCGCCCGCGCCGGCCTGCGCCTGAAGGCCGGTGTCGATTTCGAGCTGTGCAACATCCACTCCGACCCTCGTTTCGAAGACTACTGGCGCCTGTACCACTCCATCATGGAGCGCCGAGGCGTCACGCCGGCCTCGGCCAAGGCCGTGGTGCGCTCGCGTCCCTCCGTGATCGCGGCCCTCATGGTCCAGCGCGGCGAAGCCGACGCGATGATCTGCGGCCTGGTGGGCACCTACCACAGCAAGCTGGAATACATCCGCGACATCATCGGCCTGGACGACGGCGTGGCCGAGGCTTCCGCCATGGCGGCGGTGTCCACGGAAAAGGGCACGTTCTTCTTCCTCGACACCTATGTGCAGGACGACCCCACGGCCGAACAGATCGCCGAGGCCACGCTGCAGGCCTCCATCCGCCTGAAGCTGTTCGGCGTGCAGCCGAAGATCGCCCTGCTGTCGAACTCGAATTTCGGCGGCCGAGAGACGCCCAGCTCGCGGAAGATGCGCGAGGCGCTGAAGCTCATCCGCCAGAAGGTGCCCAAGCTGGAAGTGGAAGGCGAGATGCAGGCCGACGTGGCCCTCACCCCGGAACTGCGCGAGCGGATCTTCCCGAACTCGCGCCTGGAGGGCGAGGCCAACGTCTTCGTGTTCCCGAACCTGGACGCGGCCAACACGGCCTACAACATGATCCGCGTGCTCTGCGACGGCGTGGTCATCGGCCCGATCCTCATGGGCGTGGCCAAGCCGGCCCACATCCTCACCCCGCAGGCCACGGTCCGCCGGGTGGTGAACATGACCTCGGTTGCGTGCGTCGAGGCCCAGATCCGGGCGGGTTCCAAGCCAAGGTCCTGAAGCCAGGGCTCTTTCTGTAGGAGCGCGCCTTGCGCGCGACCGGGCATGAGGTAACCATCCACGGTTGCCCGCCCCCGGTCGCGCGCAAGGCGCGCTCCTACAGTTAAATCGATACAAATGGGCCGTACGGCCGCGTATGCCGAAAGCTTGGAGTATCATCAGCAGGTTTCCCGCCACCCCAAGCGGGCTCCTCCAGTCACCATGAGCGCGCGTCATGCGCGAGCGGAGCATCCATGGACCAGATCGACGATATCCTCAACCAGGACCTCGACCCCACCGAGACCCGTGAATGGGTCGAGTCGCTCAACGCCGTCATCAATCACGATGGCACCGAGCGCGCTCACTACCTGCTTGAGCGCATGGTCGACTCCACCCGTCGTGCCGGCGGCTACCTGCCGTTTGCCCCGACCACGGAGTACGTCAACACCATCCCGCCGCACATGGAAGCGCGCAGCCCGGGTGATGCGGCCATCGAATGGCGCATCCGCTCGCTGATCCGCTGGAATGCCCTGGCCACCGTCGTGCGCGCCAACCGCAAGCCCGGCGACCTCGGCGGCCACATTTCCAGCTTCGCCTCGTCGGCCACCCTGTACGACGTGGGCTTCAACCATTTCTGGCGCGCCCCCAGCGCAGAGCACCCGGGTGACCTGGTGTTCCACCAGGGCCATTCGGCGCCGGGCGTCTACGCCCGCTCGTTCCTGGAAGGCCGCATCGGCGAAGACCAGCTCGACCTCTTCCGCATGGAAGTGGAAGGCAAGGGCCGTGGCCTGTCCTCGTACCCGCATCCCTGGCTCATGCCGGACTACTGGCAGGTGCCCACCGTCTCGATGGGCCTCGGCCCCATCCAGGCGATCTACCAGGCCCAGTTCTGGAAGTACCTCGAACACCGCGGCCTGATGCCGAAGACCGATCGCAAGATCTGGTGCTTCATGGGCGACGGCGAGTCGGATGAGCCGGAATCGCTGGGTGCGATCTCCCTGGCCGGCCGCGAGGGCCTCGACAACCTCATCTTCGTCATCAACTGCAACCTGCAGCGCCTCGACGGCCCGGTGCGTGGCAACGGCAAGATCATCCAGGAACTGGAAGGCGTGTTCCGTGGCGCCGGCTGGAATGCCATCAAGGTCGCCTGGGGCAGCTACTGGGATCCGCTCCTGGCCCGCGACACCACGGGCAAACTGCGCCAGCTCATGATGGAAACCGTGGACGGCGAATACCAGGCGTGCAAGGCCTTCGGCGGCGCGTACACGCGCGAGAAGTTCTTCGGCAAGTACCCGGAAACCGCCGCGCTGGTCGCCAACATGTCCGACGACGACATCTGGCGCCTCAACCGCGGTGGCCACGATCCGCACAAGGTCTACGCGGCCTACCACGCGGCCGTGAACACCAAGGGCATGCCCACCGTGATCCTCGCCAAGACGGTGAAGGGCTACGGCATGGGCGCCGCCGGTGAATCGCAGAACCCGGCGCACAACCAGAAGAAGATGGACACCGACGCGATCCGCGCCTTCCGCGACCGCTTCAACATCCCGGTGCCCGACGACAAGCTCGACGAAGTGCCGTACTACCACCCGGGCAAGGACTCCGAGGAAGTGCAGTACATGCTCGAGCGCCGTCGCGCGCTCGGCGGTTCGCTGCCGCAGCGTCGTCGCAAGTCCGACACGTCGTTCCAGGCCCCCTCGCTCGAAGCCTTCGAGCAGATCACCAAGGGCACGGGCGATCGCGAAATCTCCACCACCATGGCCCTGGTCCGTGGCATGAACCTCATGCTGCGCGACAAGGAGCTCGGCCCCCGCATCGTGCCCATCGTGGCCGACGAGGCCCGCACCTTCGGCATGGAAGGCATGTTCCGTCAGATCGGCATCTACGCGCCGTTCGGCCAGAAGTACCGCCCGCAGGACGCCGACCAGCTGCTTTACTACCGTGAAGACCAGAAGGGCCAGGTGCTGCAGGAAGGCATCAGCGAAGCCGGCGGCATGAGCGCTTGGCTGGCGGCTGCCACCAGCTACAGCATCAGCAACACCCCGATGCTGCCGTTCTTCATCTACTACTCGATGTTCGGCTTCCAGCGCATCGGCGACCTCTGCTGGGCTGCCGGCGACATGCGCGCGCGCGGCTTCCTCATCGGCGGCACCTCGGGCCGTACCACGCTCAACGGTGAAGGCCTGCAGCACGAAGACGGCCATTCGCACCTGCTCTCCGGCGCGATCCCGAACGTGGTGTCGTACGACCCCACCTTCTCCTACGAGCTGGCCGTGATCCTGCAGGATGGCACCCGCCGCATGATGCAGGAGCAGGAAGACGTCTACTACTACATCACGGTCATGAACGAGAACTATGCCCACCCCGACCTGCCGAAGGGAAGCGAGGAAGGCATCGTCAAGGGTATGTACCTGTTCAAGGACGCCGGCAAGCCGAAGAAGAACGAGCCGCGCGTGCAGCTGATGGGTGCGGGCACGATCCTGCGCGAAGTCATCGCTGCCGCCGAGCTGCTTGAGAAGGATTTCGGCGTCTCCGCCGACATCTGGTCGGTGCCGAGCTTCTCCGAAGTGCGTCGCGAAGGCTTCGATGCCGAGCGCTGGAACCGTCTGCATCCGGAATCGCCGCAGCGCGTGCCGTACATCACCGGCCTGCTCGCCGATCGCCAGGGCCCGGCCATCGCCGCCACCGACTACGTGCGCGAGCTGGCCGACCAGGTGCGTGCGTTCATGCCGGACGGCATGCGCTACACCGTGCTGGGCACCGACGGCTACGGCCGCAGCGACACCCGCGCCAACCTGCGCTCGCACTTCGAGGTCGATCGTTACTGGATCGCCCACGCCGCCCTGGCTGCCCTCGCGAAGGACGGCAAGGTCAACGCGAAGGACGTCAGCCGCGCGATCAAGGAATACAAGCTCGACATGGACAAGCCCAACCCGATGACGGTCTGATCCGTCGGAAGGTGAGGAACGAAAAGGCCGGGGGAAACCCCGGCCTTCTTCGTTCCGCCTTTTGTAGGAGCGCGCCTCGCGCGCGACCGGTTGTCGCGAAAATCTTGAACTCCTCGCCTTGAATGGTCGCGCGCAAGGCGCGCTCCTACAAAAGAAGCCGGCGTTGGCGGGCGCGTCACCTGGGGTGTGTTATGAATCGCCGCAACACTCCAGGAATTCCGTCATGCGCCTTGCCTTCGTCACTGCCGCTGCTCTCTCACTGGCCGCTTGTGCCACCACCTCCGGCGAGCACGGCTCACGCTCGCGCCTGATCTACGTGGCGGCCCAGAAAGCCCCGTGTTCCACGGGTGTGATGAAGACCGAATGCCTCCAGTACCGCGAACAGCCGAACGAACCCTGGCAGCTCAACTACGCTCCCATCGACAACTTCCAGTGGCAGGCGGGTCATGAGTATCTGCTCAAGATCACCGAAGTCGTCGTGAAGAATCCGCCCGCCGACGCCTCGGCCATTCGCTGGCGCGTCGACAAGATTGTCGAACAGCACGCCGTGGACAAGCCGCCTGTCCCTTAAGCATTCGGACTAAACACAAAAAAGGCCGGGACAGCTCCCGGCCTTTTCCATTGCACGCTGTGGCCGACGATCAATCGTCGTCGCGCAGCACATGGCGAATCAGCAGAAAACTGCCAATGGCCGCGGCGGCAATGCCGAGCGTCAGCCCCGGGTTGCGGCGAACCTGCTTACGCAGCCTGCGGTACTGATACGTGGCTTCATCGGCAAAATCCTCGGCCATATAACGCAGGCGCTGCGCATTGCCGTTGTTGCGACGGGCGAACTTGCTGGTCACCCGGCGGGTGCGGTCGAGCAGGTCGTGGCCCGTGTCAGCCGCTTCGTCGGCGTAGTGGCGGACACGGCCCGAAACGCCGTTGACGGCACTCTCGACCTGACGGGCGAACTCGCGGTTTCTGCTCATGGGGCGCTCCCTATTGCAAGACGTTACGGACGAGCATCGACTTTGCGATGCCGCCCGTGAGGGCGGTGTAAACAGGCAAGTGCGCGATTGAACAGGGATTCAGCGAGGGCGGCTGGGTGCCAGGTCGTAGTCGCCGCCGCGTTCCAGTGCCGCCTGGTAGGCCGGACGGTCGTGAATCCTGTCGAGAAAGGCCATGAGGTTTGGCCGGGACGCGCCCAGGGCACCACGGCTCGCCGCCGCTTCCAGCGGGAAGCTCATTTGGATATCGGCCGCCGAGAAAGCGTCTCCGGCGAACCAGCCTGTCTTGCCGATTTCGTTTTCGAGGTAATCCAGGTGAAGGGTGAGCTGCGGATCGACGAAGGCCTTTTGCGCACCGCGCGCCAGCATGCGTGCGACGGGCTTCGCGAAGAACGGTACGGGTGCCGATTCCATGCGGATGAAGATCAGCTTCAGCAGCAGGGGCGGCATCGCGGAACCTTCCGCGTAATGCAGGAAATAGGTGTAACGCAGGGCATCCGGCGTGCCTTCGGCGGGCTTCAGGCGGCCCTGGCCATAACGCGATACCAGGTATTCCACGACGGCGCCGGATTCGGCCACCGTCACGTCGCCATCGACCACGATGGGCGATTTGCCCAGCGGATGGATGGCCCGCATTTCCTTCGGTGCCAGCATGGTTTTCGGATCGCGCTGGTAGCGCACGATCTCGTAGGGCAGGCCAAGTTCCTCCAGCAGCCAGAGCACGCGCTGCGAGCGCGAATTGTTGAGGTGGTGAACGACGATCATGGCAGCGGCCCGGCGTGTAGGAGATGGCAGGGTATCAGTGCGCTTCGTCTACATGCCATCGACGGCAGGGGAGTGGGGTCGTGGTTAACGTCATATCCTGCCTGCGAGCGCTTCCCTGTAGGAGCGCGCCTTGCGCGCGACCGGTGAAACGAAACGATGCATGTTTTCGCGATAACCGGTCGTGCGCAAGGCGCGCTCCTGCAAAAGGGGTTATGAGTTCAGGCTGTCTTGCAGTTTCTTTGTCTGTTCGGGGAAGGCCTTGCCCTGTGCGGCGACGGTCTGCGCCACGAGCTTCCTGGCTTCTGCGCCACGCTTCAGCGACTTCAATGCCTTTACCCGCACCGATGCCACCGTGATCGCATTGGCACCATAGGCCTTCTTCGCCGCAGCATCGAGATAAGGCAGACCCTCGGCCGCCTTGCCGTTATCCACGAGGCGACGTCCATAACGGTAGTTGTAGACGTAGTCGTCTGGATACGCAGCAATCAGCTGTTTTTCCAGCGTATCCAGCTCATCGGTGGCCTTCGCGCGAACAAGGTAGACGCGAAGGTTGTCGGCCAGATTACGATCGCTCTTCAGGTCGCCATGCAGCTTCTCTCGGCTCAGGTCGATACCCTTGCGCAGCACGGCCTGCTCGGCATCGTGATCGCCCAGTGCTTCGTCGAGATCGGCAGCGGTGAGCACGGCGCTGCGCTGGTCGGCGCAGGCCGGCGAAGCGGTGAACACCTGTGTGGCGAGGTACTGCTCGTAAGACGCCTTCTGCGGCGACAGCGTGGTGCGACGTGCATCGGCCTGCTGCGATTCGGTGGCGCCGATCAGATCGTCCAGTACGTAGGGACGCTCGCAGCCGATGTCGGCAGCCAGCACCTTCGTGGCGGCATCGGCGATCGCCGCGTTGTCCTTGTGGTCCTTGGCCTGGAGCAGCAACAGGCGCTGCTTCGCCAGCGCGACGCGCTTGTCCTTGTCGGACACGTTGCGCACCATCGGCGGCAACGTATCGAACCAGGCCATGCCTTCGGTGCCCTGGTAGCGCTGCTGGTAGGTATCGAGCACGTCGGCCACCGAGGCCAGCGAGCCCTTGGCGGCGTCGGCCTTCTGCTTCGACAGGCGTGCATCGCCGGAAAGCAGGTTGGCCACCTCGGGATAGAACTTCTCGCGCGGGCGCTCGGCCAGGATGCGGCCCAGTTCCTCGCCGTCGGGACCGATGGCGACATACGTGGGCAGGAAATGCACGTTGTGCTGTTTCATCCAGGCCTGGTCGGCTGGCTTGTCGGCATCGGCTTCATAGAACACGACCTTGCTGTTGAGATCGGTCCACTCCTTGCCGTTCAGCACATGGCTGGCCATGTAGTAACAGGAGTAACACCACACGGCCTGGAAATCGATCAGCACCGGCTTGTTCTCGCGCTTGGCCTGGGCCAGGGCGGCATCGATGCTGGGCGGGCCCTCGTGCGCGGCGAAAGCCGGCAGGGCGAGGGCGACGAGGCTGGCGACGAGCAGTCGCTTCATGGTGGACTCCCCCTTTGGTGGTATGGAAGTCCACTCCTATAACAATTCCGGCATCCATTGCCAAATAATGATTTGTTATATTATACCGTGCCGCTGGCGCCCTCCACGGGCTCGGGGTCGGACATCAGCCCCTGGCGTTTCCTCAGCGAAGGGAACCACCACATCCACAGGCCCACCACCACCAGCGTGCCGATGCCCCCGATCAAAGTGGCGTTCACCGCGCCCAGGGCGGCGGCGAGGATGCCCGACTCGAACTCGCCGAGCTGGTTCGAGGTATTGATGAAGATGGCATTGACCGCGCTCACCCGGCCCCGCATGTCGTCGGGCGTCTCCAGCTGGACCAGCGAACCCCGGATCACGACGCTCACCGTATCGAAGGCGCCCAGGGCGAACAGGGCGACCAGGGACAGCGGCAGGGAGGTCGATATCGCGAACACCAGCGTCGCTACGCCGAAGCCGGCCACGGCCGCGAACATGGTCATGCCCACGTTCCGGCGCAGGCTGTGGTGGGCGAGCCACGTGGACATCAGCAGGGCGCCCACGGCTGGTGCCGATCGCAGCAGGCCAAGTCCCCAGGGACCGGTATGCAGGATGTCCCGGGCGAAGATCGGCAGCAGCGCCGTGGCCCCGCCCAGCAGCACCGCGAACAGATCGAGCGAGATCACACCGAACACGGCCGGCCGGTGGCGGATGAAGTGCACACCGGCGAACAGCGTCTTAAGGGTGGCGGGCTCGCGTCGTGGCGGCTGGTGGTCGTAGGTGAGCCGGCTCATGAGCACCAGGGCGGTGAGGTAGAGCAGGGCGGAGACCGTATAGACCACGCCCGCTCCGGCGACATAGAGCAGGCCGCCCAGCGCAGGGCCGACGATCATCGCCGCCTGGCCTGCCGCCGAACTGGACGCCATGGCGCGGGGAAGGATCGCCGCGGGTACCAGGGCTGGCAGCATCGACTGCATGGCGGGGAATTCGATGGCCTTGGCCACGCCCACCACGAACACCAGGGCGAGGATGCCGGCTTCGTCCAGGTGCTTCGTGAAGCTCAGCGTGGCCAGCACCGCGATGGCAACCCACTCCACCATCTGGCAAAGGGTGACGATGCGGCGACGGTCGAACTGGTCGGCGAGGTGTCCGGCGGGCAGGGCGAGAACAACGGAGGGGACGAATTGCACCAGGCCGATCAGGCCGAGGTCGAGGGCGCGTCCGGTGATGGCGTAGATCTGCCAGCCGACGGCGACGGACATCATCTGGAAGCCGAAGCTGGAGGCGTTCTTGGCGAACCAGTACTGCAGGAAGGCGCGATGATGGAGCAGCGATGCCGCTCCAGGGTCTGAGGGAGGCATGATCGATCCTTGGGGGACGCGGCGATTCTACGCCTGCCTTGCCAGGTGCGCCGCCCCGGGGCGAAGCTTAGGGACACGTTTCCCAGGGATTGCCTCCTCATGCGCCGTATCGCTCCGCTCTTCGCCGTTCTCGCCCTCGCAGCCTGTTCGTCCTCGCAGGATCAGCCGGCCGTCCAGCAGGCTCCGGCCGTGAACACCCAGGCCGACGAGGCGGCGAAGAAGCTGGAGACCTACCAGCAGCTGCTGAAGCTGCATAACGATGGTCCGGCCGTGCAGCTGGGGCATGAAATCGTCGACCGCTACCCGGATACCCCGGCAGCCACCGAGGTGAAGAAGACCCTTGATGCGCTGGAGAAAAACTACAAGGAAACCACCGAGAAGAACCGGCTGGCGGCGTTGTGGCTTTATCAGGTGTCGCCAATGCAGGGTGGCACGCAGAGCACGGCCACGATCCAGTCGTCACGGCCGTCCGGCGAGGAAACCGTGCGGCTCATCCTGCGCAGGCATACCGACTGGGGCCAGAGCGTGTTCCTGTATGCCGTAGCGGGCAAGGGCTTCGTCTGCAAGGGTGATTGCTCGCTGAAGGCCAGCTTCGACGGCAAGGAGAAAACCATCAAGGCCTTCCGTCCGCCCACCGGCGAGCCGGCGCTGCTCTTTCGCAACGATGCGCAGTTCCTGAAGGACCTGGCGAAGACAAAGCGGCTGACCATCGACGTGGTGACCATCAGCCGTGGCGAGACTACGCTCACCTTCGAAACTGGCGGCTTCGATGATGCAAAGTGGCAGGCGGTGCCGAAGAAGAAAAAGTGACGCGCTGAAAGCCGGCGTGGCGCCCCGTGTTGCTGGTGAACCGGGGCGCTGGGTTCCTGTTTTCACAGGAACGACGAGCCAAGGGTTGCCGTCACCCGCCTAACCGTCGTTCCAGCGAAAGCTGGAACCCAGAGCGGTGCAGCCGGTTGTCGCGATGATGTCTCCTACGCCAGAGCCGATGTAGCACCCTCGTCATGCTGGTGAACCGGGGCGCTGGGTTCCTGTTTTCACAGGAACGACGAGCCAAGGGTTGCCGTCACCCCGCCTAACCGTCGTTCCAGCGAAAGCTGGAACCCAGAGCGATGCAGCCGATTGTCGCGATGAGGTCTCCTACACCAGAGCCGATGCAGCACTCTCGTCATGCTGGTGAACCGGGGCGCTGGGTTCCTGTTTTCACAGGAACGACAGACTGCGGGATGTCGGTCTTCCCCATACCCCTCACGTCATTCCTGCGCACGCAGGAATCCAGTGCGGTGCGCGGGGTTTTCGCGAATACGACCCCTACACAAAAGCCCGCAGACAACCCTAACCGTCAGTGCAGGAACAACCGCTCGGTAATCTTCGTTAGCGGCTTTTCAAGGAAATGATTGAGCTTTGCCGGCAGATCCAGCGGACGCAGCAACATCTTCACCGTCATCTCGGCGGGAATGTGTTTCTTCAACATGCCCTCGGCCCGCGAGGTGACACGACGGAACTCGACGTCGTCCTGGGCCTTCTCCGGATAGCGCGTGTTGAACACGTGGCGCAGCGCGATGTCGCTGTCCTCGTTCTTGATCTCGCTCAGGCGCTTGACCAGCGTCCGCAACGTGCTGAAACGGCCGATGCGATCGCGCTCGCGATACACGCGGAACGCCTGGTAGAAGTGCTTGTAATGGCGTACTTCGTCGCTCTTGATGAGGTTGGTCAGCTCGCGCAGCACCGGCTCGTCGGTGACATCGTTGAGCGCGCGATAAAGACTGGCGGTGCCGGTTTCCACGACGCAACGCGCCGCCAGTTCAAGGCCGCGATTGGGTTCGAGTTCCTCCGCCGTGCAGACCGAGCCGTAATGCGCGAAGAAGCTCTTGAAGCCCGTGTCCCAGTCGAACTCCGGCCACACGTGTTTCACATAGGCAGCCAGGGCGCGGCCATGCTGCAGCTCCTCGTGCTCCCAGTGGTCGCGCAGCCAGCCCTGCAGTTCATCATCGCCCGCGAAGTGATCGACCAGGTTGTGCGTATAAAGATCAGAACCGCTCTCCACGAACGAAGAGCTGCAAAGCAGGAAGAACAGGTCTTCGTTATCCCTGACCTTGGCGACCTCGATACGAGACAGATCGAGCTTTTCAAGCGTCCATGGCAGGCTGGCGGCGTAACTCACTGCAGGTGTTCCTCGGCACGAAGGTGATACCGCCCCCTTGGGCGTCTGACCGAATTGTGACAAATGCCGGGCGGATATGGCTACGGACCGCCCGGCAGGGGGGCGTCAACGGACCACGGTGACCGGGACGTGGGCCTTGGCCAGGACGTCGACCGAGGTCGAGCCCAGCAGCCAGCGGGCCAGGGCGCCACGCTCGGTATGGCCGATCACGATGTGGTCGGCGCCGTGCTGGGAGACGTACTTCAGCAGGGCGTCGCCGGGACTGCCGGGCACCAGCTTCACGCTCACGGCCGCCTGGGAGGCGGGCGCCAGCTGGCGCACCTCCTCGCGCAGCCCCTTTTCCCGCTCGGTAAGCGAGTCGGCGATCATGGCCGCGGCCATGTCGGTGCCGTTCTCGGTCTGCCAGACCGAGACCACCGAGACGGTGGCCTTCGAGCAGTCGGCCAGTTCCAGCGCGAACAGGTACGCCCGCCGGGCGGTCTCCGAGCCGTCATAGCCGACGAGGATGTGCTTTGGCATGGGGATTCTCCCTGTGGTTGAGATGACCCATGGTAGGCCTGACGGTTGTTAGCGGGGAGTCGTTTCACGGGACCTCAACGATGCCGGGCCTTTCCTGAACGAGCCTGGCGCCGCTTTGGGTTTCTTCACATTGGTGAGTGGAGAATCCTGCGACCGGACAATGTTGTCCGCAGGTTCCTGCCACTTTCCCGCATGGAGATAACGAACATGATCAAGCGCATTACTGGTATGGCTGTCCTGGCTCTGGCGACGGCAGGAGCGTTCGCAGCGCAGCCGGCCCATGCGGCCGAAGCTGCCACCAAGTGCCACATGACCTTCAACACCACGGGCTGGGCCGTCATCTACAAGAAGGCCGATGGCCGCGGTACCGTTCGCTGTGACAACGGCCAGACCGCCAACGTGATCATCCACGTGCGTGGCGGCGGCCTCACCGCTGGCAAGTACAGCATCGAGAACGGCAAGGGTGAGTTCACCAACGTCAAGGGCATCCACGAGATCTACGGCGACTACGCCAATGCGGGCGCCAACGCAGGCGTCGTGAAGAGCGCCGACGCCGCCGCCATGACCAAGGGCGAGGTGTCCCTCGCCATCTCGGGTACGGGCCGTGGCTTCAACCTCGGCGTGGACCTCAGCAAGTTCGAGATCGAACAGGTCAAGTAATCGGCCGTTCCTTGCACGATCAAGGAAAAGGGCGCCCTCCGGCGCCCTTTTCCGTTTCCGGATGAGGCATCCGCGCGCCTGCCGCGAGTACACTGCTGCGATTCCCTTTCCCCGGAGGTCGTACCCATGCGTCGTTTCCTCACCCTCATCGCCCTGTGCCTCGTGACCGCAACCGCCTGGGCGGCTGGCCCCAACGTGGGCGACCAGGCTCCCGACTTCCACCTTCAGGACCAGAAGGGCGACTGGCACACCCTCGAAACGCACAAGGGCCAGTGGCTGGTGCTGTACTTCTACCCGAAGGACTTCACCGCCGGCTGCACCACCGAGGTCTGCACCTACCGCGACGACACGGCCAAGCTGCACAAGGCGGGCGCCGTCGTGCTCGGTGTGAGCCTGGACGACGTCAAGTCGCACAAGGAGTTTGCCGAGAAGTACCACGTGCCGTTCCCGCTGCTGTCCGATGCCGACAGTGCCGTCGCCACGAAGTACGACGTGCTCACCTCCACGCCCACCGGCCAGAAGTACGCCCGCCGCGAGACCTTCCTGGTGGATCCGAACGGCAAGATCGCCAAGGTCTACAAGGACGTCGATCCGGAGAAGAACTCCGCCCAGGTGCTGGCTGACCTGGCCGAGCTGAAGAAGCAGGGCGCCTGAGCGTGCCTGCACGCAAGCTCTCCGCACCGGGCGGCGGTCATCCGTTCGCCGTCTGGCGCATCGTGGTCTGGCTGGTGATGCTGCTTTCCGCCGTGGGTTTCGTGCTCAATGGCTATGCCGTGTACGTCTTCGGCCAGTCCATCGGCGCCCTGAGCCCGGAAGCCATCGCTGCCGGGGCCGCCGATCCGCGTATCGCCCTGGCCTGGTCGCTGGGCTATGCCCTGGCGGCCTTCGGCGTCATGGCCCTGGCACTGGCTACGTTGCGCTGGCGCGAGTGGGGCCGGACGTGGTTACGCCCGGTGGCCCTGCTGTTGATGGCCTGGGCCGCGTATACGGCATGGGTCGCCTTCGGCCAGTGGCAGCAGCTGGGCGCGGTGCTGGGGCAGCCCGGCCTTCCGCCTGAACTGCTGGCCATGGGGGCAAGGCATCGCATGATGCTGCTCGTCGGCCTGTCGCTGAAGGTGGTATCCGTGCCGGTACTGGGCTGGCTGTCCTGGAAGCTCGGCACGGTCCGGGTGCGGGAACAGTTCGGGCAGTACGCGCTTTAGCCGGTTCAGCGTCGATTCCCGTCGTGCCCGCTATCGAATGGGCTTTCCTCCCGGACCGCCCATGAGCCCACGATCCGTCACCTTCCTGCTCGCCGCCTGCCTTGCCGGCGGCGCCTCGGCCCAGGAGCTGGACCACGCGTGTCGCGTGGCCAGCTCCTACGATCTCACCATCCGCCCCGACGCCCTGCTGTTCGAGCGGCCGCAGGTGGCTCCCCGGAGCGTGCGCATGCACGACGGCAGCCTCAGCACGGATGGCCGCGCGGTATCGTTACGTCCTGACGAACAGGACAGGGTGGCGCTGTTCGAAAGTCGTCTGCGCGAGCTGGTGCCCAAGGCCAAGGCCATTGCCAGTGACGGCGTGGATCTGGCTGCGCGGGCCGTCCGCGACGAGGCGGCCACCGCTGCGCCGGATGCGGTATCCAGTGGTGAACTGGACCGTGCGCTCAATGCCCGTGTTGCCGACATCAAACGTCGCATCGCCGCCAGCCAGAGCACCCGCGACTGGCAGGAGGACGCCATGCGCACCTACGCGCAGGAAATCGTCTCGGACATCGCGCCCATCCTGACCCAGGACGTGGGCGGCCAGGCGATGCAGCTGGCCATGAATGGTGACCTGCAAGGCGCGGCGGCCCTGCGTGACCGGGTGGCGAGCGTGAGCACGAACGGGCAGGCACGCGTGCTGGCCAGGCTGAAGACGGCGCTGGAGCCGCGCGTCAAAGCCCTTTGTCCCACCGTACGGCAGTTGCAGGACCTGCAATCCGGCCTGCATGACGCCGATGGCCGGCCGCTTGTACTCCTGGAAAATGACGGGGAATGAGCGCTGGCTGAGCGAAGGCCGGTGACGTTTAGG
>Ga0116228_10003335_pt1 | contig 14093 bp, 5 predicted proteins | sample S1TSphfallax_2_FD_89694 | JGI IMG/M metagenome (GOLD analysis project Ga0116228, IMG submission 89694) | Host-associated microbial communities from peat moss isolated from Minnesota, USA - S1T2_Fc - Sphagnum fallax MG | ecosystem: Host-associated > Plants > Peat moss > Unclassified | place: USA... | reverse complement strand
CAAATCAAAAGGTTCAACCCAAAACAAAAAAACAAATTATGCACATTTCTAAAGTATTTACCTTTTTAACCTATTTATGAACCTAGCTAGGTAGGTACTTAGTTTGACCTACCCACCTAAGCAGACCTATGTACTTACCTACCTAAATACCTACCCATATGAATAGGTATTTTACCTAGGAAGGTAGAACCTGCCTATTTAATTTTTTATTTAAATAGGTAGGTTGGTATGTAGCCTAGGTTTGTAGGACCTTATTTATGTACCTACTTAGGTACCTACTAACCTTTTTTTTTAAAATGCCACATGGCATACTTACATTGGGCCACGTGTCACAATATAAGATCATCCAAGTATTTGAATTGAATGTCCTAGATTATTTCAAAATAATAATAATAATATTATTATTATTCTTATTATTATTATGACACGTGGCAACACATCATTTGCCCTCAATTGTGACCAAAATAGTTGCATCTTTAATCGCATGACAATACGTATACAATGTAGTCAAAGGATGAAATGTATTTGTTGACTTTTTTTTTCATATGATACCCTTAGTCATTTGTGATTAATTTATCACATGCGACTTGTCTTAGGTGACTAAAGGGATTTTAGTTGCAAAATGTTTCTTGCAACTAAAATTTAGTCACAAAGACTAGTCGAAAATACATGTTTTTCTTCTAGCAGATTAAATTAATTCAGACATCATTAATTTACGTAAAAACAATCTTAATATATATCTCTTCAACTAGTTTTTTGTCCAAGAGGTTGGTGAAACTTCCTTCAACCGGTTTTTGGTTAGACAAATCATAATTAATTCTCTTTTTCCCTTAATTATCAACTAGCAAGCCTCCCGAATGAGTTTTAACCAATTTTTTAGTGAACATGTTACTAGAAATGTCAGGTATAACCGGTTCCTTAGTGAATAGGTTACCATAATTGTTGGTTTTAGTCGATTTTTTTGGTAATAAATCACTAGATTTTGTTAAGATTGATTGAAGTGTTTGGTTTTCAACAAAAACTCTAAGGTTTTAACTTGTTAATATTAACTAGTATTGGATTAAAATCAAACTTGTCAATAGTCACTAATAGTACAATATTGTTAAACAAACAATATTGGATCTTATATGGTCCAAACCATCGTCTTTAAAATTTAGGGGAATGTGCCTTGACAACCCGTAGAAACCATAAAACATAATCTCCAAACTAGTTTTTTGTTTCAATGTATCAATTCTAAGACCATAATGACCGGTTCCATTGGTTATAAAGTACCAAATCTTGTGTTACTAACTAATTTTTTTGTAGTTTCTCTAACTGTGACAATCGACTAATTATAACTTTGACAGGTGTTGGGTCAAAATTTTGCCATGGTCTTGATGGTATCATGTATTCTATGATGCACTCCCAAGCTCCTTAATAGACTCAAATGTGAATCCAAGGTGAGCACATCAAAAGAATGAAGAGTTGGGGTACACTCCCTAACTCGCATCACTTCGAGGGTAGAGGGGCGTGTTGGAGCTCCAAGATAGGGACTAGGATGAGTGACAAGCAAGTCACTTATTCAGAGGGACTTGTAGAAACCAAACAACAAGTTGGTTAGTGCATAGTGGAGCACTTTTGGTGCACGGATGAACCATGGGCAAACACAAACTCATAAGACTCACCACGACCTGGACTTGGGGAAGCCACCACCTTCCCCCTTATAGTATTTTTTGGGCCTGCCACGGGACCAACACCCAAATGTCACTTTGTCTCAAGACTCCCAAGTTGGAGTCTCGAAATTCCCAAAATTGGGACTCTTAAATTTGGAGACCCACAACTTTGTGTGCAAACCTTTGATTAAGGTGAATTTTAAAGCAAAGTTATAGCCTTCGTTAAAATCTTTCCAACGATATGTGACACGCCACCTAAACGTAATTCTTGACTTTTAGTGATCACGAATCAAATTGGCAATTTGATTTTTAGCGTTTCTTTTGGCCATAACTTATGTTTTAAGTGCCCAAATGGATCATGAGAGTCCATTTTAGACATCTACATTCCAAGATACTTTCAATGATATAAGGAACTTTTCAATCCAATGAGGTTTGACCCCTACAATCGCTTTCTGAAGATTTAGGAGTGCATCGGGACTCCAATTCCCAAAGTGGGAACTCACTTGGGAATGTGAGGATTCATTCCCCCACACTTTCCTAAATTCATGGGAGCATGGAATGTGACTCTTGGGCTTCATTCTTGACCTGCACCTTTACAAACCCTTGCTTTGGTCATGAGCCTAGGGCTGCGACACTGTAGGTAACAATCGGTGTAATCCATAAAACAGCTGAAATAGAGTGTGACCGATTTTAACTTTAAAAAAAATTATATTAAAAAATAAAACTATGGATAGGTGTTCATCCTAGTCATTCCAATTTTCATTCACTAGTTTTGTGAATAATGTATTGAAAATATTGTTAGTATACTCAACTTGTCCATTCCCTTGTGGATGATAGATAGTGGAATTGATATGTCTTATGTAAAATGATTAGTCAAATAATGAATAGTATCGTTAATAAAATGGGTACCTTGATCTATCACAATGGTTAATGGACAACCAAATTGGGTGAGAATATAGTTGTATAAAAACTTGGAAAAAGAAATTACAATCCTAACAAACTTTGATTTGAAGAAAAAAAATGAAGTGCACTATTTTCAAAAAGAATGATGATACAAAGTTGTTTTCTCAATTGCTATGTGCAATTTTAGTTATTGCTATGCTACAATGATTATTGTTTAGAGGACATTATCATAAACCCTTAGAATTCCTATTGTTTCAACATCTTCAAACTTTCATAACAACAACCCTCCATTGTTTATATAGAAATGACAACTCCCTTTGGAAAGGAGAGAGATTCCCCAATTTTCTTTCCATCCTATGGCACACCATCAATTTATCTCCCTTTGTTAATCATCACATGAAAAGTATGAATGAACTTGCCACTTTTCATAGGAGAGCCATCAACAATATCACCACCATAGGAAATTGTTTAGAAACCCACCAAAAAATGTTAAGAAATACCAAAACACAAAAAGAATGACATAAAGAGAGAGACAAAAAGAAATTGAGAGAGGGGGATATACATGCACATACACATATACAAAAATGCCCAAGTATCAAACATGAAACCTAATTACAAAATAGTTTTGGAAGTAGATAAAACCTTAAGCAAAAGAGGAGGAACATCAATTTTAAAGATAACATAATGTCATTTGTGAGGAGCATAAAAATAATTAAAAGTATGGTGGTGGTGTTGCCAAACACAACAATAAGATGAAAATGACAACAACGACAACAAGCAACCTCTTCCAATTATGAGGAAAAAAAAAGTTTGATGAGTCTCCCATCAAAAAGCCAAAAACAACACCCAATGGCATTTCATAGGATGATTCAAATGATTCACAACACTAGAAGCTATTTTACATCACACATTTTCCCTTTTTCATCATTATCAAAAGTAACAATAACATCATCATCACATTCATTCCATCAATAACATAAGAATAAGCCATAAGCGCCATTGCTAAACCTAAAGTTGTAATCTACGACAATAATAACAAAATTGTGCAATAATTGTGATCATAATCATTTTGTACCAATTGTTTCTTGTGATTGCGTTTTCATCATCAAATGAAGAAATCCAATATTCAACTCTTGCAATTTCATCTTTGTCAATTCGACATTTGATTCTTTGTCTTTGTTGTCAATCTAGTGCTTCAAAATCCAAGCAAGTTTATGAACCAAGATTGAAATTGCACTATGATGTACTATAATAAACAAAAGTAACATTGCACAATTGCAAAGGCTTAAACCCATATTGTTTTGCTCAACCTTGCTTTCCATGTCAAAACATCCAAAATTGTTTTAGTGGCAACCACCGATGAACTTACGCCTAGTTTACTTAAGCCAATTCCAATTATCATTATCACTAGAATTAGAGGCAAATGAAATTTAGAAGTAAATAAAAATATTTTAAAAAATGACTAGTATATTTTGTTTGGATATATTTCAACACAAAATATTTAGTGAAATAAAAATATATAAGGTTAAAATATAAGGATGAAAACATGGTAAAATGGATCACTTGTGATCCTTGCAACATAAACGAAAAATGGGATTTAAATAGATGAAATATTGGTTTTTTATATTCGAAAGTTAATTTGTAGGGTGTGTCCACATTAATAAGAACCACAACAAGTCTAACTAATGTTTAATTTTTTATATTTAATTTAAAAAAATTGTACCAATGTTACAAGTCATTCAAAATCACATTTCATGGCAATGATTTTAATATATTAGGGTGCAATCACGAATCAATGAGCCAATTTGTTTACTTTGTCTAAAAGGACTATAGTCCTTTTGCCAAAAAAAAAAATTTTCATAGAAAGGAATTTTTGACAAAAACATTTTTTAAATTATTTCTTTTACTTATTACAATTTCCCCAATATGTCACACGTTCTTTATTAATCATTTTTGAATAAATATGATTTAAAGATTTGTAAAGATTTTTCATCAGATTTTTGTGTTTCATCTTGAAAAATGATCACATTTTCAAGTCATGCCAAAACATGTTAACTACTTTGAATTTTACTTTTTTGCATTATAATCTACAACTTTTTTTAAACACCATTTACATTGCATGACACTTACATGTCATAAAGGACCCATGAACATAAAATAAACCAATTTTTTTTGGAAAGAATATCAAATGATAAATTCCTTAATTTTTTAATATTCTATTTATGTGTGTATAATAATCCCCTATTATTATTTTAAAAATTCAACATCAAAGAATTTTTATATTATGAAAATCAATCGCCCCTTTGTGAAATTAATAATGTTTGACAAAGCACATGCTCAACTTTAAAGGTCTTTTGTTGAAATCAAAACTCAAAATCAATGATCCAATGGTTCAATATAGATTTTTCAACATCCATATTAATAATATAAAAAAATCTTGCCATGTTTAACATGTCATTAAAGGGGCACCACATCAGCATATATATATATATATGTAATTTTCAAAATGATTTGGCATGGTTTTTGGCTCATAAAAACATATGACATGGAGACCTTGATGTTTAGATAATGGGAATTTTAAGATTATATAATATAATATATTGTGTTTATGTTTAAAAAACCATATTTTCAAATTGGATTTTGAGTGGACATAATTTTTGGTTTACTTTTCCATGCTTGGACCCATGGTAAAGATCATTGCATAATTGAAAGTGTCATATAAAATAATTAACTTATATTTATTTCTTAAAACACTTGGTACATATTTTCCAAACGATCCATACTCCACATATAAAATTCACAACCACTTGTGTTTCAAAAGTTTAATGGTTAATAAACTTACCCAAATAATGTGAAATTTAAAAATTGATGCTCGTTAGTGAACAATTATGTCATATTTGATCATCCAACTAAAAGCGTTCAATGTTCAACCATTTTATGATGTTTTTCTCATTACTTTATATCCAAACTTAAGAAGGTAATTCTATTGTCCATATATTGTAGTCCCAACCTTTTGCTTTGAGGTTGCAACAAAAGCTTTAAAAAATGAAATCAAGTTTAAAATTACAAAGTTGAAGGGTTGCCTTTCAACTACATGGGAATTAACCATGGGATTTGAAACAATGTCCCCTTAAGCTTTCAAATAGGACATTGATCACCTTATTAAAATGGGGGAGAATGTTGCAACCATAATTTGGGTGCATGAACAATTCTTGGGATGGACAACGAAGTGTTATTCTTCTAAAGAAGGAAGATGTGTCATGACCAAGGCTAGGGGCATGAGAAACTTGATGCAAATCAAGATAATGTCCCAAGATTGAAGCACATTTTCTTGGCCTACAAATTTTATTGTGCCACATTGGGACATTATTTTAACCTAAAAATGAAAAGTCATATGTTCAACATATAATGAATTATTTTCTTGCCTTTCACTAAAGAATACCATGCATAAGGTACACATAGTGGCATATTTAAGCTTGAAATTGGGACAAGTGTGAGACCCCAAATCTCAAAGTGGAAATCCACTAGCAAGTGTGGGGATTCATTTCTTTGCATTTTCTTACACTTTGTTTCAATTTTAGGAATCCATTTTGGGACTCTTGAAAATTTCAACCATTTTAATGTAACCTTCACAAACAGGTCCAAAGTATACTATAAAGGAAAATTGGTGACTCCTCCCAAGTCTAGGTCGTGTGAGTTTATGATGAATCCAAGGTAAAACTAGGACCCAATTTGTTTCTAAAATGCATTAATCACTTTCTTTTCTTGGTTTGTGCATTTTTACATGTTCATGAACTCAATTTGAAAAGTTTGTTTTAATCCTTCATGGACTTCTTGCACGCCCCTTTGTTTGAATGCATGAAGATAAGGATTGTGCGTTTGGTTCTTCTTTATTTATATTGTTGTTACTTTGATCGTTCTTTAGTTAACTTTGGGCTTTTGAAAGGTTTAGAATTAACAAATGATCATTTGGAGTTTGAAAAATTGGAGAATTTTTTTGATTTGGGGGCACCGTATGTCATATGATGCAACAATAAATATCAATAATGTTTTGTCTCAAATTGAATATAAAACATGATATAACCACCAAGCTAAAAAGTCCAAAATTAACTAAATACAAATTGGGGAATTACCATCAATTCATTGGGACAAGTTTAAGGGCATGTCATTAATTCAAACAAGAATTCCAAATAATAATAAAATTCAAATTTGAAATGAATTACAAAAGAGGGTATGAAAAAATTCATGAAGATATCATCAATTTTTCAAACTAGCTTCCTTATATAGGTATTTATCCTACTAGTAACATCACAACTAAGATGTATAATAGCTAGTAAATAGTTTATATTTTAACTAAAATGAACTAGTAGGTAATTTAAATAATCATTCTAGGCACATTATTCCATGAACTATTTAGAAAGACTTAATGTTACCTAACACTTCACATGTGATTGGAAACATGTTAACTAACATGTACAATAGGTGTTACAAACTAATACTTCCAAAAGTATGAAATTTATAGTGGTTAACATTCACAAAATACCATTTAAACCTTTATGAAAATATGACAAGTGCAATTAATTAACATCTACAAAAGTTTTAATGTAACACATAAAGTCATTAACATCTTCATGCCATATTTTTTGTTGGATTTGTTCATCAATACTACCCATTTTGAAAACATTTCACATAAGGAATCTAAGCAATTATCCATTCTTAACTTTGGGTTTCTATATGTTGACACCATATAGTTGGAATTTTTTTTATGTTGTCCTCCTCACCACACTATATCCAAACAATGTTATTGGTTGCACATAGGACTCGTTAGTCATATGATCTAGTAGAACAAATATTTTAATCAGTAACTTTAAACAAAGTTGTGAAGAGTCTTTATGCCATTCATTATATCAAAGATGGGAAAACCTTTGATATATTGATGCTTAATTCCATATAGTTTTTGCACAATGCATTAAACTCTCCTACTCATCTCATTCCATTGTTTGTCAAGATATATTTAGGTATACCAAATCTATAAATTGCTTCTTCAAAAATATCTACAATAGTCAAAACATGTGATTAGTCACAACTTTGGCCTCTATCCATTTTGGGTAGTAGTCTTTCAAAGTCCAATTTTTAAAAAAGTGTATTAAAATCTTGTCACAACATCACCTTTTTCTATGTTCCTTTACCTAATCCTATTTCACCATACATAGGACACAAAGTAGATGACATTGAAATAATCCAAAATTGTGATGATTTAAGATATTATATTATAATTTTTTTAAAACTTTTGATTCATTAATATTGATGGGATCTATAGGGAAAAAAAGATTTTGTTAAAGACTAGGGTCCTTTTCATCCTAAGTGGTACACCTTAAAGGGTTTTCACCCATCACCATTAACACATATGAATGTTACCCCTTTTTGTTTCCAAAAAAAAGGCCTACCATACTTGATACTACTTTTTTAAAAGTTCAGAAATGGGAACATAAACAATTCGTTGTCACCTAACCTCATGAATCATGTTGGTAGTCCTTTCCACAAGTTGTTATGCATAACATGTATGCACCATTTGTTTTACAAACTCAATCTTTTAATGCCAAAAAAAATGCCTATTGCCATTATGCCAAAATATGGGATTCATGATTAGGACATTTCATTGGTCCCCCTTTTAGTCATGTAATCATGAGCATTATTTGATTGTGCATAATCATCTACAAGGAGTTAATGATAGAAATACTAAATAAGAAAACCCAATGATTATTTATGTCCATTGTGGTAGTCTACTATTTTAAAATTACTACTAGTAAGCCACAACTCTAGACATGTTAAACCTCACGAGTAGATTTTATATTACTCTGATTTTCTTCAAACCTTTACAATACCAAAACCACTTATATTTCTTACCCTTTAAGAATCTAACAATGTTTTTTTAGCATATTAAATGAATAAAATTTCAATTATGCATTATTTTCCCACAAAAAAGTAGAATTAAACATAAAATTGAACAAACAATTGTAATATAAAATCTTGATTCTAAGAATGGTCTCCATATGTTAAAATATTATTTTACGCTTAATTTTTTAAATTATCTCCAAACAAGCATTAATATATGTAAACATGTACTTGCTACCTAATTAAAACATATGTTAATCAAGTAAGAATCAATGGCAAATTTTAAAGGAAATCAAAACAAAGATCTCTATTCTACCACAAGAAAAATCGAGAAGATACAAAAAAGTTATGTCCAAAAGAATAAGTGTTTTTCACATATGAAGTTAAAGTTCAAATTCAAACAAAATCCTAACTAAAAGCTAGCTAGTTAGCATTGAACCAATTTGTAATGATTATGTACACCAACTAATAACCTATTTGTAACCTACCATTAACATTATTATATGCCATTTTTGGTGTTCTCATTCATGCATTCACCCCCTATGTATTAGGCACTCTATAAGTTGTAATTAACAAAAATTTAGTAACATCCTCTAGGTTGGATGTTACAATTGATTTTGATTGCCTTAATGATCAAGAAATGGAATTTTTATAGGGATTAAGCCTTCACACTATAAATTGGTTTTAATGAAGTACAAGAAATGTTTTTAAATAAGTTTTGAGGAAAATTGTATTTCGAATAATTTAAATAAAATAATTTTTGTTTGATAATTTTGAGTTCAAATTTTGATACATTGATGTCAATACTTAGGTGGGTGTGGTAATTTTGGTGGATTTGAATTCTAATGGATTTTTTTTTCTTTTTATCTAATTTTCAGTGTAGTTAATCATACCATTTATTCTATGATGTGTTAGTTAGGTCTAAAGTGAAAAACCTAATTAGTAACCAAAGAAGGTGCGAAAAGTTACACACTTCATATGTAAATTAATAACCATCAAAATAAACATTTTGACAAGAAAAGCTCTTGATTCTAGCTTGTATTTATTCTTTGGGAAAATATTAAAAGATTTAGAACTTCTTGTAGGTGGGATTGTAATTAATTTTGAATTTTTGTAAAATTAGTCAAATTTTTTAATGGACTAAATTACCTTTGATAGTAGCTTGTTTTGTGAAATGTGTCTTAGCATGACCAAATCTTTGTTGATAATATTTTCATGTGAATAAAAAATGCCATTAAAAAACTATAACACATGTACCAAAGCTAATGATTTAAAGGACATCACTCTATCAAAATAAAACACCATTTTTCCATATAAAACAAGTGATGATAGGATGTTAATTTAGAGCTTGGTTTAAGGTACATTGGCAATTTTGGGTGCTTTTACTTTAATCATCCATTTTAATATGGCAAAAATAACACAAACAATGAAAGGCAATGTGATGAGTATGGCTAGCACTTTATTATTCATATACATCACATCATTTGTGCTTTTGAACAATATTCCAAATAATGTTATATAAAAAGTTGGTATAATTTTTCTAGTACAAATTGGAAGTGTTTTATCTTTTATATAATTTCGCCTTGGAAGATACTTTACATGTAAAGTTCCACATTTTGAGGAATGTGTAAGTAGTTCCTCATTTAGTCAAACCTTATAAGGAACCTTATGTTGTTTTATTTATATCCTAGTTGATTTTATTTTTCCATTTTAATGCTACCTTTCAAACATATTTTGAAAACATAGATGATAGGTTGCACAAAATATGATCATACATGTAAGGCATTCATATGAATCATAACCTTTTGATATGAAAGAAAAATTCTCCCATTTCTTTACACCATGTAAGGACTTCAAAATGGGGTCATTTTGTGAAGTTCAAATCGCACATTTAGCTATTATTTCATGTGGGGGCCCTCATTCCCTTAATAGCCCCATTTTTTGCAACTATAATTGAATCTTTTATTTATTGATGTGAGTTTAAAAATTGATATATACTAATGCAAGGTTTTAAAAAAATGATTTTGGAACAAATCAAAGTATTTTGTTGATAGTTATTTCCTACTTGAAATGATATTTCCATTTATTATGTGTTAGGTAAAAAATCTTTTGGTCAAATGTGGTATATAAAAAAAATGATAAAATTGGTGCCCTTTAGTCCAAAACATAGATACATGTACTATTTATAAATCTTCATTTGCATAAAATCAACATTTGGTAAGAGGCAATCATAGCAATTGGTGAGGAGCATATTATTTACCAATGGCCAAATAAATAGTCTTTTTTTTCATCTTAACACATGCCATTATCACACATGTCATCCATTCATTAATTTAAAAATATATAAAATGCTTAAAATGTCTTTATTTGGAAATTAAAATAGTTCATATGATAGTTTCTCATTGATGACATTCAACAATAACCCCAATAGAAACCACTTTTATAACTTATATTTAAATTTACCATGCATATCACAAAAACATGTATAATTTTTTTTAATTAATTAAAAAAAATTTGTATTACAATTCATGTAGTTTAATTCATCATTAATGGAGGAAAATTATCCATTTCCCTTCATTTTGAATCCTTTCAATTTGAGCCCTATGGAGAGATGTTCCACTTCTTGACCTTAAAGTCAATCCCCATAATTAATTGTTGCAAAAATTAGATTTATAAAAAAAAACATTTCACCAAATTGAACATTTGTTTATAAATCATTTTTTGTCACTACTAAAATGTGTATATCTTCAACATGGGAATGATATTGACAATTAAATAGATCCAAATAACATTGATATATGCCACAAGTTGTATCCAAATATTCTTTTGTTTTTTATATGTGCATTTTGTGATAGTCATTTTTGACATTCCCACATTGCATTTTTTTTGTAGCAAAAACCTTTTGTAAAAACATTTCCACCAATTGCATCAAATTTTTTTTGATAGTAGCTAAAAATAAATACCATCCCACTCCCATGCATAAACCTTTCAAAACACAACTTCAAAATTGATGTAATGTTTATTGCTTACATGTAGGCCAATCAAAACCCCAACAAACCAATGCAATGAATTAGTTTGAACGGGTTCAATTTTATTCATCATAAATGGCATATTTGTAGGGTTGTAGGGGCTTTAACGTCACCTTGTGCTCATATTTAATATCAAGGTGCCTATGGGGTATCATGTGGTGGAGATGTTTAAAACAATGAAAAAGGTGGAGAGGATGATAATACATCAAATGACCAAGCTAATCATAGTCATCAATGGGGGGAAAACTTTGTAATTGGAAAGGTTATAAATATAACAAGAATGATTCATGGATCAATAATGGGCCATATTTTTATAAATTTTACAAAACTTGAACACTATTATTATGTTGAAATGCCCCATGGTAAAAGATGGTGAAAGACAAATCAAAGTAGTTGTCAACTAAATGATCCTACTTTTGATCTATAAGTAGAATTGTAAAGTTTCTAAATCTAACACTTGAGATGATGAGCTTGCACAATTTGAGACATCACATCTATTGCTAAATCATGAGGGGCAAAAAGCCATTAGTAGATTACTTAATGTGAAATGTATTTGTGATGTTTGATGAATATTTAGGTGTCTTATTGATGAATAGGGCATTGGTAGAAGAATTTAGAGAAAAAAATGAATAACAAAGACAAAGAATCTTTAAATATGGTAGAAAGAACAACTCAAATAATAACTTAGAAATGTGCAAGGATAAAGTTCATTCAAGCTTGGTTTATAATAGTTATAAAGGATGTAAGGGACCAATTCCACAATAACTTTCAAATAAGTCTCCTAGCATATCCATTAGGGATTTAAGGTGTGTATTGGAATCACAACATAAGATAATAATTAAAAAAACCAAGAAATAAGCAAGCATTAAAATGCAAGTTTGAGGATATGTCTATTTTTTTATTGTAAGAGTAGGGGGGTGGGGAGGGTGGGGGTGGGAGGAACATGGTTATGAATAAAGACTAGGAAGAAAATCATCGTGACTAGTAAAAGGTTTGTGACCAAGGAAAAAAAAATTCATGACCAAGAAGAAAATCATCACAACCAAAAGAGGTTTGTGCAATCACAAAAAGATCATTACAACATGACCAAGTAAAAGATCATCACGATCTTAGAAGAATATCAACATGATTGGGAAGAAGTTTGTGACTAAGAAATTACCATGATTAAGAAGAGCTCAACTAATATCACCTTTGTCCATTTCATGGATTTGTAATTCAAAGTTTGGGAAAAGGCTAAAAAGGAGGGGGGGGAAACAAGAAGACAAAGAAACTTGAACAAATTTTAGGAAAGTTTGAAGAAAAGCAATGCATTTCAAGCTTGAAGATCACAAGAGTTAGTACAAGGATTTTACAAAAACAAAATGTTCATGCTCATAGACATGAAGCAGTGCCCATGTGTGTTGAGGGGTTTAGGGTTCATGGGCTACTCAAACATTTCCAATTGTTGATTTGTAAGCCTTCTCTTAGGTTGGATTTTTGCCATTGATACAAATGTGTATGTTTTCGTCCAAGATTATGCTCGTTGTTTGTTTCATTCAATTTGTTGATGGGGCTATGTAATATTTACTTGTGCACATTTGATTGTTTGGCGATATGTTGAAAATGTATCATTATTGGGTTGCCATGTGTCCTTTGATTGTTTTTCAAGGTTTTTGAGTCCCCAAACTTTGTGGGGTCGTATTTTGCTCATTTCTTAAATTTTTGGTGATTTAAAGGGTTACATGTGTCCTTTCATGCATTATGAGTTGTCCCCTCACGAACAAAAAACTGATATTGAGTATATGACTAGCCTCTAAGTCACTAAATGTTCAGTCACCAACCTAAAACGACCTTAGTTTCATTCTAGTTTTGTCTAGTTTTCGAATTTGAAACGAACCTTTGGTTTCACTATTCTATTTTTAAATAATAGATTTGATGGAACTTTGAGTGTAGTTCCAAAAGTTATTCCTTCAATTTTAAAAATCTCTAATTTTAGTATCTTTTCAAAATATTTTGAACCTAGTTTGATTTGAAAGCGAATTCAATTCCACCTTCATTATATAGATAGTATAAGACAAAAGAATTGAGCAACAATTTTGTCAAACTCGTTCGCCCAATCCTCAACATTAAAAAAAGGCCAAGGTCAACTCAAACACTCTCATGACGGATGGCCATAGTACGCCCCAAAAATTATAGATTTGGACTCAGCTTTTGTTGTTGGAGATGAGAATTACAAATATTTAGAATATCTATAAGCAATTTTAATGGGGTTTGGGGGGTTTTACCATGATCCCAATGTGAGGGTCAATTCGCTGTGGCCTAAAACTAGCATGATTAATTAAATGGTCATAATCATAAAGTTGAAAAATGCATGAATGCCCAACAAAAAGATACCTACTACAATTGTTAGAAACACTATTACAATTACTAGGACAATACCTGCTATTGATTGGTACATAGGATTGTTAGATAGCTGGTTGCTGCCAATTATTGGCTACTCACCAAACCTAATCTTGGATTTTGGATTGAGCCATATACCCAGCACCCGATGGGGATGCTCTCTCTCAGATGGCCAAAAACTTTCTCAGAGTCCAAATTGCACATGCGCCAACTTGGATGTGGTACCCAAGATTAT
>Ga0116228_10003333_pt1 | contig 14099 bp, 12 predicted proteins | sample S1TSphfallax_2_FD_89694 | JGI IMG/M metagenome (GOLD analysis project Ga0116228, IMG submission 89694) | Host-associated microbial communities from peat moss isolated from Minnesota, USA - S1T2_Fc - Sphagnum fallax MG | ecosystem: Host-associated > Plants > Peat moss > Unclassified | place... | reverse complement strand
GGAGTTGGGTATTTTCCAGCAATGGAGAAGGAGGATTCTGCTCTTGCAGCACTCCAGGAGCGTCAACTGCGAATTCTGGCGTCAATACAAAGGCTGTCTTCTCTTCTGCTTCTCCCCAACGACCATTCCCAGTCTGCAACGCTGAATTCACAACCTGGAATCTTGTTGAAAGAGTACCAAGATGGACCCACTTTGGCTGCTTCTCATCAGAATCATCAAAATGTGGCTACTCTGTCAACGATTCTTTCTTCTCCGGACAAACAATTGGTGAGTCCAAATTTCCACATTCTTGAGATGGAGACTCAAGTCTGTCTGTTTCTTTGAACTCTTTTTCTCATCCTGGTTCTGTAAACCCTAATAGTTTTGAGATTTGCAATGCTCATCTCTCATCTCTGGATCTAATAAGGTTGCATTTAGAGCAGCTTTGGTTTGGATATGGGTATTATGGCAACAACAAACCTTGGAGAGTTTTGTTGGTGATTCAGGAAGAACTTGGTGTGTTTTTTGTTGTTGTAGCAGGGTGTGGAGCAGCGGCTTGCAAAGATACTGACAGCTGCAGGGGCAACAGGATTCACCTTCAAGAGAGTACCTTCCAATTATTATCAGAGGTCATTTGAAGAGAGACGAGATTTGCTTGGAGCAACATCAATTGATCATCTGTGCAAAAGCATTGTAATGGTAAGATACAAAACATGCAACAAAACTACTTGTGCTACATTCAAACTGCCAGAGCTTTTGTGTCAGGAAACTGGCTGCTGCTGTTGGAGAAAGGAAAACTTAGCATTTTTTGCATCCTTATGCAGAAGAAGAGCTTGGTAAAACCCCTGGCAAAAACCCTGGTTTTTTTCTGACAGGTAAACACTCAAGCAGATGCAAGTGTGAAGGATTGCAGCGATCGAAAAAACTCGAAGTATTATGTCATCGTTGTACAGGCAAAACCTCATGACCTCTCAATCCTCTTCTCTTCTCTTTCTTTGTGTCATGGAGCCCTTGATCTTGTCCTCTTCTTCTGCTTTTGGTTATTCTGTCATGGGATTCCTCACAAGGGTTTTGTTCCTCATACTTTTCATTTGTATTTGTATTGTTGCCTGTCCTCATTGGGTTTGTGCATTGTGCAGTATACTGCCCGTCTGAATGCAGAGAAAGTGCGCCAATTTGTGCACTCCCTGAATGAAGGGCGAATTCCCAAGAAAAGATTCAACTGTAAGTCTTTGATTTTTCATACAGAGGCCAGTCCATTGTAGTAGTAGTCCTGAGATTTTTTCTTTGTTCACACCATTGATCGATCAATTGATCTTGCAGAAGAGTCTTGACACCAGAAAGACTCATCAGGCTGTGATACCTATTAGGGTACCAGACTCATTGACCCTCAATGCAAGGTTTCTACGATGTAGACATTTAGAAAAACAATTTGGAAGCAAGTTGATAAGGCAAGAGAGGCTTTACCAACCTCTAAGAATCCTTTTGCTGTTGTCCCTTGATATTGCAGTGAGACTCGCTCCTGAGGAGGAATCAAACAGACTTACAGGATTTGAGCACAATGCTGTCACACCTATCGGCATGCGCACAGACATCCCTGTAAGTCCTGAGTAGTAACACTTTCGCTACTAATCTACGTGCAATGAGAATCACAAATAAATTGCACAACAAAACTTACTCATACATTTCAATTTCTGCACTTCACTTTATACTACTATATCCATCAAATTATACTACTACCCAGAAGTAGAAGAATCATTTCAACTCGTCAAAGTCTTTATCCTGTAGCTCTTGCCCCCTTTGTTCAGTGATGAGGAGCTAGGGTGTGCACCCTAAGTTTCTACATTTTGCTGCTGCCAGAACTGGTATAAGTAGTCACAGATTGAATGAACTTTAAGAGCAAAACCTTGTTATATGCACACTTGTTTTGACAATGATCATCAACACTCTTCCCTGCAATTCCCTGCAATGCTGATGTCAGGGTTCTTGACTTGCTTGACTACCTGCATGTTTAATCATGCTGCACTGGATTGGTGCCTGCAGGTCATTCTGTCAGATGCCATTGTGAAGCTGGAACCTGATTATTTTTGGCTTGGAGGAGGTGAAGTTGATCTGAAACTTGGAATCAAGACACTTGACTTCACTCAGATTGTGAAACCATTCATCACCGATTGCACCTACTCTAGTGACAACACCACAGTTTGTTAGCATTATATGCATTAACCCAGTTGCAAATCAGACTTGGTGGATTGGTCATCAATTATCTACAATCTGCATCGAGCTGAAAAAAATATTAGAACCAAAGCTGCCCAGAGAGCAAATCAGTTTATATTTCTGATTGGATTTTCCATTTTTTTATACAAAGCTTCAAGATCAATCGAGCACACAAAGGGAAATTGGGATGAGACTTGTAGAGCAACCTGACCATTAAACTGAACTGACATGGAGCTTTACTCACAATTTGAAGTACAATGGTACACATGAAAGCTGATGATGTTTCAGCTGTGTATGGAGAAAGGTAAGATATTAATTCATTTTCTAACTTTTTTTTCCAGTTGTGAAATAGTTCTAGAGTGGTGATGCATCAGAATACGGCACCATCCATTTCTGATGGTCTTTCTATGAGCTTTTCAGAGCTTTACCACCTAAACATACATCACAAGATACTGAGCCTGATCCCTCGCAGTATGGGCATTTGGCATTCTCTTCCACCCACTCCAAGAACTGCACATTCAAGGTACGGAGTCAGTGTGCAGAAGAACAAACTTTTGGATGGCTGACAAACCCCTGTTAACAGTCACATAGATGAAGCTGGAAAAATTCAGAAAGACTTTCTATTGGCATTCTATCAGCAATGCAAGGTAAAATATCACAAAACTACAGCTGGTTCAGTGACTCCTAATTGTTGTAATTGCAGATAAGCTAGCATGTGTGCAAGACATGTGCAATCAGTAATTGGAGAATGCTTTGATGATGCAATCCAGAGGACTAAGTGCAGAATTTGATACCTGCTCTTCCACATTCAGATCCCCTGTACCCTCGCATTCTGCATGAGGAAAGGCATAGTCAAACAGAAGTATCACCCAAATCCTAACAAATACAATCTTGAATAAAATAATTTGGACACCAGAGAATTCCTGAGCAAAGTTTCACTGTTCCATCTGTCCTTATGAGGTAAATTTATGTACATAGTCTCATAAAAAGTCTTCTCAAAAATGGGGAAAGAGGAAGAGGAGAGAAACAACACAGAGAGCTTTAAGAGCATAATTTTTGAGGAAGAAATAGGGCTTGCCACTCAGGATTAAGCCCATGAAATAATTATTTTGAAGATTCCAAGGGCAGGAACACCAAATAGAGATCTCTCTTTGTTGAACAAAACCTCTGGTTCCAAATGATACAGAATGGTGAGCACTGTTTAGGAAGCAAGTTGGGGACGAACCAGTGCATAAAGTAACGCCTTCACCTCTGCAGGAGAAACACATTATCACTGTGGCAGGCTTTGAGTTCATTGTTTGACCCTTGGATTTTTTGATTAGTCGACTAGAGTCCTCCCACCGGTTTTCACCAAGCAAGTACACACGGGTTCGTGAACCATGACCCGTTTCATCATCAGTGGTTGAGAAGCGATCTATCTCCCTTTCTTGTTCCACAGGCTTCATTTCCAAGGAGCCTGCATTTTGTTTGGCACTTGAAGCTTGCCCCTGCATCATCAGAACCCAAAAAGGGGCTTAAACTTGATGAACCTGCTGTGAATACACTTTGAAAGAGGCTGCACAGTAGGTGCACAAAGAAGCATCCATGAAACTTTACTTCATGAAGGTCACTGTGGATGATCACTTATGCCATAGATACACAACAGAGTTCCTCAGCAGCTTTAAGACCCTCCACCATTATTCTTGCAATACACCATTCAAAGATCAGATTATGTAACTGCAAGAAGCCATAATGAGATCAATCCATGATCTTCTCTGTCTCTCCCTCAAACACATTGGATATACTAGCTTTGGATGGTGAGATTGCTACATTTGGTTCCTTCCTTTCTGATACAGTGACTGCTGGATTTTCTTCTCCATACAATTGTGCCAAGAGTTGAGAGGACATGATTCCATCATCCACTGCACCTATGGAAACCTGTCCAGACAAAGAAACAGCAAATCAAGGACAAGAAGATGGAAAACCATTTGAAAAAGTGCCCAAAATTGAGCACACATTGAATTAGTAGTGAACAGTATCATGGCTTGATGAAATAGTGGGCAGGTCAATCCTGCCAGTGCTCTCTCTCAAGAAGGAAAAAGAAAAAGAAAAAGAAAAAGAAATTTTTAGGGTTGCAAAAGAATTCTTCCACAATTCTTATTCCTTAACTCTCAACTTACAAAGCAAAAGAAATGTCACACCTGCCATGCTTTTGCTGCAGCCTCAGTGCCCCTGGCGAAACTAGAGTATTCAATTTCCTCCTCCCCTGAATAGTACCCTAATTTTGCAAGGGCTTCCTGAGACAAAAATACACAACATTTATTACAAATTTGGTGTTGCTGCAGACAGATGTGCTTTCACAGTCAAGATCAATTGCTACAGGGATGCTCAATTTTGATCATGTGACCAGTAGTCTACGATGCAGAACCTCATCAAGATCACCCAATAATCACATGGAGGCATGCAACAAAGGAAACATGGAGGCTGCTGTAAAACCTGCAAGAGTAAGGAACAACACTGATGCTATAATACCTGCAGAGCTCTTACTTCTGCTCCCTCTGTCCCTCTCTTCAATACCCGCCGCCTTGTAGGACTCTTCTGAGTGCTGTTGGGCTCTTGTAGCCCTCTGCCTGTTGTTGATCCACTGGCAGTCTTTGATGAGAATGAGGCAGACACAATATCTTCTTCCACAGGTACAAGATCAATGGAGAAGTCTGACATGGACGCTGTTGAATGTGTTGCCAGATCGATTCCTTCTTTGGAGATTGTATCTGTCTCACTAGATGATGATGATGATGATACAGTAAAGCTACTGCTAGAAGTGTGAAGGGCATGTCTTTTCTCTGTAATGGGGGGAGCCTGCTTGAATTCTGCTCAAATCACAAAAATACATAAAAACACACATGTTAAGCACTAGGCATGCACTATGCACATGCATAATACATCTTCAAGAAGCCTAAATAATGTGCAAATTCTGCTTGAATTCCAAAAATACATAAAAAACGCACATTCAGCACTAGGTATGCACATGCATAATGCATTTTCAAGAAGAGAAAAACCCTAAATGATATGCAAGTGTATAACCTGAAGTTTGTAGATATTCAAGGAGTGCTTTCAAGCCTGTTGTCACATTGTTCAAGGACCCATTTGTCAATCTTTCTGAGCTTGTATAGGCCCGCAACTGCTCCATCTCTTGCTTCAGTGCCTGTTCCATTTTTTGCCAAAATCAACAGCCAAATCATAGCATCTCAAGTATGTAGATGTTGTGTTGTTTCCAAGATTCTGACTTGAGAGCTTTGTCTTTGCAAGGTCTCGGTGAGTCTACTACTGTTTGCTTGAAACTCTGCAGGCAGACATGGGTGTGCAGCTTTTCTGGATGTGTCCTACTGCAAGAAAAATGGTACCTTGATTTCTTCAGCCATAGCCAGTGATTCTTGTGCCCATGCCTTGCGTTCTTCGGTCCATCGAGTTTCCTCTCGCCGCCATCTCTCTTCTTCCCGCAGCCATCGCTGTTCCTCACGAAGCCAACGAGCCTCTTCCCTCTCCCAGTCCGATTCCACAGCAAATTCTCTCCTCCTTTCCAAGGCCTTCGTTCTCCAAATCCCACGCTGCTGGTGCTGCCTGCTGGTGCTGGTGATGGTCTTCTTCTTCTTGTTCTCATTCGGTATTCTTCTACTATGTTGCCACCATATCCTTCTTCCCTCCTCTCTTGTCGTCGGTTCTTGGAGGTAAGAGAGCACTGCTTCTTGGCGACGTGGTGCACCATCCACAAGATACGCATCCTTATGAATAATAGAAAAAAAGCAGGTGCTGCTGCTGCTGCATCTTGAGCTTCCGAGCTCCCTTGTCGACGACGAAGAACAACACAATCTGCTCCACTGCAGAGCCAGAACTGGAGATGAAGAAGAAGAAGAAGCAAAAGATTGTACCCTTGGAGGTGGCTTTTGCGGAACGTATGCAACGAGGCCGAGGCCGACGAGAGCCCCAGAAGAGGTTGCAGTAGTAGTGAGCGTCATTCTTATTCTTGCTGCAGCAGCAGCTTCTTCTCCACCATAACAAAAACAGCGAGCAAGTTTTTCAAGGTCCAAATCTCAGATCGACAAAGGCGCACAGCACTCCGACTCCGAAGAAGCAGATTCTTTTGTGACTCCGAAGAACAAAAGCAAATCCACGAAGAATTCTCGCACTTTCTGAGCAGAAGAAACAAAGGCCACAAGAAGAAAACTGAAAAGAAGATGAAGAGATGAACACACTTCACCACAAAAACCTAGAGACAGAGACAGAGACAGAGACAGACAGACAGACACACACACACACACCAAAGAAAAGGCTACAGAGAAAGAAAGATTTGCAGCCAAGTAGAAGAAGAAGAATTCTTACAAGCAGAATCCTTCCTTCCTTGTTGACCCCGAATTGGAGTTTCTTCTGGCAAGATGCATTGAAGTAGAACTTGATGGTGGAAAACAATGCATAAAAAAGGTTTAGGGTTTGGTTGAAAGGGAGTCATGGCAAGGTTAGTGTGCAATTGGAAGACAGTACCTAACCAAAGAGCTGAAGGATTCTCTCCTTCCCTTGGCTTTGGAGTTAGCTCATGAAGACATGGGACTGGGAAGAGTTCTATTGTAATGGTGTTTGTGAGTCATTGCACAATTGATTTCAGCGAGCATTCCATAAAATTCTCGGACGGAAGATGGGAATGGTGAACAATCAAAATGTTGAAAAGCAAATCAAAAAGGAAAAAACTTGGAAAAACTAATGATCCAACATAGAATCAATCACTACCAAAAAAAAAAAAAGCAACAATGATGAAAGATTTGGTTTTCTTCTTCAAAGATCGTCATTTTGGTTGTCATGATCTTGTCATCTTTTGTGTCAAGTTTTTTTTGCAAGTTTTATAAAAATGCCCTTTTGAAATCAATCATGCAATGACCCACATACATCGTTACAAGAGAAACAAAACTTTTCAGATTGCGAATTCTTTTGGCAAGTTGCTATTGTGTGCGTCTTAATCCTATTTCACACAATTAGAGGAGTTGATGTGCTGATTCGGAAAAACGCTCAGATTAATAGCGATACCCTAATGAAAGATGGAGGAACTCCTTCAAGCGGAGGAAGAAGGAAGGAAAAAAAAAAGGAAAAAAAAAACCCTCACTCCACCACAAATCCTGAATGCGCACGGACTTACAAAGTTGCTAACTCGCGAGCGCAAAACACGACTGAATCCCGAGAGCGTCGCGCGAGGAAAGAGAGGAGGTAGCGTTGTGGCGTGGTACACGAGGTTGCGCGAGGAAAGAGAGGAGGTAGCGTTGTGGCGTGGTACACGAAGTTGCGCGAGGAAAGAGAGGAGGTAGCGTTGTGGCGTGGTACACGAGATTGCGCGAGGAAAGAGAGGAGGTAGCGTTGTGGCGTGGTACACGAGGTTGCGCGAGGAAAGAGACGAGGTAGGGTTGTGGCGTGGTACACGAGGTTACGCGAGGAAAGAAAGAAATGGGGTAGCGTTGTTTGTGTGGCGTTGTAAACGAGGTTGTGCGGCGACAACGAAGGGACGAAGATGCCGAGGAAAAAACTCGAAACCTGTTTACATGGTCGTCTTGTGCACACGACATGTCTATTCAGCACATTTAGCTAATCGCGTTGATATGTTGATTAGAGTCTCTTTGCAGAAATAAAATTGGAACGATACAGAAAAGATTAGCATGGCCCCTTTGCACGATGACACGCACAAATCGAGAAATGGTCCAAAAAAAATTTAGTATGTTAGATTAACGTAATCCTTTGTGGTTTAGCAAAATGATTATTACTTGATTAGCAGCACCCATAGTAGGTTTGTGTTTCTGGTTTTTTCCTTCGTAATTTTGCTTGCCTTTCTTGTTCTGCGGTCAGCGTGGTTTTTTTTTTCTTTTGTTGTGTTTTTTTGGGTGGTTTGGTTGTTTTGGTTGTTTTGCGGGGAAGGAGAAGACGACGGAGAGGATCACGGAAGGACGGGAATCGACATGGCTGCTGTGACAGGTGGTGGCGATGGTGGTGTTTGTAACTCCGTACATGATGCTGCAAGGTCTGGTAACGTGGAGGAAGTCGCGCGTTTCTGCGACGAGACGACGGAGGCCGTGAATGCCAGGGATCGGCATTCTCGTACTCCGTATCCTGCTCTAATGGTATGAGTTCGTTGTTTGTCGCTGGTAGCGTCGTGATGCTGCCTTGTTGTTTTTGCTGCCGCTGAAGTTTTTTCTTCTTCTTCTCCGAATCCATACTCCTCATCTCTCCTCATGCATGCAAAGGATGCTTAGGGTTTGCTGCTATTGCGGTAGTGTTTCTTCTCTGGTCTCGGGGTTTCTTGTTTCTTCTTCTCTCGTTTTTTTTCTGGTTTTGGGGGGTTTGTTTTCCTTTGTGTGCTTTGATTGTTCATGAGATGAGAGAGCCTTGAGGTTCCCGGCCAACCGGCTGAGAAGCCTTCTCAGCAAACGGAACATCCTATGAAGCTTTTGCACAACTGGGAATTGCCAATTTCTCTCGTTCAAGCTCCATTACTGGAACCTTGGCAGGAACAATCCTTGCTGCAATTGTGATACAATTCCCACATTTCATGAACACATGTAGAATTGGAGTTTCTGAAGTCCTTTCAAATGCAAAGTTATTGCAAACAAGTGTCTTTGGACTCATCAGTAAACACACCAAGAGCTTGAAAGACCAATGATGTGTCTCTGAATTTTGTAACTGGAATTTCAAGCCTTCCAGATGTTGTTTTTGCTCAGGTTTAGGGGGAAGTGTAGGAGATGCTGTCATCATTATGCAAGTTGTGTCTTTGTGTACAGGCATGCGCCTTTGAAATTGAAGTAGCCATGCATGCAGTGTGGTGGTGCTTGGTGTTGAAAGAGATATGATGATTGCATCTGGAAACAAGCATGGGAAGATTGTTTTCTTAACACAGAAAGAAAGACTGCATTTGGCAGCATGGGCAGGGCAAAGAGAGGTGGTGAAACTTCTGTGTCAGAAAGAAGCAGATGTGGGTGCTTCAGCTGCAGATGACATGGCTGCTATTCATTTTGCGAGTCAGAAGGGACACATGGAAATTGTGCGTCTTCTTTTAGCAGCAGGAGCTCACGTGAACTCATGCACACGGAAAGGGATGACACCACTGCATTACGCAGTTCAAGGAGGGTTTGAGGATCTCACCAAGCTTCTAATCAAACGAGGGGCCAATCTGCAGTCTCAGACAAAGGCTAGGAAGACTCCTATCGAGTTAGCACGCACTGAAGCCTTTCAAGCTGTTGTGAGAGCTGCTGAGCTTGAGCGCCAGGCACTACGAAATGCCAAATCCAAGCCTGCCAAACCCATCTTGCAACCAGAGAAAAATCATGGGACAGAAGAGAAAAAGGTGCAGGAAACATCATCAGCAGGTAGCGATGCTCAGGATTTGGGTGATGCTCAGGGATTGGGTCCAGATGAAAACAACGTGCAGATTTCTGAGAGCACCGCTGGAAGGAAGAGAGCAAGTTTGGAAGAAGTAGAGGCAGTAAGTGCTGTTGGAACTGATTTAGGGTTAAGTGCTAATGAAGAAACAGGAACTGTATTGATAGGTCCAAGATCAAAGAAGGGAAAAATTTCACTTTCACATCTTTTTGCAGATGAGGTTGAAGGAGAATCATAAAGGGACTGGTACGTTTTTTTTTGTCCCAGACCACAGCTTATATAAGGCAGTTGTCTGTGAATGTGTGGAGGTCTGAAGCTTTTTCCTAACCCAATGTTTGATTCTGCACTATTACCATCTCTTGATATATTAAGAGATTGTGTCCCAGTTCACAGAGTTGCAAATTTAGAGAAATTTGAAGCTTCTTTCAACCAATTTTTCAGAAGAAGACAAAAGTTGTGATTGCCTTGAGCTATAATGGTTTGTACATGCCCTTAGGAATTTACAACGTGCCAATGATGTTCAATGTTAGCATTGTGCCTTCTTCTCTTCTCTATGTAGACCTGCTCCAAAATTGGTGAATCTGTATCCACATTTATCAGAATCCTGCACAATTGTTCTTGTATCAGCAACTGAATGGGAAGTAGAGGTAGGATCATGCTTTTGAAGTTATCCTTGTTTCTCTCTCTTTTCTTCCTCTTTACTTGCTTGGGTATTTTCTTTCTTCATCTCTTTTGTTTTATGTTCTTTTTTCTTGGGTTTCTTGGTCTTCGCCTTCTCTTTTTGGTTCTGTTGAAACTAGCCAGTCTGAGATTTCCCCATCTTGTGACAGAGACTTGGTAAGTTGGTTATTTTGAAGTCAGTGGGTATGTTATGGTGGTTGTTCACTACCATATGTGCTAATGTTGGAGGTCCCTGAAAATATGTAGGACTGTCACTGTCGTTTAAACTGTTCCTCAGTTTTTGGCTTTGATTTCTCTTGTCTTCAGGTTTGGATTTCCCCCTTTTCAAGTTTGCTCATTTGTTGTTGTTGTGTGATCTGAAGCTGACATTACAGTGCACTAGGGATGACTCCCCTGGTTGCATTCTGAAGATGGTGCACTGTGATGGGGCTGTGTGTCCCTGTCCCCTCCCCTCTGTGGCTTTCCTCTGAAGGCTGGGCACAAATTTATGGCATGTGTATCATCTTGCAGTGATAGGTCTGTCTTCACCAATGCACATCTCTGTAGGTAGTCTCTTTTTAATTTTTCAGTATGGTTGTATATCTGGGTGGAGAGATCATACCAATTTTATTTTATTTTAAGAAAAAAACTTCCAAGAAGGATTAAGATTGTATCTTATGAAAAAGCATGGAGACAACAGTCTGCACTTGTTGATGATATGGTGATGTTTTCAAACTGCCTATTTTGACTGTTATCCCTGTTTTTACCCTTGCAAGAAACTTGGCCAATTGGAAGTCTTTTACGTGTATTGTAAGAATCTGTTTTGTCACACATTGTCAGAGCTAGTGTGATCATGAAGTTATTAGCATTGGCCCTTTGAGAGCATGTGCTGGTGATATTGTGATGGTTTCCAGGTACTTTCGTTCTTCTTTAATCACAGCACAGGCACAATCAGAGCTGGAGAACAGGTGCTTGAAGGTATTCTTCTTTACAAGCTACCCATGAGTTACAAGTATGACTAACAGGTGTGTGGTGAGTTAAATTGTGCTTGCAAATGCAACTTATGAAGAGTAGCAGCCTGAAGAACTATGGAGTTGTTTGAAGTCTGTACCTGCCATCTGAACACAGTATATTCAGCAATCACAAAACACTTCAAGGATGGTCTAAATCAATTGAGGAAATTACCCTTTATCTAGATGGATGAATTTACATGCGCACTGGGCAATGAGGGTCATTCAGTTTCAAACTTCTAACTGCAGGTTGCCAAGGTATGCATTTCCTGTTGAGAAGCCTGTTCAGGCAACTCATGTTGTTTCTATCTCTACCTCAAAAATCAAATCCAGCCGACCAAAATAATGTTGAAATTACATTAGAATCTTTCACCAGCTCTCAAAGTTATGTGTACCATAGATAACTAACATGTGCTTTCCTGGATGTGACTCTTAGTCTGCTTGAGCTCTCAAGCCCAATTTTGAACAGTCATGTGCTTTCTGTGAGAGTAAGAAAGACTTGTAAGAATTGATTGAATGTAGATCTGGATAAAGAGGTTGTTGCTTGTCATGTGGCAGGAGGTCATGCCAGCAGAATTTCTTGAGGAAATCTAACATTCTGGGTCAGGAACTGGATTCAGTTTTTAGGAGATGAGTTGGGTGTTCTGCTTATCGACCTTCAATGTCCAAAGACCATCTACTCCAGTGCCAAAACTGGCAAGAAGTTTATCAATGTGTATGCTCACATCCTCTAAGTGAGGCCGCATTGTAATTTGTGGTTGCACCATCCATGTAACAAACTGGCGGAGTGTATCAGGATATGGCGGTGTTGGCCCTGGTGGCCACTTTACTTGTCCACTCATCACTGCCAGTTGCAAACTTCCTCCTGACTCCCCCAACACATACTCAAACGGTGATTCCCTGTACCTGTAAGCCAATACTCCCCTGTCTGAGCATACAAAACAAGATGGATCTTGTGGTCTTGCTCAGCCTACAGAAAAAAATTAGCTTGTGATTGTTACTACAGTTTTCAAACACAAAGCCTGGAGCAGGTTTAAGAGCATTTGTGCAAATTCTGTGTATGAGGTTTTAGCTGATTTGCAAAGACTTATCTGGGAGAACACTAATCGTACACTGGGCTTTGATAAAGGTAAGGTGTATATTTACATTATCGCAAAGAGAGTGCATCCCAGTGACCAAACATCTGTGCGTTCATCAATATCACACTGGCTTGGACAATCCCAAAGCTCTGGTGCCCTGTATGGTGCAGAACAGTGCTCTGCCGCCCACTCCTGTGATCACTTAACATGCTTGTTAGCACCTTTGAACCACAAACAAGCTTACCATATCCACATCTTCAGCAGATAAGTATCTACAGAATCTGAATTTCCTGTTGTATTCTGCAATAAGGTTGGAAGATAGACAGAAGTTGGAGATCAAGCTCTTGGATTAACTAACATGAGAAGCCAACACATGAGGATACTATACCTGCAATGTGAGGGCCTCTGAGCGAGACCTAATTTTTTTATGAGCTGGTGAAGCACTACCAAAGTCCATGATCACTGCCTTTGGAGGTTTGTTAGGTTGAAGAGTCAGTAGGACATTCCCAGGCTTCATGTCATTGTGTGCATATGGAGGGTCATTCATATGCATTTCTTTCAACCCCGCACAGATCTGCAGCAGTTAAAACAAAAGGAAAAAAATGCTCAAACAGAGTGACATGTGATCCATCTGAGCCTGAACAGACCTTAAGATCCATTGAATGGTTTGTTTCTTTTGTAACAAGTAAACAAGATCAAAATGCCATGTACACCAACTGGGATGCACATATGGAGATTTTAAAATGCACCTGTTTGAAGATATGCAGGACGGCTATGGTGGGGTAAAATTCGTTATTCAACTGCATGCGCATCAGGTGGTCTAATAAGGTTCCATCTTTGTGAACAGGGAAAAGCAAATAAGCTTCCTGCTTCCATGAGCCATCTTGAGATCCCTGTTACAATTTCCTCAGGAATCAGGCATGTGTTCTTTTTCATATACCCCAATTCTTGATACTAATACAAGTGACAAAACTGTGGTAAGAAAAATCAAGCTTCCTTGAATTCTTGAAGACCCAGGAATAACTGTGTCACAGTATTCTGCTGATACTTCATTAATTAAACAAGTTACTCCATTGCTTGGGCTACTGCTTTCTTTCAAAGCCATCAGGTTTTACCACTAAGCTATTTGCATCATGTTCTGGCCTGTTGCAGAATGGAGAGATGATGAGGTGAGAGGAGGAAGTTCTTTGTAATCTGGAGTTACCTTGACAGGGATGATAGCATGATCAAGAAGGGGAAGAAGGTTTGGGTGTTTGAAGTACGATGACACATGAATCTCCTGCTTCACCAAATCAAGCTGCTCGTTGTTCTGGATCAAAACCTTCTTCAATGCAAAGAATCCATCACCTGCAAAACCCAACATCCAAAAAAACCCAGATGTATTATTCTACATGAAACAAAAAGCAGAAATATTACAAAGAACTGATATTGCGAAGCAATCCTTGAATTTTATTTTGAATGCTGCAAAGTTTTGAAAGCAATAAATATATGATTTCAACTGCAATTTGACTTGTAAATTAGCCACTATGGGAAGAGAAAAAAACAATGCACCGTGGTGATCAACGGATGGGTCTTTGGCTTCTTGGTGCAAGTAATGATGCCCACTTGGCCGTTCTTGTACCAGAAACACAAATGAAAACCCTCCTTCTCCAAGCTGCCGCACAATCCGGAAGCATCTTTCATTGACCCACACTTCTGTGCCACTGCTTACTACACCGTACAGTGCACTTAACCCTGACCATGTGCATCCCATTTTTTTCCTTAAATC
>Ga0116228_10003331_pt1 | contig 14101 bp, 14 predicted proteins | sample S1TSphfallax_2_FD_89694 | JGI IMG/M metagenome (GOLD analysis project Ga0116228, IMG submission 89694) | Host-associated microbial communities from peat moss isolated from Minnesota, USA - S1T2_Fc - Sphagnum fallax MG | ecosystem: Host-associated > Plants > Peat moss > Unclassified | place... | reverse complement strand
TGTTATCTCTAAACCATTTGAGCTCAAAGAACCCTTAAGAAAAATAAGTAAAAGATCGAGTTGTGAACTAAATGCACCAAGTAGAGCAACTAGGCATGAAACTAGTTTCATGCCAAGTTAGTGACAACACACAAGTTTCACCCCCCATCGGGGCCCTTTTTTACTTTTTGGTGCCAAGTTGAACATTATGACCTGTGAATCCAGCAAACACAAGCTTTTGGTGCCAAGTTTGCTGGACTTTACAGATAACTTTAATGTATATGGAACTGGAACTGATTTCTGAACCAAGCCTGGAGGTTCTTGAATTGAAAAAATATGCCAAAACCAAAATCGTAGGGTTTAGTCATTTGAAGAACTAAGCTCAAACCTGCACACCAAGAACCAACAATGTTTTTTAAAGGTGTCAAAACTAGGTTCTCTTAAAAAGAAAGGCCTATCCAACACTGGTTCTCAATGGACATTAGGGGTTTCTCCCATTCCTGCTTTTTCACCCTCTGTCGAAAGCTGGAGAATAACCTTTGGCCAACCCTAGGCTTCACATTCGTCTACTAGCCTTGAAAAAATAGAGAAAGATTAAAGAAAATTCTCAAATCAGAGATTCCAAGAATCCATTTAGAGAGCATCCTGGATCAAGGATGGATAATTATAGCTTTCACAGAACTTTCCACTGACTATTCCCATGGATCAGTCAGTTAAATACATGTAAATGATACTTCAGAAAAACAAATACCCAGTTTTAGCATAAGTAGCTAGAGAATATATATATTTCTTGTTTGGGGTCCTCTTGTATCCACCCCCATGTGGTCCACATCCCAGACAGAGATAAGAGCAGGTCCAGCAGCAGGAATATACTGGCCTGTCAACAGTGTTCCAAAAGTTCTACAGTCTTCATAGATTTCACGTTTATGGGTGAGCACTGAGGATGGGGAGAAATAACTTGCATATTACTTTGGATACGTTAGACATTGGTGGAGACCCACATGCTGGGTGTAAGTAGTTCTGTTCTAATAAGCACTCTAACTTAAGCTATTCTTCACTCTTGACATTATTGCTGGAGTCTGCAAAATAGTTTAAGAATCTCTTCTTTGCTTTACCAATGAGTTTGTCCTCATCTTGCATGGCATTTAATTTTTTTTTGGGGAAACAGAATGGCAGACTTGACTGACAAGCTGATACTACTCACAAGTGAGGCCCAATGACAGAGGACACAATAAGGCTTTCACCTGCTCACCAGCAAGTTTGAACTCAGGACCTTTGTGATACTGAGCAAGGCCACACCTGGAGCCATCGCCCTTGGGGCATGGCAGTTGAGTGAGTTATTTTTTCATCTTTCAACAGTGGTCCTACCTGTAGGATTCTCCAAGTTGACAGATTCTCTTAAGTACATCTGAAGAGTTATGCAAATCCATTCAGATGGTGTGAAGTACATCGTTGTCACTTTGTCACAAAAGCGGATCTCTTTATGACAAAGCTTGGACTAAAGCCAGATCAGAGAGCAAAACTTACTGCACTCTATTTGTCCCTGCTCAGTTCTAGTGCCTGAGCCTGACTGAAATTGGTAGTTGGCCTTAAAAGTTGCAGTGAAGGGCTTCTGTGAACCCTGCTCTGCAAAGTGATGGATTTGACTAAGACTTAAGCTTTTACCAAAAAGAAATTCACAAAGTAATTTCACATGCACAATTTCAATGCTAAAGAATTGACATGTATGATATACCATACACTATGCATGAAAAATGTGTTTTTTATTTTCCCCCCTTGCCCCCCAGCAACATTTTAAAAGTGCCTTTTGAAGGATTCATTGGATTATTGGCCTCCAGGTTTTGAAGGGCATTTTTTTCTTTTCCATGTATTAATAATTATCAATCGTTGGAAGGCTACTTTGCTGCTTCCCTGTGCTCCCAAGTAAATGAATGGAATAGAGCCTTCAGCACTGAAGACACTTTGCAGTTGGATCTCATTTGAGCTGCAGGAACAGAAAAACCATATCAAAATATGTTGCAATTTGTGCCTGTATGGATGTGGAGAGAGAAACTTGTCACAGGGATGCACCATTCTACAGATGACGAGGATTTCAGAACCTAACTATTATTTGCTGCTTTATTGATATGTAATCTGCAGAACAGTGACTTCCTCTCATCAACAGGGTACAATAAATGCCAATGCACAAATAAGTAAATTAATATGTTACAGTGATATTGTTACATCTTCTATTGTTGATCTGTGTATCCCTAACCCACCTTCCACAAACAGTTTGTTGTTGTTCAAGGTGTCTTTGTATTACACAACTTGTGGGCTGATGCCATGTTGTGCTTTGAATCCATGAGCCTAGACTGCCTTTCCCATTCTTGGCAAGTATCCGACTCTCTCGAAACACCCTGCATATCTGAACTGTCATTCAGCAGCATTTGTTTCCCTCCCTGAATCCAATGTACCACTAGCGCTCTCTTCCTCGTACTCAACATCTGAAGCTGAATCAAACTCACTACTCCTCTCTGACCACAAACTAGATTGTGAATCACCATCACACCTAGAGCTGATTTGATATTCATTCATGACTCCATTGATTTCTTCCTCATTTGGAGGCAGATAGCAGTACAGGAGCTTTCCATTCAGATAGTCTTTCAGAATTTGTCGAGATGCTCTTGTCTCATCTGGGAGTCCACTGGATGAAACTTGCCCCCGTGATTGAGCATATGCACTCAGCAACTCAGCAGCAGTTGGAGACCTGTTTTGAGGCTCATAAGGCTTGGGTGTGGGCAATGTAAATCCATAAATGGATTCCAGAGTTTCTCTCGGGATTTGGGAGGCAACCACTTGAATGGGTCCCCGGTGATCCATCATGCGGTCTATTGGAAGTACCCCTGCTGCCACCATCTCTGACCTTGAGCTTGTGAAGGAGGGGAACACAAGTCCCGGGCAGTCACACAGCATCAGACTGTCACTAATTATCAATGTCTGGAAGTGCTTTGTCTTCCCAGGAGTTGAGGTCACACCTGTTTTCTTCCCACCAATGAGTGCGTTGATGGTTGAGCTTTTTCCAACATTCGGATAGCCAACAAATCCAACTACAACTCTTGCTGGAGCAGTTGATGTACTTACCCCATTCTCTCCTTCCTCATCTCCACTGGTGAGATTGCTCCTTTCTGTGTCCAGATGGTGATGGATGGACACCTGGACTGCAGTTTTTCGTGACACAGAGATTGCTTCAGCTTGCTGTTGTAGGTGATGCAGAAGCTCTTCACGTCCAAGCACTGCTATCTCCTCATCATCAGACTCCCTCTCCTCCTTCCTCTCCTCAGAGACTGGGGAAGCAGCAGACTGAAGGCTTTGAGCTTTGTCTTCTCGTAAGGCTGTGGCAGCTTTAGCAGACCAGAACAAGAAGGAAATCCTCTGCTTTTTGAAATATGTGGCCCACTTCTGCCTGCAGCAACTCCCAAACAGGGTGTTCTCATCAGCATTCTCATCTGTCAAAATCTGAGTGTCCCAATAGTCTTCCCCATTCCTTCATCAAGAATGGCGTAACTTTCTATACACAAACCTTTGAGGAGTCCAGAAAGATCTGTATGCTACATGCAACACCTTCCCACTGTTTAAAAATGGTTTGAGGAAAAAATACTGCTTGCCTAAACCCTAAACCACCACAGAAAGGGACACACATGGAAGACTTGTCATACCTGACATCTCGCGTCAAGAGATCTGCCTTGTTGAGCAGCAGCATGGTTTTCCTGTTCGGATCAATCTCCTTCACATAAGCCTGCTAAGTCCCAAACACAAGATAAACAGGTAAGCCTCCTACTGCAGCCTATCTAGGGCAAGTTCAGCTAGGATCCTTGTCTAGCAGTTCTGACACAGCAACCTTCAAGTTCAACTCTACAAAAGGAGCATGATTAGATTTTACCTCCAAGTCTGGACATTGATAGAAAAGTGGATTTCGTGCATCAACAACCATAACCACCTGATTCCATACGCATACATACCCATGTTAAAACCCCATTCCCATACACTGATGAAGAAAAATGATAGCAAAATGATAGAAGATGTGGAGGAAGCTGCACAAGAAGAAACATGATAAATATGTACCAAGTCACAACGTTCAAGTACACGCCAAAGCTGCCTCCAGATGTCTAAATTCTTCTCAAAAGGAGTGAGAACCAGCTTCCCATTGTTCTCCAATCTGCAAGCCCCACCCAAGTATGTAGCAGTTCATGTACACTGCAAAGATATTTGCTGCAAGAAGATGGCATGTGAGGCTAAGGAAACACAAGCTTATCTGCAACTTATTTCTATGATGGTTCAAATGCATAGTACACTTACGCTGCTAATCCTCGCCGCCAATTCAGAAAAGCCTGCCTCTCCTGCAGATCAAGCTGTTGTGTGCTCATTGTAGGATGCCACTTTGGCCTGTAAACAGAACAGATTCACCCTGTCAGGGTGTGTGATCAAACACACCACAGCTAAACAATCAAAGCTCTTAAAGCAGTAGCATCTCCACATTGAAATATGAAGAAAGAGCTTGATGTAATGCACACAATTCAGAGACAGCTGCACTTGACTCGTTCATAAAGCTGCTTAAGGAAATGCCACTTGAATTTCATTCATACATACTGAGTGCAGAAAGTCTGGAGTGAAGTGAGAGAGGGAGGTTCCATAGCTACAAAACACATCACAAATTGACACAAGCTTACATACACAATCACACACCATGGACCAAGCAAGCAAACTCTTGGATGTCAAAAAGAGTGATCATTCAAAATCACCTTCGAGGAATGGTTAGACTAGATCGATGCAATGCCTCCTCAGCCCTCCGCTCTTCCTTTTGGTCTTCCAGAGTGTCAATGTCAGTTTCCCTGCACAAAATGACATGAATTGAGGTTGTTAGAAAACCTAACATAGTCTGCAAGCATGGTGACGATCAATGAAGACAGATCAAGCAATGTCCCCATGTCTGAGAGAATTGCCCAATTCTTCCAAAAACTAAGTTCCTGCACACTCAAAACTGCCAGGGACTTTAAGGCAGTTGAGTTCCTGGACATCTCCTGAACATCTCTGTTGATGGGCCCTTTTCCAAGGGTTTCCTCAAGTTTAGGGTTAGCAAAAGCAATTGGAAGAGTTCCTGAACATCTCCTGAATATCTTTGATAATGGGCCTTTTCCAAGGGCTTCCTCAAGTTTAGGGCTGGCAAAAGCAATGGGAAGCTCAAGAATTGATCGCCAGAAAATCAGTCTCGAAGAGGGGGAGTTTGGGTGGGGAACATTGAAGACAGGAGTAGTAGGGCAAAAAGAGGCAACCGAATGAGCGAAGAAACTTACGGGGTGATGAGAAGCTCGGGAAGAAGAGGGTTGACGGAAGAGAGAATACGGCCTGTTAGCTCTGCCTGCTCCATGACTTCATCGAGATCACGCACATCGATCAAAGACTCCAAGGGTTTGCTCTCCCTTCCTCCAGTCATCATCCCCTGCTTCTGATCATTTGCCGCATGCACATGCCGCTTTATCAGCGCTTGCCCTGGACCTGTCGTCACCTTCGCCTTCCTTCCCATTTGCACAGATGTTGCTCAGCTTCCGGAGGCTGTCGATTTTAGAAGAACTCCAAATCCAATCCCCCAGCCAACAAATTTCTTTTCGCTCCTCCCTTCGCTTCCGGAAATCTCCACAAATCCCCGCACTGTGCAATTCCAATCTCTCGTAAGAAAACCACCTTCTCCAACCGAAAAAGACTACAAACAACCGAGAATTAAACAACCATGAAGCTTCCAGAGAGCTTGATCTCCAACCCCCGATGAAATCCGCAACTCAAACGCCGACGCTTGAAAGAACACAAATTCCAACCCAAAAAAATTCAAGAAAAAAAGGACCTAACTAAGTACCCAACACGTCGAAGAACTTGCGCGGTGGCTTTCTTCCAGCACAGTGGATGATCTCTTGTGGCTCTTGAAAAAAAAAGAAAAAAAAAAGAGCAACCGACAACCTTCCTAAATAAAAGGGATTTCTTCTTCCAATTCAGAAGCTCCAAACAGAAAAAGAAGCTTTATTGTTGTGGAATTGTAAGTAGAACCAGAAAAAATCTGTTGCAATTAGGTAGTAAGTTGCCATGGCAGCTGCAGTAGAAGGAGTGGGGTCCCGCAGTTCTCTTGCACTTAGAGCATCTCCAGCAGCGCTCAATATGTAACCCTGCCAAAAAACATTCTCACATCCAAGTTTAGTTACCGTAGTACCCGAACGGATTCGGCAGTTTAGTGCCTAATAATTTATTTATTTATCAGAATGCATTTTGCCACATAAAGTATTAGTTTAAAATATTTTCGACATAAATTGTAAGAAATATATATTTTTGGCATGGATGAATGTAAGAATAATTTTTCATCCATTTGAAGTTCTGTTCAGTTTGTCACGATTCTTGTGATTAAATTATTTGTCTTCACAATTTTGATTCTTGTTTTTTCCTAATTTCCCTTTCAACAAAATTTAGAAAGGAGCAACAAGTCTATGAAAACATGGTAGCCTATTCATGAAAGTTTTCTTGAGTGATATTGAAGGTTTTTGGTGGGGATTTCACTTTTGTGATTTACAAAGCTTTTGGTAGAGGTTTGAAATGTTCAAAATGGGCAAAGAAAGACTACTTACAACAATGTTCCAAAGCATTACAAGTGAGGAGAGAAAGACAAAATTGATTATCAATGAAGAAGTTGTTCAAAGCAATTGGTTGTTGACAAACCAAAGAAGTGTCATGTTGGCAAGGCAAGAAAGGTTGTAGTTGCAATATTATTTCCACAAGAGATAAAAAGAGAGGATGAGGAACCTACTAAGGAGGGGAAGCAACAAAAGAGGAGAGGATTGTCACCTACAAAGAATGATGGAAAGCTATCAAAGAAGAGAGGATCCGACACAAATTGGTTTCATCTTCATTTGTGACCTCCCATTGCTACTACAATCAATAAACATGGTAACAATTTTGGAGCATTACACTTTTTGAAAACAACGTAGGCCCAACATGCCAAGTCCTTATGAAAAATTGAGTAGGGTATGCTTATAGGAATGGTTCATTACAAGTGGTGAATTAAAACCAAACTATAAGCATGCAATGAAAGTTGGGACAACAATGAAATCCAACAAAGAATCTATGCATGCATTGGAGGACTACTTAAAAGTTTGTGACTCACTTGTTGTCATGTTACAAAAAATGAAAGAAGTTGGACAACCGCTTTCAACTAGCATTGTACAACCTATTATTCATGAAATGATAAAATTTGTAGCACCTAAAATGTTGCAAGAAGGCCTTGGAGGGTTTTCAATCACAAGATAATGGATCCACTAATTCATGAAATAATACATGAATTGGCCTTTCAAAATAGCCACAATAGTAACAAGTAAACTACCACCTAACATGCTAAACAAGGATGTAACATGGCTTATTGGGTAGTTTACTTAATGAAGTTTTATAATTTTCGTCTAGCCCTAATTGTTAATAGTGACTAGACAAGCATTCATCTCATCCCAACGACAGGAAAAAGGACTTGGGAAAGTAAAGGATTAAAACACATTCAAGTTTTAGGGGTTGGAAACAAAAGACAAATTATGATGGTTGTATCTTTAGGTGCAAATGGTTTATTACTTCCCCCTTAGATTATGTTCACAAGTACTACTCATCAATGTTTACCACTATCTAATGACATAAAAGACAAATGCAAGAATTCAGGTTGGGATCTTACCTTTAGTGAAAACCATTGGTCAACATTGGAAACAATGAAGCAATTCGTCCATAAGATTTTATTGCGATACTTACACATTCAAATTTGCCACTTAGGATTGCAAGAAAGTCAAAAGATGGTGTGGTTGTTAGATTGTTGGTCCATGCATAAAGGCCATGGGTTTTTGGATTAGATGAAAAAAACACATCCAAATATCTTGGTGATATTTATTCCAACTAATTATACAAATGTCCTCCAACTAACAAATGTCATTTTACAACGGCCACTAAAGCATGCATTCAAGGTATAATTCAACTCTTGAACTATTGCAATCATCAAACAATAGATTGAGGACGGCCGAAATCCATGGGTTGTTTCAAAATGAGTAACCTAAAGCATCACATCTATGAGCATTGTGCATGAAAGCAAATGCAAAGCACGAAGGAAACCATTGTGAAAAGGTGAAATACAACATGAATCACAAGGGTGTTTAAAAGTGAATTTCATCTTGCTACAATGGAAGCAAATGCAACCATCTCCTTATTTAGTGCCATACTAGACATTGAAAAACATAATGAAATAGAGATGGAAATAGATCCAATGAAAACAACATTGACAATAATGGAAGAATGTTTGTCACAACTACAAGTTATACATTTGTTGGTAGCACAAAAGGACTAAAACAATTAGCTAGGAAACAAAAAACATTCATATAAATAAAAAGTTTCATGGTTTCGTGATCATACCATGGTAATTCCACTTTAGCCATTGTTGGCATGTGCCATAAACTATCTTAGTTATAATCACTTGCTAGTGTTGGATGGTCTTGTAAATAGTTCCAAGAGACAAAAACATTAGCAATCCATAGTTTTTTGGAAGTATGGAAACCTACAGCCAATGCCATTAAAGCTTCATAGCTACCTTCTTCACATGCCACAACTATTGTATGAATGTAAATCTTCCTTTCGCATTGCTTCATCTAAGCTTGATATGATTTGCAGTGTTTTGGAATAATCAAATTAGGATGATGATTTTTGCAATGTAAAATTAGGAAAGATAACAATGACTATAGATTCAAGAGCATAACACTAGTGAAAGATGGCAAAAGCATACAAGTTGTCAAACCTACCTTTCAACATTGGATTTTTGCTAAAATTACATTACTTTTTCCTGTTATTTGTTTCCAAGCTTGATTGTCTAAAAAACTTGTCTTAGTTAATCATGTGTATTAAATAATTTTGATGAATATTGATAAATCTCCATACATGTGATTATTTGAGACAAATCAACAGAAAATTATCTTTTAACTTGAAGAAAACTTGAACCTTACATAAAAGAAAGGTTTTGATGGTAAGTCTTAATTATACTTGCTAGAAGTTGTTCTTTGTTGTTGCTATTGTTGCATCCACTAACTAGCTAATCTTTACACTGCAAAATAGGCATAGATCCAAGTGCTCTTGATCAAATTTTCAATTTTCATTCCCCATGTAATGAAATTGTTCCACCTACAACCATGGGCACCACCATTACCAATGGCAATTTTAGCACAAATCTAATCTGTTGGGTAATTAACTAAACCCCTTACTGAAAGCTCACACAAAAACACAAATTGCAATCACTACCTCACATTGCCCAATAACTATTCCACTAGTTGCTAATCACATTAACTCCCCAATTAGATTTGTAACATGTTCCCACCATGATGTATCAAACAATTAAACAAAAGAATGCATGAGATGTTTCTCTCTTAATCTTTCTTTCTTTTTCTTTGGGAACTCTCGTTTCCATAGCCAACACGCATGGGATGAAGCTATAATAACTATTGCTACATTTTATTCTCCTCCTCCATCAAGATTTGAGGTGGTAATCAAAAACAATGAAATCATTATCAACGAAGTTCCTCCACTACTCTCCCTCCCTTCACACTTCATTAATTACTGGCGTCCCCATGAATTGCACCCAAAAGTTCAAAAAACAATAGATCTGAACGAAGGGTACCCACAATCCCCAAAATTCCATCAATAAAATTGTTTACTACCAAAACTAAAGCAAAGCAACGGTCCACAACAATCTCGTTAGGTTTCCAAAACACTTAGCAAAAAACATTTTGAATTTTCCCAAATTTCAACATTTGAACCAATAAAATTCTCAAAGTTTTGGCAATTTAAAATATATATAATTAATGTCAAATTTGTTTAAGTATTATGGTACTTAATTTATAGTTGACATAGAAAGAAAAACTAATGGGCCTTGACAAAAATGTAACAGCTTGCCCATAAACATAAAATGATTTCCTTTGTCAATAGGGGATCTTATGGCTTGAAGGAGCCTTCCTAATACACTACAAAATCCCAGCAAGGTCATTATGTGTACGGTAAATTTTAATGTGGGGTGGGTATTAACATTAAGAAATATTAATTGGGTACTAGTATGTAAGGTTTTCTTTTTTTCCATACCATATGCATAATGGTATTAAAACATTTGAGACATGGTAAAGGTGGTATGGTAGATATAATTGAAAGATGTGGAATGGACATGCAATGGTATCAACATATGTTTTATGGACCTTGATGCCAATAGGTATATATAGTAACTATGGTATCAATAATGTTTTCATTGATAATGCGTTATTTACATAACCATAAACTTATCACAAGTATAAGAATTGAAATTCAAATATAATTAAAAATTATTCAATTAACTTTAAATCCAAACAAAATTAAAACTTGTTCAAGATATTCAACAATTTCAAGTATTAGATTTTCCAAATAGAGTTGCAATAAAAGTTTCACAATGTTTTTAGTCCTTTTGATTTTGAATCCTTGCACCTAATGTCTAAAACAATCTTCTAAAAATGACTCCATATTTTTAAAAATTCTACAACTTGCACAAAATTTCCAAATTGATTGTTTTCAACCCTAAACCTTAATGTTCAAAATAGTCCTAAGTCCATGGACTTAACATTTGAACTAAGGCAAAATCCTAAGCACCAAAAATGATTTTAAAGGTTTTGGGAATCATTCCCAAAATATTTAACCTCCTCAAGCTCGTCCTTGTAATCATCAAACATGGCCTCCTTACCAACAAAGAATTCCTCCATCCCTTTAAAGCAAGAATGCATCTTATTATCTAATCATTCGACCAATTCTACAAAATCATCACTAGCTTCTACACTCCCAATCAACACCATCATAAATTTGGTCACAATGCTAGCAACATTAAAATCATCTTAGTTTCAATATAAGATTTTGGAATATTCAAAAACCATCAAATAATAATTACAAAATTAGGGAATTGTTTCTTGCAATCTTTCCACCATTACAAAGGTGATTTTAAATCACACTCATTCATAACAATGAATCAATACAATGATATTCAATTTTCATTAAAAAGATATTGGTTTCTTCAATGGATGTTCCAACTCCCCACAAGGAGTCGTCAATGCTAGAGGCTAAAAAGGTAAGGCTAGTTTTGGATCTAAGGTTTAGATGTTTGAACACCTTCATAACATGATTGAGGAATCAGAACATGTTCATCATACTTTTTTCCAACTTCCTTCGTTCTTTCTCTATAAACACATTCCATGACACACTAAAGGTCTACAAGACAAAGATTTAATTAAAGGGCACACATATTGTGTGCAACATCAAAGTTGAAGGTGACTACAAACGCCAAAAAGGGGTCCAACACATTGATGACCTCAAGGGTCGTTTTGGCATACAAAATTTTCAACTCTTGGTCAAATTCTTTTCATGCCAAAGGTGGGTTCACAAGTGTTTAAACTTGGTACTTAGCCTGCAATTTGGTACAAATGGAAAAAGTTGCAAATAGAACATAAGAGAATAACTAATATCCCTTAGTTTGGTTCAAGTTTTTTTGCTTCACCATGGGAATAAAGGTTTCAATGACAACCTACAATTGTCCATGTAAGGGGAATTCGAGGTTGCAACTTCGAAATATACCATCTATAACGAAGGTTTATGGTTGTAGAAAATTCCATCGTCTTTTGAAACAAAACAACCTTGGAAGATTTTTTTTTTTTGATAAGTGTTTTTAATTTTCGTGGCCTCATGCCAATTTCCTTGCAAGTTAATTCCCACTTTTGCCTACCCTTGTTGAATTTTTTGTTCATGTAATAGTTTTTTATAAAATAGAATTTTCAGCCAAACCAACTTCCTTTATGTCCCAACCCCAACCTTATTATAATTTGTGTCATAATGACATGCATGTGACATCACATGGCCAAAACAAGTCCCACTAAAATGTGAAATAAATTGTAGAAGGCATAAGACATAATTAAGGTCAAAACAATACCAAGGGAGTTAAAGTTTGTGCCCTCATCCTTGACATAAATTACAATCTTATTAATGAATTGATACTCAACCAACAAGGATTTAGGTTGCTTAATCAATGTTATTCCGAAAGCATCAAAAGTTTCAAACAACTCAAGTGTACTGTGACATGGCACCCAATCATCGTTAATAAAATTTATGACAAGTGTAAAAGTATCAAACCATGTTTTGGACATCTCGAGATTAAAGAACTATTGTTGAACTAGGTCATTGGGCTTGTAAAGGTTAGGGCTAGAAAAAATTAATGATTATGGTAAGAGGAATTGTCTTCCTTTTATTCGTTTTTTTTGTTGAACTTGCCCAAATTTTTCATTGACCACATTCACCTTTATTTGTAACAAAATAAGGTAAAAAATGTTAATTGTTGATGTGTTATTTCATGCTTGTGACTCCATGAAACAAATTGTTAAAAAGATACCTTTCCATGTTTGTGTTTGGTTATTACTAGAGGATGTTTGACATGGGGGGCACAATACACATTTCATGCTTTGAATAGCTTGGAATCAACCTTTTTAGTAAGGTTATTGAACAAAAAGAATGCCCAAGCAATTGAGTTGTGACAATGAAAAACCCAAAATAATTGGTTTTTCTACAAATCTTTCAACTACACGTTCCAAATGGCTTTGTGCTTAGCAACAAGCTTTTCATCAACAATCTTTATTTGCAGTTCATCCGTAGTGTGTGAAGGTTGTTGCAGTAAGTTGTTCATCATAATTCATCTACTTCCCCACATTAACATGATTTTTGATATTACAACATGGGAATGCACTAAAATCCATCACACAATTCATCGAGCTTGAAACCCTAACCTTAAACCCCTATGAACTTTGAAAACTCCCAAAAATATAAGCTTTAGTTGATGAACATGATTACAATGACCACCACGACAACAAGAAAAACCCACAACAATGAAACCAACCACCAAACAACTAAAATGATTACAGTATAGTTTTTGACATGTGTTATTTGCAACACCAATTGAATAACATGTGGCATGCCAATTTGAAATAACACACAAAAAATCACCTTGTAAAATTTATAAGGTTCAAGGTTTACACAAGTTTAAGGTTTTTGTTGTAATAGTTACAACACATCATCATTAAAGGCGAAATAAAACAATGGCTCACAAAAAAATGTTGAAAATGTACCTAATGAAAAAGCCACCATATCTCTCACAATTGTTGCAAGTAGTTAAGTATGCACACAAGAGGAAGATTAACTATTGATACCAAGGAAAATATGATCATGAATGTCTAGGATTAAGTATTAGACCGAGTATCAAAAACCCTCATATCATATTAATATGGTATTGACCAAACAAATTAAAATTTGATATGGGGGGTATAATGGTATAAGGTGAGTGTTAAGAAATGTGATACTAAATTGGTATGGTATTTAATATCATTATTGATACCATTATTGATCCTTGAGTCTAACCTATATAGTAGACCAACATTAGTAAACTTGGAGGCCATCAACTTTACTAGAATAAGGGCCCATATGAGGCAAAGCTGAACACAAGCCCAAGCCCAAGTTCAGTAAAATTTGCTACCAAATGCTTTACCAAGTGTGAATATTTACATCAATTTCCCTCTTTACATAAGTCAAGTAAATGGCATGATTTAATTTTTGTTTGTGAAAAATTACACTAAAGCATTGGCTTGTTAGTGTTGTCCTTTAACCTATGAATCCATTATATATTTTTTCATTCCTTTTGTTTTAATTTCATAAAGTTGTACATGAATTATGATACCATAATCTTAAAAGAGACTAAAACTTTCTTGTTAAGTTAGTTGGATCTGGCCTTGTAAAATAGGGGAGGTGATAAGTATGTGGGCAGGATCATGTCTCCAAGGTGGACTCTATACGTTTTCAAGGTGCTTTGGGTTGGTTTCATGGTGTTTCATTTCTCGAGGGTTCTCCCGTATATGTATTGCGTATGGTAAGCAACCCATACGAGGGGCTTGACAGGAAAATGGTGGGAGTGAGAACTAACGATGCCCCCACGTGGGTTGATTTCTCACCATGCGGTGATGTGCACTTGTAAAAAGGTTACATCCTC
>Ga0116228_10003330_pt1 | contig 14103 bp, 9 predicted proteins | sample S1TSphfallax_2_FD_89694 | JGI IMG/M metagenome (GOLD analysis project Ga0116228, IMG submission 89694) | Host-associated microbial communities from peat moss isolated from Minnesota, USA - S1T2_Fc - Sphagnum fallax MG | ecosystem: Host-associated > Plants > Peat moss > Unclassified | place: USA... | reverse complement strand
TCATTTTTTTATGGCGTTTAGAGAATCACATGACATTGCGAAACCCTTTTGCGAAACTTCCTTCTCCAGTAACCCTTTCACTACTTTGCGAGCTAACTCACATCGCAACTTGCGAAACGTCCAACACCAGGAAGTTTTGTAAAAATTTGTGATGAGGTTTGCGATACACATTGAGACGCAAAATGCGAGGCGCCAAAAAACGCAAGTTGCGATGTGTTGTTGATCTCAAAGTTTGTAGCGATATTCTGTATACGGTAAAGATTGCGATGTGTTGAGTATGAATACACTTTGCGAAGAATGGAATATCGCTACGAGGGACATGTGTTGAGAGGATCGCAAAGTTTTATTTGTCGTGAATCTCGCAAAAGTGCTGCAATGATTAAAGGTTCATTATATATTTGCGATGACTGTTGCGCCACAAGTTGCGATGCGGAAGGCATCGCAAATATGGCAGGTTTTTTTTCCTTCGCAAACCTTTCACGTTTTTTTTTTTTCTTTCGCAAAACCTTCAGATTTTTGGTTTGGCCCTTCGCAAAAAGGCACAATATGTAGTAGTGGCAGTCATCAAACATTTTATTCAATTGCCCATCCAAAAGACACCTATTAGCCGCGAGGCGTTTTCTCGATTTACTTCAATTCTTTGTTTAGAAAATTTATAACGGTTGCTGCTAGGCATTTTTTGCAATTTCCTTGAAATGATTATCAAGAAAAGGCATGGCGGTCACTAGGAGTTTTCTGTAATGAACATTGCTGGCATATGAAAGGTAAAATGGCATAGCTTTAAAAAAGTATGGCGACTATAAAGTGTTTTTTATTTTTTTTCGTATGACTATTTTACAATAGGTGTTTCCTTATCATACTAACTAAAGTAAGAGAGCCTTTTCAATATTGTTAGGTATTCTATGTAGATTTTGTTGAATGACTTTGAACAATATTATAGCTACAGTTTTATTGTGACTATGATGTTGTTTGTATGGGTTAGGTTAGAACAAATTATTGCCATTAATTATCCTTGTAATGAAGGAATTATTTTTCGCATTCAAATTTGAATTTCAAGATTACATTCCAAGGGATAAGAACCACGAAAATCTTAGAAAATCCTTTGTTATTTCTATTTCCTAGTTTTTGTTGGTAATAGCAAAACTGATGTTTGGATTGTGATGAAAAAATAACAAGCTTTTTGAAATCAATCTAAGGATGTAGCAAAATCATGCATAATAATTTGACTAGAATATAAAAGTGTGAAAACTCTAGGACAAGAAGCATTTGAGATGATAAAAGTCCATGAATATTTGTAAGCATTTTGATGTTAATAAAGAATTGTGAAGTACGAACATTTTTTTGTGATGGTTCTGTTTTTTTCCCAAGAGGTGGTGTTGAATACAAGCAATATTCTTTTGGCAAAAAATGTTGTGAAGCCTTGTCAATGCAACACATTTCTAACATGCAAACCCAAGTTTTAGAATCCACTTTCCTAACACATGGAAAGTGATGACAAACGGACTATTTGTCGAAAGAGCTCTTATAAAAAACATTATATGTATGAAATGGGAATTGCAAGATAAGAAGAGACATGAATATGGTAAGTGCAGGTAGTCAAGAATATATTATCATGCAAAAAAAAATTGAATTTGAAATTCCTATTCAAATACATAGAAATAGAACATGTCGTTGTAGACTACTTTATATTATGGAATGCGCTAAACTATATAAAAAAAAAGACTTGTGATGTTAATTAATCGCAAGACTGATTTGAGGATTTGAGAAAGTGAAGGAGTATTGATAGGAATGGTGAGAAGGTTGTACCCAGAAGCTATTTAACGGAGCTCTTTGCCTTGTAGAATTTAACTTTGAAACTCCTTTCTCTAAAACCCTATAATGAGTATGGAAATGGTCTTGAACAAGGTATAAACTATTAACTGCAAGCTTAGAGTGAAAAAATTCTTGAAAAAGAGCTTGATCGCACTCTATCTTTTTAGTTCTTTTACTTTTTGATCCCCTCCAAAGCTCCAAATCCTTGGTGTCCCAGATTCTTTCCCAAAACTCGAACTTCATTCATAGACTACAAAAAAAATTGAAGGAGAATTTGAGCGTGTTTTGTCTTTTCAATTCTCTTATTCTTGATCATTGATGTTTGGTGTTCTGGATGCATCTTGAAAACCCTAACTTAACTTCATTTTTAAACTGGAAAATTTTTTTCAAAAGAAAGTTCAATCACACTTTGTCTTTTTAGTTCTCTTGCACTTGATCTGTTCCAAATGTCTAGATCCTTTATGTCCTGGATTCTTTTTCGAAACCCGAACTTCAGTCTTAAATTGAAAAAACTTCTTGAAACAAAATTCAATCGTCTTTTGTGTTCTTAGTTTTTTTGCGTTTAAACCCCTTCAAAGCTCCAGATCCTTCGTGTCCTAAATTCCTTCTCAAAACCTTAACTTCAATTTGAGACTAGAAAAATCTTCTTAAAGGAAAGTTTGATCATGTTATGTCTTCTTTTGAAAAAAAAACTAAGGTTCACACTTTGACCCAAAGTTGTTGGCTATCTAAACCTCCCCATTGCAAGAATGGTTCACGAGATTTTTATTTTACGGATCTCCCACCTTCGACATTTTGTAACAACAAATGCTAAAAGTGGAGTTTCATTCTATGGGTCATGGTGGATGAAATGGTATTGAAGTTTCGGTACTAGATTAGATGTAAGTTAAGCCATGTGTTGTTCAATATTCAATCTTGGCTTATCATTGAATGTTTACTAAATAACACTTTCTTTGGTATAACAAATTTTGGGGCCTATGTTTAAAGGTTTATGATTTAGCGTGTAAGGCTTAGGCTGTATGTTATAACATTTAAGGTTTACGATGTAGGGCATTGGATTTATGGCATATCATTTCATGTTAACAATAAAGTGTTTCAAAGCTAAATTAGGGTATTTTTTTATATTGTATCGGATAAGGCAGTTGTGTTGTTTCATTTAGGGTTTAGGGTGTAGGACATAATATTAAGTTGTGTGGGATATATTTTAAATAAGATAGGATTTTACGTTCGAATGTAAAGGGTTTTGAATGTACAACATAAGATCTCTAATGTTATTATGATATTTAGAAAACTTTAGGGGTTCATGGTTTACAATTTAAGGTCTATAGTCCAATGTAACATTTTAACTATACATTTAATTTACATTAACTTAATTTTAGGTGAAATGATTAATACTAAATAATATGAACTTTAATAATTGAATTTGTATTAACATTGATTGAAATTACATGCAATTAATTATAATATGATATAATTTTGGTAATATAAATACCATTTAAATGGAGTTAAGTATATAAAAAAACTCGTTTACCACCACAACATTGCAATGAATCATTTAAATGATTAAACTATCAAATTTTATAATAAAATTAAAGGATAAATGTGTTTTTAGGGTTTGGGAAAGAGGGATTTGAGGATGGTAGCAAGATGGTGGGAGAAGTTTTTATTGTGCTAGAGAACAAAACACATATAATTAATCTATCTATGGTGTGGCATTTGTGCGTTTTATTGCATTTTCATCCTATCCAACCATACGTAAGGAGTAGAATTAGTAAAAATAAACTTGCATCGTTTTCATGGATTTTTTGAACATGCATTGGTGAACATGCGTTAGTCTTATCCAAAACATATTAAGTGATTAATTGGAGTTATAATTTCTTTTTTAATTTTCAAATTACATTTCAATTGGACAGGAGATTAAAACAAATTGAATGGGAAAGGATTAAAAATTGGCTTGAAAATTGGTGCACATAATATTACCCCTTCGATTTCATAATATCCCAACAAACCTTTTCATCCACATTTTTCACCCCCTTCAATTTCAAACTATGCAAATTATATGGAATTTAACAAAATGGCTAAAATTAACATTTACCCTAATCCTTAGTAATGCAATATTTTCATAGATCTTATGACCCTAGTAATATTATAAGAATATATTCCATTATGAAGGGTCAAATAGTTGGGGCATGTCATAGTTATGCAGAATATTATCCAAAAATGATCATTCTCATGGCAAGGATCATGAACATAATAAAGTTTTTTTGGAATATTCCTATGACCAAATCGAACTTTAAAAAATATATTCCTTCTAATTTTTGAATAAATAAAATAAAATATTCATATCTTAAACCTTCATTTGGTTTAAGAATTTACATTACAATTTTGCTTCCAATATATCATAATTTAAAAATATCTATATATATTAAATGTTTTTATATCAATCATATTAAATATGAGGTATGATTCAATTTAAATAATTTATTTTAATTTGAATAATATAAATTAATATTTAAAATATTTATTAAGTACTTTTTTCAAACTATAATTTTTATTCATTTTTACATATATAATCTAATTTAATTGTGTAATAATATTTTTTACACATGGTTATAATTAAAAATTTCCCTAATATTTAATTTAATCACATTGAATATTTAAAATGGATTATATTAAATATATTTAAGAAAAATGTAATAAAGGTTATTATATTACCTACGTGCACATAATATTAATCAAAATAAGTTCCTTACATGTTGTAGTTTATTATGTTTGTTTGTACTCATATTAAATTACTAATATTCACTTTTAAATCAATGTTGTCAAATAATTGTATGACCACCTAGGGTACCACATAATCTAAGGCTAGTAACTTTATATAGTTATACAAGGTGCCATGTTGTTTATGTAGCAATAATAATTACCTAGTCATATATAAATCGTTTTATTAGTCTTTTAAGTTTATAACATAAAGTGGGACCCATAAAATTCCAATGGCACTTGATTTTATTTAATTAATTAAATATAAAAACCATGACATCATGACAATATTTTCAAGGTCATTTGAAGTAGTCAAAATTAAGTCATAAACTAGATTTACGTATTGCATTACTTGAAAAAATGACATATGGATAATCCACGTTGATGTTTATTTTTTAGCACACACTTAAAAACCATAACATGTGAAATATGGTCAATGGAAAATGGATGAAGTATGTCAATTTTGTAAATTTTCATCCATCAATCATATAAACGATTAATATATTATTCATACTTATTTGACGTATATAATGAAGTTGTAATATATGATTGTGGTCATTAATATAGTCATTTAAGACAACTAGTCATTGTTTCCTCAATTGCAATGGACATAATTTTTATTAGTGTGTTATGGAATTAAAATCCAACAAATAAATGTTTTCCATCCACCCAATGTCATCCATCCTTCATATTGGCATTGTGCTAATGGCTATTGGTTCACTTTGCCCCATAATGGGTTTGTTACAATTGTCTAGAAAGGGAGAGCCCCTCCCCAATAGTGTTGTGATCTCAAGGTCAAACTCTAGAATTCATAACAAGGGGATCCATCAAAATGTTTTTACATTGTTTGCCTTTCATGGCATTGTTGTCACAACCCTAACCTTGGGCTTGTGACCAAAGCAAGGGCTTGCAAGGTTGCGGGCCAAGAGGGAAGCCTAGGAATCACATTTCATGCTCCCGAGAACCCTCACACTCCCAAGGGAGCTTCCACTTTAGGAATTATAATCCCGGTGGACTCCCAAATTTTCAAAGAACGATTGTAGGGGTCAAACTTCAATGGATTGAAGAGTTCCTTATATCATTGGAAATCTCTTGAAACATAGATGTCTAAACCCTTGCATGACCCATTTGGACACTTCAAACACAAGTTATGACCAAAAGAAAGGTCGAGAGTCAAATTGACAATTTGACTTCCAACCACTAAAAGTCTGGAATCGCCCATATTTCCTCACTTTCAGGTGGCGTGCAACATACCATTGGAAAGATATCTACGAGGGCTACAACGTTTTTTTAGACCTCATTTCAATCAGAGGTCTGCATGCAAAGTTATGGACCCCCAAAGTTGCGAGAATCCCAATTGTGGAATTTCGAGACTCCCACTTGGGAGTCCCAAGACAAAATGACATTTGGGTGTTGGTCCCATGGCCAAACATAGAGTATACTATAAGGGGGAAGGTGGTGGCTTCCCCCAAGTTCGGGTCGTGGTGAGTATTATGAATTCGAGTTTGCCCATGACTCATTTTAGCACCAAAAGTGCTCCAGCTATGCACTAACCAACTTGTTGTTTCATTTTGTGCAGGTCCATGTGACTAAGTGATTGCTTGTCATTCTTCCTAGTCCCATCCCGGAGCTCCAACATGCCCCTTTACCCCCAAAGTGTTACAAGCTAGGGAGTGTGCCCCAACGTTGTTTTCACCTTAAATTCACATTTGAGTCTATCAAGGAGCTTGGGAGTGCGTCATCTGTGTTATCATGTTACCATGCATGCATTCTAAATGCCTAGGATGCTTTCACTTTGTATTTAATGAAAATAGGTTTGTGCACCTTGGTCTTTGCATTCTATTGTTATAGTTTGATTTTATTTTGTGGTATGTCCCTTGTTGATGGAAATTTGACCATCAAAAAATGTCCATTATGATGCTGTTACATGTTAACAATGACATGACGATTGACATGTGAATGATAAGGTCATATGTGGTTGCCATGAAAGCCCGTCATGCACATGGCAATGGGCATGCCTAGTACCCTTTTGTGCAATTAGATGCATGCACTAATTCTATGAAACCCTATACATAGCCCATACTTGTTACATTGCTAATGACAAATCCATGAGACTCAACATTAGTTGTCTTGAACTCTTTCCATCCATTCCCAATGCTTATTTTGGGTGACCCAATCTTTTTACTTTTAGTAACACACACTTTCATGTGCTTGACTTCTTTGTGTCTTCCTCACATTATCATTTCCGTGCCAATCTTGCCACCATGCATCATTAGGTCTATGGGGCAACTAGACTTGCAAAAAACCAAATTGGTTTAATGTAGATCATTGTGACATTTGCAAGCTAGTATCAATGTGAGAAAATTTGAAACAACTTATACAATGCACAAACCTACTATAATGCAAAATGATAGGAAATAATTTTCAACATGTATTAAAAATGATGGTTTTATATTATAACATTGACCATTGACTAATTTTAGTTTTTAAGTCTAAAAATTAGCTCTTGCATATTATAAAATTTGCAAGAGGTTTTATATAATTACTAAGTGGTCTTTAAACATGTTGGTACGTGTGAGAATTTTGTCGAATGTTAGTGCTTCCGAACCACATTTTGCTACTACTGCCAATATAGGTGCATGTGACATTATAGGCATGATGTTATGTCTAAAAATCTTATGGAATTATGGTGTTTCTAAACCACAATCAAAACTCCTATCAAAATTATATTTGCATGCATGTGATTAACACCATCACAATTATGAGTAAACATACACATGATATAACTATTTCAACTCTTCTATCAATTCATGCACCATTAATTTGTAAACAAGATCCAACTTTGAATCCTTCATTCCCCATCTATCAACTGATCTAACATATTTTTTAAAATTTGATAATTGTAAACTAGTGCAAAAAGTTAAAATATTCACCAGTTGGGTTTTACAAAAAAGTCTAGTAAAACCAAATTCAACAAAGCTATGCATCCTCATTCAAAACAATGTAGCAGAAACCCCCCCCCAGGCATTTGCTTACATAACCTATCCTATAATATTCCTTAACAACACACAAGCTACCCCAAGAACATTGAAAACTTTTAAAAGCGTTTTTTCAACCTTTTCTTGGCTCATCACCTTCTACTATTCCTTCTACAAGCCCCATGTAATCAAATCTAGCCAACACTAACCATAAACACTTTAAATTGAATATTTTCTTTTAGGGTTCATTAAATATCATGCATCAATGTTATTAACATTACTTTTGGCAATATACGAGAACATTATCCTGCATATTTGAAACCTCAAAGGTAGTAAAACAATCTTGTCTAGAAGAAGCAAGTTGAGTTGGAAGTTGTTTAACAATAAGTAGGTCTTCTTGCTATGTTTGCACAGGAAAGGATTGAAGTGTGAGCTCACCTCCATCACACCCCAAAGAAGACTAGCTCACATTGTCATAAATACCCCTGAAAAAAAAAGGAGGAAAAAGGAAGCAATTGAGAAGGTAATTCTAGGAAAAAAAACTAGGTAATTTTTTTTTCCTTTCATTGGTGATGTTTTGCCAAAAAGAGAAAATTGTTATACATATAGGTAATATAAGAACCTTTAATATCAAAGTTTTAAAAAAATTATAAGTCTTGATATATAATCCATTTTGAATATTCATTGATGCGAATAAATTAAATATTATAATACAATGTTGAAATAAAATTTAATGGTAAAAGTATGATATGATATGATAAATAAATATTTATATTTTAATTTAAAAATAAAATAGAAGTGTAAGGGCTGGGAAATATGTAATTTATTTGCACATTGAAAATATATCATATTAAATTAAATATGAGAATAAATAAATTCATTTTACATGTGTAAAAAATACATTATTACAAAATATATTAGAAAAATTAATTATGTGTAAACATAAATGAATATATTAATTTCCAGAATAAATTAAAATTTTATTATTACTAAAATAAAAATAAAAATAATTAGAATAACATTAAGTTTAATAATGTTTCATCTTCAATATGATTAATATATAGATATAATCCATTTATGATCCATTTATACATAATAGGAACCTAATAAAATCCCTAGGAAATAGGTTAAGTATAATCATATGTTAATTGGTAGTAATTATTTAACCATCATGATGTTTAGCCATGTTTCTAGCCATAATAATAATTGTTTTTGGCCATGTTTAGCCTAGACTTAACATTGTGTGAATGATTAAATTTGCTTGAAAATGTATATGATTTCAGCTATTAATAACCAAATTATATAATAATAACTAGTATTATACTAATATTAAATTATGATCTTGATAGTCCTATGTCATTAATAAATTTAGTTTCAATGTTAAAAAAAAAAGGGATAATATGTCAAATTTAAAGATGCCTAGTAGCCACCAGGTGTTTTTCAACATTTAGCAAAGAGAAACGCATGGTAATTGACAAGTCTTTCTTAGCATCAAGCAAAGAGAAAGGTTTAGTAGCCACAAGGCATTTATTGTCGCAACCCTAGCCTTCGGCTCGCGAACAAGGCAAAAGGGTCCCAAAGGCGTGGGCCAAGAAGAGTCACACTCCCAAGTGAACTCTTTTTTTGGGAGTTGGAGTCCCGGTGGACTCCCGAACCTTCAGAGAGCGATTGCAGAGGTCAAAACACCTTGCATTGAGGATTTTTTTATATCATTGGAAAACTATTGAAGTGTAGATGTTTAAAATGGGCTCGCATGACCCGTTTGGACATTTGCAACACAAGTTATGGCAAAAAGAAAGGCCAGGAGTCAAACTGGCAATTTGACTCCCGACCACAAAAATTCGGGAATCGACACGACTTCCGTGCGTGTAGATGGAGTGCAATACACCGTTGGAAAGCTCTCGACAAGAGCTACAACTTTGCTCTAAACCTCATCCCGATCAGAGGTCCAAGCAAGAAGTTATGGCTCCGCAAAGTTGTGGGAGTCCAACTTTAGCAATTCCGAGACTCCCTTTTGGGAGTCCTGGGACAAAAAGGTCATTTGGATGTGGGCCCCACAGAGAGGCGCAAAGAATACTATATGGGGGAAGGTGGTGGCTGCCCCTGAGTTCGGGCCGTGGTGAGTTTTGTGAGTCCAAAGTCGCTCGTGGCTTGTCCTAGCACCAAAGGTGTTGCAACATAGTACTAACCAACTTGTGGTTGGTTGGATGCAAATCCGAATGAGTGAATAAATTGCTTGTCACTCTTCCTAGTCCCGTCTTGGAGCTCTAGCACGGCCCTCTACCCCTTTAAAGTACTGAGAGCTAGGGAAGATGCCCCGAGCTCTTAACCTCTCCGTTGTTTTCTGCCTTAGGCTCATCTTCGAGCCTAACAAGCAACTTGGGAGCATGTCATTTATCAACATGTAGCAAATAGAAACATTTAGCAATTGCCACGTGCTTTTCAACATTGAGGACTTAGAAACTCTTAGAGGTCGCCAGACGTTCCCCTACATGCAAGATTGAGAAATGTTAGGCGTTTTTTAACATGCAATAGTAGGAAACACCTAGTAGCTACTAGGCATTTCCTAGCATGCAACATTAAGATATAGGCGTTTCTTAACATGTTGAATTGAAAGACGCTTGGAAGTTGCCAGGTGTTTTTCAACATGTAGCATTTAAAGATGCCTAACAGTTGCAAGGTGTTTCTTAACATGTAACACTAAAAGATGTTTGGTAGTTGATAGGCTTTTCTCAACATGTAGCACTAAAAGATGCCTAGTGGCCACCAAACATTGTTTAGCATGTTAGACTAAGAAACGCCTTGCAACCCCTAAGTGTTTCTCAACATGTAACATTGAGAAACACCTAATGGCTACTAGATATCTCTTAACATATTGGGTTGAAAGACGCCTAGCGATTACTAGGCATTTTTCAGTATGTAGGACTAAAAAACACCTAGCGACCACCAAATGTTTCTCAACATGGAACACTGAGAGACGCATGGTGGCCACAAGGCATTTCTTAACATGTAGAACTAAGATACATTCATTCATGTCAAAGGTTGATTATGAATTGTATAAATTCTTTAAATACACTCCACCATTTATGAAAACAATTGCTGATGAATACTTCAACATGTTCGATTTGTATCCAAAAGCAAATATCAGAATATGGTCCCTCGCTTTAAAAGGAACCTCTTGGGTGGCGAGGTTGCTGAACCAACTTGATACATTCAATAAATTCCATTTTTTCAAGAATGGGAATCAAGACTCAATGAAGAAGATGCCTGTCTATGATATGAAAGTATGGGCTCATGACTTGGACATGATCGTCCTCATGCTAGAAGACCCAAGGAAGAAGCAATTGGCGGGCCTCGTTTATTCAATAAATCGAATCAATGATGAACTTGCCCCAACATCAATCAAAAAAGGTTTTTTTTTATTAGTACCATGAAGGGCAAAACATTGCACGACATGGTCATTCATTGGAATGAGTTCATCGAACTCCTTAAGATTGAAAAGGATGAATCGCAAAAAGACTATCAAAAGGGCTCCGACCACACTCATAAACTTCAAGGCGTCTAGTGGCCCTCACCTAACAAAAAAAACAAAAAAAGGAGAAAATAAAAGTTGAGAAGAAAAAGAAGATTTTGACAAAACTAGTTATTGGGAAAGAAGATAAAGGATTTGATGTAGTAGAGTGTTGATTGATCAACGACACGTTGGGCAATGAGTTTCTAGTTTTCTTTCCTTTTTGAAATGACCCACTTCTAGGTGTTTCCATTGATGTTCATTGTTTCAAGAGAGCACCTCCAACATGTATATCATCCACTCTTGGATATGCACAAGGACGAGAATAACAAAATGAATCACACAATATAATAAGTTTGACAACAAAATGCCCATTTTTGTAATCCTTAAGGACTCACATAATGTCAACCATATCACTCCTCACAAGTCGAAGAAGTGGGAGGATATTCAAGACAATTAGTTTATGATTATTGGTTGGCAACACACAATTGTTGTTGTGAAGGTGCATCCAATTTGATCCTTAATTCCTTGTATTTTTTGTTTCATGGTATGTAATGAAAATTCCAAAATAATAACTTGAAAGCATAATCTCATTTTTTTATTTAATAAGAACTTGTAGATGACCCCAATTTGAGGCCTTGGGTTTGAGAGATTTATAACAAGTTCCAAATTATTGTAGTATGGGACATAGACTTTGTGAAGATTTACAAGCTTTCCAAAATATTAAACAACAAGGATTGTGACATGAGCACAAAACCTTCATACAAGGAAAATTTTGCACATGTGCGAAGGATATGCGACGCATATTAGAGGCCTCATTCAAATTTGGATGTGTTTCTTGACATACTGAGGAATATAAAGTAACAATATCGGAGGAATAATTTCCATACAAAGTTGTGCTATTGTATGTTTTTCAATCCTATTTATAAGTTTGTCATGGTTATGAAGTGTTTTGTAGAAATTTGAAGAAACATTTAAGCTTATTTTGAATGTAGAATCAACAAAAGAGTGTAGGAATATCCTTCTATTGATAGACGGAGTCTTTTAGCTATGGTAAAATGTCCTCCTTGAATGGGAGAGGTGCAACATCCTTGATGGATTTGGAGATGTGCCATCACGCCCATCAAAACCAATGGGAAAATTTGCTTTCGGTTGCTTAGTGAACCTCAAGGAAAAACAATTCAAAAAGCTAGCAAAGGGACTCCTTTTTAAAGCGATAACATTTAAAGAGCATCCAACAAAAGGAAGGATGCCTAACCTAGAATCCATGTATGGGTTCACAAGGATGCTTAAGTGAAAGGCTATGATTAGGAACAAAATTATGATTCATTTTGGACATCTAAAGCCAATTGCCAATAACCAAAAGCCCTATTTGAATGATGAATGGCACACGTTGAAGGACAAGCACAAGCTAGACAAGATGTCAATTTTGGATTTAGAACTTAATGATGATTTCTACTCGAAAAAACTAAGGCTCAACCCCTTAGACGAGCCCCACTTGCAGGATTTAAGTAGGCTCTAGAAAAATGGATCCAAAATGGAACTTCGAAGGATAATGCAATAGAGGCAATTCTATTGGACACTCATTACAAGTATGATAAAACTTGGAACATGGTGGGTCGATGTTATCAACAAGGAATCTTGTGCATCATTTTTTATGGACGACGCAACAAAGAGCATTGTCGTCATCTCTACAACTCACAACACAAAAAATGTTCCAACAATTTGGAAGGGCTTTAATTGGGAGTCCTTTCTTCTAGGGCTCCTAAACATGAGGGCCATGTTCAAAATTGTTGTTTGCATTTGTAAATGTGAATCCTTCAAGAGCCTATTGACTATCATGTGTAAATAAATTTTTGTTACCAAAATTCGATTTGAGTTTGGGCAATACATGGCAAGACAAGCATAGGTTCCAAGTTAATCAATTAGATTATTGAACGTTCCCATGCTCATGTTTACTATTTGTTTCCTTGTAAAATTGGAACAAATGTGTGTGCCAAAATTTTGGGAAACGGGAGTTTGTTGGCATTAATGGAATGCTCATATTCTTATTTTTCGGAAGATCAACAACTATATTGATAAGAGGTTTATCTAGAAGTTGGTTTACAAATCCTAAAGTTGATAATCTCAAGTGGGATGCACTAAAAGAAATTTGAAAATAAACGACTGGATTTGCAATTCATTTGTAGTTGTAATGAACAAATGTGACTAAATATAGCCTAGTTGCTTAAAACAAGTGCCATAAAATAGTTAGTCGCAAAAGACATGACATGGCCATGAAGTTGAAAGTGTAGTTGCAAACCTTACAATTAACCCATAATTTCTCATCCATTGCCATGGATGCTCCTTAGTATGATGTGGAACCCCAATTTGCGACTACTTTTGGGATAGTCACATGCTACCAACTGTGCCATTAATGGGTGGTTAGGATTTAACCACATTGTAATTTTAAAAACCAATGGCCATAAAACACATCGCAATTATGTATTATAATTAAAATAATTTAATAATATAATTAAAATAAATAAATATTATAATTAATTCATTATAATCTATCTTAGGCTAAACTATAATAGGCTACCTAGCATAGGCTAAGTAGGTAGGTAGGATCCTATTTATTTTGTTGGGGACAAGCCTTTTGATTGGCTCATCCCATATGGCACATGCACTTTGTTTAAAGTGCATGCCATGAATCTAATCCATTCTTTCACCTACTTATATACATTACAAGTTTGAAGTTGTAGACAAAGGATATGGGGTAAATTTTAATGAAAGGGAAACATTACAACACTACAACATTATCACATCCTTTGTCCCATACAAAAACATTATTATATATCAACGCAATAAAATATTTATTATTTTCCCAAACTATTTATTACCTACCCTACTTACTAGCTATTATTCTAAAATTAATATACCATATTATTAATTAATTGATATAAAAACACTATCACATATCTACCTACTACTTAATTCAACTACTTAATACCTACTACCTATCTTACTTATCACATATTACCTCAGTTACATATTTATTAT
>Ga0116228_10003328_pt1 | contig 14106 bp, 8 predicted proteins | sample S1TSphfallax_2_FD_89694 | JGI IMG/M metagenome (GOLD analysis project Ga0116228, IMG submission 89694) | Host-associated microbial communities from peat moss isolated from Minnesota, USA - S1T2_Fc - Sphagnum fallax MG | ecosystem: Host-associated > Plants > Peat moss > Unclassified | place: USA... | reverse complement strand
GATGGTGGAAGGCAGAGAAGGGAGGGACAGGGATGATGTATGCACAGAACCAAGCATTGAGCTCCATTTATTTTGTGCATTGTTTTTGTATGGGCAAACTCCTCCCCTATTGAACTCCCAACATTGGATCTCTTTACACACAATATGCAAGCCAACCTCACCTACACAAAACCCTGTATAGGTTTGTTGATGAAGTGATTTTAAAATCAAGTTTTAAAAATCCATTGTTGTAGGATTGATGATGAAGTGGCAGATTTTTGTGTTTGTATGAACATGTGACATTCAAATTAATTTGTGTAAAATTTATTTTGGGTACTAGAAGTGTTTGGGACAATACAAGTGGGTTCGCTTTTGAATTCTATTCATTATGTCTAATAGCATTGTATGTGATGATCATATTATTCAGGATCTGAATAAACTACTCCTTCATTTGATTAAGTTTTTTAGTGGAATGAATTTTATTTTATCATCATGCACCCAAAGCATTGTTGTTAATATCCATTCTACTCATGAGTCATTGCTGTCATTGGTGTGCACTTCAAGGCACCATGATGCTTTTCTACGTGCAATTGAATATGCTGAAACTCAATCTTGCAAAAACTAATCTGTCAAGTCTCCATGACATTAATATGATGTGAAGAAGCTATCTACACATATGAACACTTTTCTGTTCATCAGGTTTTCTCTTTTGCAATTTCTCTTACAGGAATGTAACATAAGTTATGTAACCAACTTTATCTTTTATGGGCATTTGCATTTTACTATGTGTGCATGTTATGGTTGATATTAAAATCTTTCATGTCAAAGTGATAATCTATGTTTCATATGTTTGTTGTTGCTAGGTCTGATACTAGATTTGATGGTGAAACCTGCAGGCACAATTCTTGTCTTGGATGGATCTGGTTCGTTGTTGCTCATGCAGGGTGGATTTTGTGTGCTTCTTCATGTTTATGGTAGATCCTACAGCAGTAAGGAACCCTGAAGGTTAATTTTATCATGTTCAGAAACAACAAGATGATGTTCCTATGTCAGTGATTGGGATCAAATGATACATGGTTTTTTCAGGTAGGCTATTGAATTCCACATCTCTTTGAGCTATAGATTCATCTACAAGACAACTTTGTGGTTTAAGGAAAGTGGGTTATTAACAGGAAGGTGTGTAAGGTTTAAGGATAAAGACCACCTTTTAGAATGTCGCATTACATTGGGTTTGAACCTCAATAGATGCACATATATCTGTATTTTAAGGTATGTTTATGTGCACAAGGTCTAAAACTCCATGGTCAAAAAATCTGTTTGAATTTAACATGTAGTTGTGTTACGTAGGTCATGTGTTTCACCCTTTGTGTTTGCAATGCATGTTTCATTTCATTTCTAGATTCACAAGCAAACTTTCTGTAATGTCTGTACTTTTCTAGTAATCCACCCAAAGCTTTTGTGATAGAACCTAGATATGCTTGTGAAATATTATGAAGAGTAGCAAGTCTTGACTTTTTACATCTCTGGTAGGATAATTCACTTCCTTGGAAATGTTTGATCTGAGTTGCATGTGCTATGGTAAATGATACCATTCTCAACTTTTGGTTTTGCCATTTTGTGTTGCAGGAAGGAATAAAGATGCGTAAGAGAAACAAAAAGTGAAAGAATTGGCAAGGTTCTAGTAAATTAGTTTCCTCAATGCCCTCTCACCTTATGCAATTTCCTCCTCATATCTGCATTTTCAACAGCAATTATGGCTTAGAAGTCTGAGCTAACACTTGAGGAACTGGGAAAAAAAAATTAATATATGGGCACTGATCATTTGAAGACCATGTCCGGATCAGCCATGCAACACTTAGTTTCAAGGTTTGTAATACCTTCCAAGTTAAAACCCTTTAGACAAAGATTTTAGGCCTAAGATGATTGGCCATCTTTTGATGCATTTTTCTCATCTGGAAGTCTTAGTAAGCTTGGAACACAAAAGTTCCTTCATAAAATAATATACATTATTGTATGAATTTTTTTGTGGAAATTGTTCACACTGGTGGGTGTCTTCTGTTCAAGAGGTTGAAATGCTTGTGTGTGCAGTATGTGATTTAGGTATTAACCATATTGAAATTGAAGATGTCAATGGTTCTTTCTAGCTTTGAATTTGAATCCTCCTTGTCAATGCACATTGTTTGGGCTTCTCATTTCTTCCTTTATTGAACCTCCAAGTTGAAGCACTGCACATTGGAAGTTGGTTTCTACCCCAAGTAGTTGAGGTCATGTCAAATTTATTGAAGGCGGGCTCGAAGAATTTCAACAATCTTAAACTAGAAACAAACCTACTTTAACAAAACCAAAGCAAAGAGAGAAGAGAAAAAAGGACAAGGAATGAACAAACCTATAACAAAGAAGAAACATGGAAAAAACCAAAAGGAAAAAATTGAAGCAATAAAAAATGTGAGAAAACATGAAGTGCAAGGCATTGAAGGGCTATTGAATTTTTTTTCAACAAGCAACATAACATCTTCTTCTTGTAATTCTCACATAGTTTCTTCACCATAAGTTTTGGTTAGGCGAACTTGTTTGTGTGATGTTTAACCTTGTTTCAAGAGCAATGAAAATTGTGACAATCGAATCAATTATTTGGTTTTGTTGACTCATGGTTCTTAGTGAGAAGGGTTTAGGGTATGTTGAAAATGGCTTAAGTTTTTTTAGGTATAAGAAGCCAAGGTGAACCAACACCCACACTCATACCTCTAGTAATTTTTTTGGAGTGGATGACCAACAAACTATCATTCACCTTCCCTTTCACATAGGCTTCTACCTTAAGTTCTGAGATGTGTTGTGCCTTTTTTCACCTACACATAGGTAGTGTGAACTATGGATCTATTCCTTAGGTATAGATTATCTATAATGAACTAGGAGTTGTCCATGCATTTATTAAATCATAATGGCATAAAAGAAAAAAATGTTTTATGATTATTTACATCTGAATTCATTAACACATGATCCAAAATTCTTCTAATAAGTCAATGGCACCTTTATTTAAAGGTATCTACATGTGCAATTCCAAACCTAGCTTCACAATTCACCAAAAAAATAAAATAAAATAAAATAACAAGATAGTAGGTCAAGTTTTGTCGTAGGTGTAACAATAACAACAAAAAATTAATTTAAGCATTCTAAAATGGTGTATGACAAGAATGATGACAAGTTTATGCTTAAGGTATATTATAATTTAAAACAGAAAAGTCTTTCAAAGTTATTTATCATGTCATGTTGTTTTGTTTTCCCTTTCTTAAGCATATTAGGAAAACTTTTTCCAAAAATTGTTATAAGAAGATTTAATATCATGGTTGGAACATTTACGTGCATGAGCATTCCATGCACAACTTGAGTGAAAACCAAGTTGTTTTCTTGTTGATGATGCTCTCTAAGAATGTCACTTCTTCTCAAGTATGTTCCATGACTTTCAAAACTTTTATTTAAAACCCAAGTTTACAATAAGAATTTCATTACATTTTTTAATGATATTGGTGTGTAGGAGGGTGTTGGAAGTAGGTGTCCCTATCTTTTTATGTGCTTGGCATCTATTTAAAAATTGGAAGAAAGTTACATTTCAAAGAATTTGTGATGTGATGATTTGCACCCAAGTCTTTAATGAATTACGAAATTTAATGTACACTTGACTTGAACATTGAGAATGCCCAATTATGTTCATATCAACATTGAACATTAGGGCCCAATTGATGTTTGATAACATGGGAAATGCGATCAATGAATTCACCTCATATTTTTGGCATTGCTATGGACCTATTTTTGGTGAGTATGTTAATTTTGTTCCAACCTATATATTTATAGTATTGCATCAAGTATTCCAAATGTACTCATATTTTTTTGTTATATTGTATGTAGATTTATGGGCACTTGGAATTTAGAGAGTGCTTCATGCTAATATGGATGCTCAATTTAACATTGAGTCATATATTCATTGTGCTCTCAAATGTTAGATGACTAAAGATACTAGTGGATTATGAAGGAAACAAGTTGATTGGTTAGTATATTGATTCACAATTTGCTGGCAACTCATTGCACGTATTTGGAAGAGAAGGATCTTAATGGATTCATAATCAACAAGGTGGTGGAAATAAATGTTGAAGCAAGTGTACTAAAGGCACATGTTATTTGTGTTAGTGACATTGTGCCGAGTCCAAGTTATGAAGAGCATGGCAAGTCAAATAACAAAGTTCAAATGAATTATGGTACATGGTTGATCCCCCATACACCAAATACACATCTTGTTCATGTGAATGGGTAGTGTGAGGAATTTTTGCAAACATCAATGCATAATTATTTTACAAAAAAAAATGTTATGGGATCACATTTATTGGAGTATTGTGGATCTTATTATGGGTCATGAAGGTTTGGAAGCAATGTTTCAAGCATCCATATCAGCCTTGTCTTTTTAGATGATGAGGACAATGGTGATGAACTCCCACCTCCACCACCTCCTAGCAATGATGGTGAATATGAATTAAAACATTAACACACAAAGGCACAATGAGGCAACTTGATGATGTTTTGATGGCAATCAAAGTAGAGTGTGAAAAGGGTGGACATCAACTTGCACATGTTCATCCAATTTTGAATTAGGTTTTGACTAACTTTCATTACATACATGTTGAGGGTTTAACATCATCCTTGCACTTGAACATTGGTTTGAACACAATAATGAAGATATTCTTAATACTCTAAACCAAATGAAAGATTTCTTTGAAAAATATGCGATGTTCTTTTACAAATGTAAGTATTGGATAGACAAATAGATGTTAGAGTTTATATTGATTAATGTGATGATCCTCGTAGACTTGAATGGTGTATGGTGTATGATTTGAAAATGTAAATGTTTTAATCTATATCCATGTTAAACATTTTAAAAATTCCAACTAGGTGACAACTTTTAAATATTCATATAAATGCTTAAGAGTTGATCATGATGGATATAATAAAAAATATATAAATCCAAAAGGAAAAAGAAAATAAAGTTAGATGCTCATGATACATATAATGCAAGTTCCAAAGAATTAAAATGCTCCACAAAAGTGCCACGTTAGGTATAACATCAATTACTAGACATCATATGAAGAAATGGAAATTGGTTTAAGTTAACAAATTAGGGCATTGCATCATGTATAACCGAAATCATAGAAAATTAAAACAACCCAAAAAAATTTGGGAGTAGTCATGATACAAGGAGCCGAGGATGTGTTGAATGTGGTAAAATCTTATTACACCTTCTTAACTTTCAAAAATCATTGAAAAAGTTCTAATGATCGGAATATAATGAAATCAAATGCATACTATTTTTATATTTCTAAATTTGCATCTCAATGTTTTTAATGTAATTTTAAGTTGTTTCATTGGTCATAAAATGAATTGTAAACAATGCACAATTAGTGTTGAATGGGAACTGAAATTTTGAACATCTTTTATTTTATGTAAATCTAAACCATTAATTTTTTAAAAATATTGATGGCCATATATTAATGATTATGAAGGCCTAGTAGTGATAAAATCTTTAATATACCTTTTAATATGGTTATCCACTATATTCCTTTTTTAGCATTTGAATGTGTTTTTAACCACTAAAACTACATAATTTGAAAGACTTCTTCCAAGACAAATTTTTTTTTGTCATGTAAGCAAGAGCAAAGGTGGAATTTCATGAAGATTGGATGTGTTATGTTGGATTTTTTTTTTTGGGTGATTATGAGTTGTTATATTTAGAATGATGTTGAATAAAATCATTCTTGATAAACTTGATGTATAATATATCATTGAAGGTTTTAAACACACATATATATTTTTATGTGGAGATATTTACTTTTGTTGAAATGCACACTTTTGATTTATCTATAGAATTATCATTCAATAAATACATTCAATTACATGTGATTTGAAAACTTATGGAAACATACATGGATTAAACTTTTGAAGTTCACACTATCATCTTACAATAAACCCCAATCAAAAATATATAAACCATGTTTCAAATGTGATAAATCTTAATCCTTTCAAAGCACTTGGGCCTTGTACTAAGTGGCTCCTTTGACTATGAATGTACCCAACCATGTTAAGTGTAGGTGTATCATAAATTACTAGAGATGTTATTTTAAAAAGTAAAAAATGGTTTATGGTCAATAAGTCAGGGTATTGCGTTAGGTATGATTTTAAATCTAAAAAGCTTAATAAAATGAAGTTAACAACAATGTTAAGTATAACATAAATTGATTTGATGGAAACAATTTATTATAAAAATGTCAAGGTGTTGCATTAGAAGAAAAACATGTATTTTTGACTAGTTTCTACAACTATATATTGAAGGATTCATCTCCAAAATGAAAGTATGTTTCGCTAAACGTGTAATCTATCTATTAATTTTTTCTTACTCAGAATTTTTTCGTCTCTGGATCAATTTTTATATTCATTAGGTTTAGTTGCAAGAGACATTTTGCAACTAAAATCCTTTTAATCACTTAAGACAAGTTGCATGTGATAAACTAGTTGCAAATGACAAAGGGTATTGTATGAAAGAAAAAAGTCAACAAATACATTTCATCCTTTGACTCTATTGTATACATATTGTCACATGCAACTAATATGCAACTATTTTGGTCACAATTAAGGGCAAATGATGTGTTGCCACGTGTTTTAATATTTGATTATTTAAAATATAATAAGAATTATTATTTTGAAATAATAAAAAACGTTCAATTCAAATACTTGGATGATATTATATTATGACACGTGGTCCAATGTAAGTATGCCACGTGGCATTAACAAATTTATTAATATTAGGTTGGTAGGTACTAGGTGGGTACATAAATAGGTGCCTACAAACCTAGGCTACATATGAACCTACCTATTTAGGTAAAAAAAAAGTAAATAGGTTTTACCTTCTTAGGTTAAATATCTATTCATATAGGTAGGTACTTAGGTAGGTAGGTACATAGGTCAACCTAAGTGTGTAGGTCAAACTACGTACTTACTTAGCTAGGTAGATAAATAGGTTGGGAAGGTAAGTATTTTAGAAATGTGCATAATGTTTTTTTAAATTGTGGGTTTATCCTTTTGATTAGCCCATCCCATGTGCACAAATTCTTAATGTGAAATTGAATGACCAAACCCTTTTGTTTATATAATGTTCAAAATAGAAATGAAGAATAAACAATATGGGTAAGTTTTGAAGTTGCAACTTCCTCACAAACTAAGTTGTAATTCTAAAAGTTTTTTCATGCCTTATTTTTTTAGTTTTTAAATTTCTAAACAATTCAAATACTAGATAATTAGATAATCATTTAATTAATAATGACTAAATATACATATATTCAAATTATAAATTATACACTACAAATATTCAGTATTCATTATCAATTACTTAAATAAGCAATAACTTCTTCATATTTAACAAACTAACTATCTAGTTACTCACAAGTTATTAATACATAACTCATAAATAATTAAATAACTAGATTTTTTAAAAAATTATTATTATTTAGAATATGATTGAAGTATATATAATATAATTAATGTAAAATTAATTTAATGACTATATTTTAAATTTTAATTGTTTTAAATATTTATGTTGAAATTATATGTAATGAATTAACAATTGTTATTAGAAAGTAAATTCTTACACGATTTTAAAAAAAATAATTATTCAACTAATTACATTACTTATTATATAATTACATTTATTTTTGTAAAAATTATTATAGGTCAAGTAATTTTTTCTTTTGGTAATTATTAACTATAAATACAATAATTTGTTAAACATAACAATAATTTTCATAATTACTGTAAAATTACTATAAAATATTTATCATGGATGATTAATCACAAATTATTTTTATAATAATATTATTATATAATAATTTGTGAAATTAAAATCAGTCAAATAACTATTTTAACTACACTATATTTTTTTCAAAATTTTAATTCAAGTTCGAAGTTATAAATTACAGAGTGTGAATAATTATGTTCAATTAGAAAATAATTATGCACATACTAATTAATTCTTATCTGAAGTAATAACAATTATTTTAAAGTAATGTCACATTAATCACATTAATTATTTTCTTCTAGTGTAAGAATATAAATTATAAAATATACAAATCTATGTTATAACAATAATTATTTAGTGTAACTTATATTTAATAAACATAATCATTTATAAAAGTGATTTATTATGGATTTTAGTAAAAAAAACCCTTAAAACTCAATCAACAGTGTTATGAATTAAAATATAAATTTAAGATTCCAAAATAATAATTCAGAATTCAAATTTTAATTTTAGATCAAATAAGTTTTTTGAAGTTAAATAACAAATTTCAGATTTGAAATCTCAATTTTCAGATTCAAATAGTAATATTCAAAATTAAAATGTCCATTTTAAGACTTAATTAATAATTTTTTGAATTGAAATACTAATTTCAAAAATCCAAAATAATAATTTGGAATTCAAATTTCAACTTTCAAGTCAAATAATTTCTTAAAATTTAAATGTAAAACTTCAAAATTCAAATATCAAATTTCAAATTCAAATAAAAATATTTAAAATCAAAATGTCGATTTTTACACTCAATAAATTTTTTTGAATTGAAATATCAATTTTCAGATTTGAATAAAAATTTCAAAGTTCAAATATTAATTTTGAGATTCATTAGATGAACAATATACATACGTATGCATATTATATATATATATATAATTTTAGTACATACATAAAAACGTACCCATATGTCATCGTAAATACCTTTAGGATGCAACGAATTTGGTCATTATTATGATTAATGGGACAATCAACCTACTAATGGATGAAAATAAATATAAAATTGATCCAACCAATAGGATGAAATTTCTAATGGTTGCATCATAGTTGTGAGAATGACCAAAATAATTGAAATTTGATCTTGTAATTGCAAATATTCCCAAATCTAGTTGCAAACGATTACAAGTCGCATGTAATCGTAAATGGACAAGTTACATTTTGGCTGATTTCTACTAGTGTTGTGACATGTATAAGAGTATGTCCATAGAGCTATAATCTTTTTATTTATGGTGTGACACATGTATTTATGTTGTGCCCATTAATCATTGATGTATGTGTATTATTTTTAGAACATTTTCAAAAGATTCAATTTCAAAGGTCATAGGAGAAGAAATGAAGTAAAGATGGGTTATGAAAAAAAACAAGATCCAAAATTTGTTTTAAAATTGAACTTCACAAAAATTACACAAGAAACATAATTCATAATGAAAGGTCTCATGACAAGAAGGAACATAACTACCAATCATTTTCTGGAATCAAATGTTATAAACCTATATAATGTTACATTTTCAAGCATCGGAAGATGAACTTCCACCAACTAAAGCACTAATTAAAGGCAACTTGTCATAATATATCAAAATCTTCTTCACTTTCATCCTCTTCATTTTCATCTTGATTCTTTCCCTTGCTTCTATTGTGATCGTCTTCTTTTTCACTATCTTTAGTAGACAAGTCATTTTTTTTTATGCAATCAATCATATCCTAGTTACGCATCTTGAAGCTTTCTCTAGATCTTTGCATTTCAGCACTTCATGTTTTCACTTTTGCTTCATACCACATAAAATGAATCAACGAAAGATTTTCAAAACACATCTTCACTAAACTTTAACTTTCTACACACCAAAAAACCTTGTTAACACCTTATGTAGGACTTATAATGAAGAAAAAAAAGAAGGAAAAGGATTCTAAGGACTTACAATTGCATGTGCTCTTCATGTTTGTTCCATCATAACATCCCTTGAAGAGGTTCCTCTCTTTTGTCATCATGGTCATTTTGAGTGTTAGGATCCCATAGCCTCTTGATATTTCAAACTCCCCCATACCCATGAGTTATCCTAAAATGTTAATACAATTGATCATTATTGTCCAATTTTTTTAAACGTGCAAGGTCAAACACTTGGCCGCATTTAGAAACACCCAAAAGTTTTGGAAGCTTGTATTCGATAAGCTTTGCAACAATGGTTTTTCTAGGTTTGCATATGGCACAAGGGATTGTGCCAATGCATCCCACTCAAATTTGGCCTCATTTTCCCATCTCTTTTCAACTTTTTTCAATTCCTTTCACTTTTTTCAAATTCCATCACCCATCACAATTGAATTGTATTAGCGATGGTCAATGATTTGAGTAGTGCTTTGAGGTTTTCGAGGACGTCCAACTATGGGCCATTCCATAAACAAGTTATATGTTTGAAGTGCATGTGTGCTTAGAAGTGGTTTTGGTATTTGTAAGGGTTTCCTTTGCATGATTCAATGCAACATTTGAACTTGTTCAACCCTCATAAAAAGTCTATGCCACACCTTTTTTCATAATTTTCAAGTTGTTCACATTCACCAAAAGATTTGGTGGAGTAGGTAGTGCCATGGTTATAATAAAAACAAAACCCCCACACAATGTCAAGTATATGTTTAAACATTGATTATGTTAGGTATAACATGTGAAAAAATTTGGAATGTTTACTAAACTTATTATGGTTTATAGTTCCAAGGTTTAGAGGTTTAAGGATATTAGACATGTAGAATTTTGAATATTATAAATGTTAATGTTTTAAGCACTGAGGTTTTTTAGGGTCTTGAAGTTTAAAGGTTTTTCAAATCCAAAAAAGGACAAACCAACAAAATTTAATTTCAAATCCATTGATGAAAAAAACAAGTGAAATCTTTGAAAAGATTTTTTTTAATAAAACCAAAAGACATATACAAACCCACAATTAAAATATAACAAAAATATTTTAATAAAAAAACCAAAAAACGTATAAAAACCCACAATAATTTGGTAGAACAACACTTTAAAAAATATATATTTGCCATGAACTTCTCTAAAGGTCTACAAAGAATGAAACTTTTAAAAAAATGAAAAAAAAAACATTTAATGGATCTCTGCACCTTTGCACATATCTATGTAAAAAAAGGGAAAAAAAGATGTGGGTAGACCTTTTTAGAGGTTTGTGATGGTTTGTTGGTGGGCATAAATGTGGGGATTAGGAGTGGGTGATGAGGTGGGTGTAGGATGAGTGGGTTGAAATAGGTGGGTAGGCGGGTGGGCAAGTAAGCAAGCAAACAAGGCAATGAAGTCATTGTGATAGCAAATGAAAAAGGAGGAGAAAAGAAGAAGAGGAAGAAGACAAGAGAAGAAGAAATAGTTGTTGCAGCATCAACAAACAAAGAACAAGAAGAAAATAAAGGAAGAAGAAGTTATTGCAATAATAGTAAATGAAGAAGAAGAGAAGATACTTTTAAAAAAAAAGATAAAAATAGAAAAAAAGATGAAAATGTTGTTGTGCTAGTAGTAGTATAGAAGAAGAGAAAATAAAATAAAATTGTTGTGGCAACAAACAAAAAAGAAAAGAAGAGAAAATATATATAATATTTAATTTAGTTGAATATTCATGATAACAAAAACTATTACAATCAAATAATTCTAAAAATGCACATGTATTAAGACAACCAAACTTAAAATTTAAGCCCTACCATAATGTGACAATATAAATAGTATAACACATATTTGATTAATTTAAAGCTAAAATTTTGATTTAGGACTTTATGCAGCTTGGTGGATGGAATGAACTTCACCTTGTGGCCACAAAACTCAACAAATTAATGATCATTTTTTACATGAATATCATATTCCAATATTTTTCAATTACTTTATTTTCAAGTAAAAACGATTTTGTAACCAACAATTCCAGAAAGATAACACCTTTTTACACATTTTGTAAAAAAAAATCAAATTTAAAACCACCTTATGAATTTCATGAATGATGAAAAACTAAATGTTAGCATTCCCATCAATGACATAAGAAGACTTAACATTTCAAATTTTAAACAGGGAGAGTGATGCCAATCCAACAATGCCATAACTACATCAATGTATTAATACTTATTAAATATATATACACCATAGAAAATTTATAAATAAAATTTCACCTGGTGGGCACTAGGTGAAACATAATAAATTATTAGTTATGAGAACCAAATGACACAACTCCCATTTATAGAGAGAAAAATGAATTCAATCTTTGAATCTAATACGTCAATGAGAAACTCCATGCTAATTGATTACATTTGAAATTCCATATATAAATAAAGTAGTATTTCACTTGTGCCTAGTAAATGAAACATAATACATTATCAAATTGAAAAGTCACAAGTAAATACTCCCAATAAAAAGAAATACAAATTCAATTTTTTGAAATACAAATAAGGAATAACATACCAATTTACCAATGGCAACAATGTCTATGCATGCAAAGTTATTATTCATGTTATAACAAATCCATTATTTTTGGGGCTTTACATAGATTAGGGTTAAGGTGGAATAAAATAGATTAATAACCATTAGTCTTCAAGAATGTACACAAATAAAATTCTCCAAAGAATAAATTTATGAATTATACAACATAGAAATTTAAAAAACAAAAATGATAATCAAATCAATACAATGGATACAAAAGACATCAACAAATTGCAAATATATAATTTCATCAATGTCACCCACGGTCTTCACAAATTGTTTAAGGCATTATCAAAATCAAGATTAATTTTAGTTCTATTAACATACGTAGTTGGAATACTAATTTGACACTTGTTTGTTGTATTTTTCCAAGTGGGAAAAGAGAAAAGAATAGTTGAAATGTTAAGCCATTGTTTTAGATTTGCTAAATTGCATTTCCACTTGCCATTCCAGTTCATATAGATGTTATTCATCCAATTTTGATATTTTTTTCATAGGAACCCACCATTGAACCCTTAGCATCTTGAAATATTCACTTTCCTTGTTCTTGACAACATCACCTTTTGCTTTTCCCATCTAGAGAGGAACAAAATTAGGATTGTGCGGTCCTATAAACACAAAATTTCCAACATTAAGATCTCTAAATAGGGTGTAATACCATTAATTTCTCAATTAAAAAACTTAAATAATTTTCGTGTAATTATTAGCTTTGAATACAACTTCATTGTGAAGATATCAATCATGATCATAAGCTTCAAATGTTTCATATCTTATGTCTTATAGAAACAAGAATACACCATGCATCAACAAATGTGCACAAATCTATAAATTCATCAAAGTATTTATATATTTCAATCCATGATCTCGTCATGGGTTAATGATGATGTATGACATGCACATGCACTTAGATTCTTTCAAGACAATAACTAGTGATGGTTCAGAATATATAATAACAACTTTTAATATTAATACACAAAAAAAATAAAATTGTATGTGTGTATATATTTCACTCATGTTCAAATTCTACATTCCCAAACAATCTTCAAAATATAATTCAAGAATTTTTCGAACATTGTCCAATCATCATTATGAGAGATTTTAATGTTGACATTCTAAAAAATAATAATCAAGTAAAAAAAAGAAAAGAACTATTATATTTCATGGATAAATTCCAATTAAAATCACAATTTCGTGAAAACAACACAAAAGTCGGATTTCAATTAGACCATATACGAGCAAATGTCCCTATAAATGAATGCAAGTGTAGCAAAGACATATTGGTCAAATTTTCACAAATCGTTTTATTTTACATTCAAATTACCAAACACACTTTTAATGTATAACAAAAATCCATTAATGTTTCCATTTATTTAAAATGTAGCGTTTATGAAAATATGCATGTAAATGTTGGATTTTCCACCTAATTAAGTATTTGCAAAATGTTGGCACCTTGTGGCTTGAATTTGCATTTTTACATTTTTTTCATGGACCATGTGCAAAAAAAATCATAAATATCAATAAGAAAACATAAAGAAATTTGAACAATTTTTTTGTCCACATGTACATCCATCAAACATCATAACAAAACACCTTTAATGGAAAACCTAAACCCAAAATGCGACAAAAAAAATAAAATAAAAAATTGCCAAATTCTTTAAACTTCAAAAGGAAAATGAAACTAAAATCTTTCCATGTAAATTATATCCATTCAATATTGATGTTTGTTTCAAACATCAAAATACTTCATGCACATTGCTAAAAATTGTTTACATTATCCAAGTTTGAAAAACTTGAATTG
>Ga0116228_10003327_pt1 | contig 14107 bp, 15 predicted proteins | sample S1TSphfallax_2_FD_89694 | JGI IMG/M metagenome (GOLD analysis project Ga0116228, IMG submission 89694) | Host-associated microbial communities from peat moss isolated from Minnesota, USA - S1T2_Fc - Sphagnum fallax MG | ecosystem: Host-associated > Plants > Peat moss > Unclassified | place... | reverse complement strand
ATGTTTTCAAAAGTGTTCCCACCAAGTTCCCAAAATGTTCTTGTGGTGTTCCCTTAACATCCAATGGGTTCCCAAAGTGTCTTCCAACATGTTCCCAAGAGCAACAATAGGGAACAACATAAAAAACATCATCATAATATATTTGTGTAAAGGTCATTTTAATGTTGCCAATGAAGATGACCTTATACAAGGAAAACAACACTAGAACCCTGAGTTTGATTGTAAATAGGGTGAGATTCAAAAAAATAGAAAAACATTAGCATTCAAGGGTGGGGGGTTGGACATGTAGGTGTACATGATTTACATTTACACACACAACACCGGTTTTAACCTCTAACCAAAGTCGTAAAACTATAACTGGTAGAAACCTTACAAAGTACAAAGAGAAGGCAAAGAAGGCTTGAATTCATTTTGTAGGTAATCAACATCTATGCCCTAGTGAAAAAGGACATGATTCGATTTAAGGACTTTTTAGTGGAGTTATTTGGGCCTAAAAAACCCCATCAACTAATTTTTAAACACCCTAAACCGATTCAATCTGACTTAAATCAAATGTGGTTGATTAATGTCCAAAACTGCCACTCAGGTCATTGCTTCAATATTTTCTTCTAAGACCTCTTTTGTTGTTATGCACTCCCAATGCTTTGATCTAGGTACAAAGCTTTGTGACCAAGTATGCACTCATTCCATTGTCAATAGGGCAATATTGCAAATGTACATGTCTTGTAGCTATCAGTGTTGGTTTGGTATACCGAAACCTAGGGTCAGTTTCCACCATGCTAATCACAATGGGTTTCCAATTTAGCATGTTAAGAGTATGTATCATTCTTACAGATGTCATTTGAAGGACTGCGCCATTACGCAATGAGCCACTTGTTCTATTTGTGATGAACCGGATTTTGAATGAGTGCAAGATTTCCTTCAATTTCTTATCTTAACACCATTCTATGTTTTCGGTTTGAAATGTTGGTGTAAAAGGTCAGGTATGAAAGGTCAGGTATCACTCATTTGTGCTGATTATGTGTGTTGCTTTGTTCTTTCTACCCTGCTCATTCTAACATTTGTGTCTCCATACAGAAATTGAATTGTGTTTCTGGAATTTGGTGTATAGCAGCAGCTTGACAATTCCCACCCGCATCTTACTACTTTCTGCTTTAACATGCATGATGTGTTTACAACATTCAGGAGAGATTTGTCTATCACATATCATGATGCAATCACACCCAGTGTAACATTATTCAACAAATAATTACCAAAGTGGCCAATGGCACAGGTAAGGTTTGCAACTGATCAGCTGGGTGAACTTTACTCACCTCGTTCCACTTTTTTACTATGGTTTTATATACTTTAGTGACACATTCAATAATATCTCTCTGTAAGAAAATCTCTGACATGTGTGTGAACACATACGATCATGGACTGTCGTGCTACCTCTGAGATGCTTAAGAAAGTCCAGAAACAGAAACCAAACTACGTTTGCATGGCTGCCGCTAACAAATTATCAACTCAAATCAACTGGGATTCCTCCCAAAGTTCTTCTCCTCTCACAAATCCTACAGGAAATTCTAGGCAAAAAACTTGCTCCTTGATCTGCTGTACTTTTGGGTTTTGGGCATGAACACCAAGATGGCACTTCACCAGCTCTTGATGAGACGGACAAAGGACTTGCAGACAATAATAGCAAAAGGGGTTGGGATAAGAGATCTTGTTCTCAGCCAGTATAGGAACAAATATGCAAAGTGGAATAAGCCCAGGACCAGGAGTATTCAGTTGTCAGTTTTGAGGCCCAATCACCCCCAACCCCCCCCGGTAAGCTCAATATAGCTTGGTCCAAGATTCCTTCCTTCGAGGTGCCTCGTTCCACAAGTGGTACAGTCTATATATGGCCAGAAGTGGCCTAATTTCAGCTGATGATCATGCCACCAATCACCCCATAAAATCAATCTCCACCTGAATCGGAAAAGAAACCAAACACAAGGTGGGCTATATCTTGTGCACACATTCTCATCTCCCAGTTGACGCAGAAAGGATTGGAAGGTTGCTGATGTGCCACATCAACCATTGCTCAATAATGCCTTACCCAAAAATTTCCTGGATAGAAATGCACTTCCTTCTGATTTGTGTTTCTCTAAAGATGATGCAGAGGAGACTCCCCCAAGGCTACTGAATTGTGCAGTAGCACTTATTTCTCTTGGGAGCATCAGAAGGCTGCTTATCTGTTCCATCCATCCCAAAAATGCACAAAATAAGAAAAAGTGGGCTCATTGGAAGTGACTGTTGATAAGAGCCCTAAACCTTATCAGAGTCACTTCCAAAGTGTCAGACCACTACTTTCTTTCAGAAATACTGATGACCCACAAACCACATCTTTCTGATGAAATGGATGGTAGACCTAAGACATATATGAGATCACAGAGAAATCTCTGGAACAAAACAAAAGCCAACATGACAAGAACATCAGTGCAGCCATAGCCTTTATAAGTGCAGTCACCCACAAGGAGTCAGACCCATCATCACCTTTGAATAATACCATGTTAAACATGAAATGTCCACGCAATATGAATGTGTAAAGAAGGGATGCAATGTGAAAGCGCTCTTCAAAACTACATTGAGTGACAGGCAGCCCAAGAAGTCAAAATGAGGGATTCATTCACAGCCAAGAAAGAAATATGGAAGCTGGTTACCACTGGCTTTGTCTGATGTAGAGGGGCGCACAACAACATGCATTGTGACAACGCAACCAGGAAGTTCACCCACTAATACCCTAGATTCAGCAAGTGTCTTGCTATTCTCCAAAATTCTCCCCGCATTTATCAGCTTCATGTCATTGATTGACTTTGGTCCATTCTCTTTTCCTGCATTTTCAATGCACGACTTCCACATTAAGAATGGAATATGCAATAAGATACAAGCTCGCCAAAAATTCTACCACTTCTTCAGCTCCAGATGGTGGTGTAGATTAAGTATAGTCTTAAACCTAAACTGAAAGCAGCACAATGACATAGCTAGGGCAAAGATATTCACCTTGTGGCCACTGAGAGAGGATACTCTCTTTGAGTGTGGCAATAGTGCTGGCTGGGGCATACTTGTTGGGTCCTATGTCTGTCCCATCATATAACCGGAACTTGAGCTCCACCAGATCATCCCCAGCCATTCCTCCTCTTCCCTCACCAGTAACCCTATGATATCCCCTTTGCAGGGCCTGCTGCAAGACTAGACTGTCTTGATCTGTTCTGAGTTCAATAGGGGCAAATCACAAAACCACCACCATGTCTAAAAAATGTTTCAATTTTACACACATCTCTTTTTTATGTCCAGCCAGACTTTTGAATCGCCCAAAAAAGGTCAGCCAGTCCCTGTGCTCATCAGTTTCTCTGATTGTTGGTGAGATCTCTCTATGGTACGCAATGTTGAACAGAGGACCACTTGTGGCAATGTCGTCAGCCCACGATTGCATGAACTAATTCAATCCTCTTCACCAGGCTTCCTGCTGTCTGTCACTACTAAAATTTCTCAAACCAGTCATCAACTCCTTGAGGAGGAAGAATTCATTCTTCATCGGAGGCAACTGAGAAAGGCTAAAATATGCACAATTCTATTGATGCTGTCTGTTGTGAAAATACAGAGCATCCATGTCAAACCAGGACAGACTCATAGGAATACCCAACTTTTTTAAAAATCCTTTAGAGCCCTGCAAAATTCAGGTCCTTATCTGCATCCTCCTCCTGTGCCCCCACCACTGTGGCATCTACAACTTTTTTATGTTGGGTTGATGCACTTATATGTTCAAGCTCCAGCCTGTGGTTGTAGGGTAAACCACAGTTTTGCCAACCCTCAACTCTAGTCCCAATCACCTGAATAAACCACTGCACAAACACTGCTCAGGACTACTCAGAAGATCACTCCATCTTTATATTTACCTCACTAACCCTTCTAACTAGACAAGAATCTGAAGACAATTGGCATAAAATGTAATGCTTGTTACAATGTTTTAAGGTCCAAACCATAGTTTATGAGCCCACCCATTTGATTGCAATGTCAAAATTTCCCTCAAAAAACATGCAATTCTCTTCCATAGATACTTCCCGCTGACAGACAGTGCACAAACTACAGCAATGAAGAAACAACATCCACAACCCATAATATGCACAGAGAGCGCAAACAATAGCAGCATCACGTGTCAGAACGTATTTGCCTGACCAAACAAGAGGGACATATTGCGCCTGAGGAGACCTAAACTGTGTCAATGATCTTCTGAAAAACTTGAACTTCAAACAAAGACATATGGCCAGAAGAAAGGGTTGCCACCGCCTTCGGGAACAAGGCCTACCCTAGTACAAAGGAGGATTTCGTTAAGAAAAGAGTCAACAACCATTGTGATGTGGTCAGCAAAGATGTTTGGCCTCACATGCAAAGAGCCAAGCAATCCACTAAACCAAGAGTCTCCCATCAGCAGCCATGGAATTGCAGTAAGAAACAGAAACAGAAGCATGGGTGGGGTGAGGAGAGATCAATTAGAGCTCAAAATACAGACACAAGGCATGGACTAACAAACTGGAGATAGAAAAAAGAAGCTCAAAAGAGTGGCAGCAAACCACAAATGTAAGAATTTTTGTCCTCCAAGCTTTGCCTCACAGAGTGCATGGGGAAAAGGCTCCAGATTTGGATTCCCACAAAAAAAGCCCACAGGATGGCTCAAAACCCATTGAAGAAAGGAGATGGAACCAAGAAATAAACAAAATCAAGATGTCAGGAGAGATCATCTAAAAGAGTTGAGCCAGGTCACAAATCCAAGGAATCGAAGGCTATCCAAAGAAAACAACTACATGCATAACTTTGATCCCTTGACATAAAACACAGACATGCTAAAGTACCTTCGCCACACCACCCACAACCCCCAAAAAAACAGAGATTCAAAAGGCGGAATCGCTCCATAGCCTCAGAATCCACCAAACCCAGAACATTCAATCAACCCAAAACACAACACCCAGAAAGAGTAGAGATTGTACGACAGTTACCTGACAAAAGGACCCACAGAATGAACAAAATCCCAAAGAACAAAAACCAAACCCGCGCACAAAAAAAAGGCCCCCCAAACTCCCGAGAAAGCCTAGAAAACATCAAAAAACACAGTTTTTGAACTTCCTAAAGCGGTGATAAACGTGATCAGCAAAAGCACAACCCAAAAGAAATGGTACCAAAAACACAGGGATCTACACACCTTCCCTTGAAGTACACAAAGCTGCAACACCTAGAACCACCCACCACCACCACCACCACCACCTCAAGCACCCAGGAGAATAGTGACCTAGCGAAGTTGGGACCCAAAAAAGGATACAGAACAAGGGATCTACACATGATGCAATGGAATCAGAAACATACCTGTGGGGAAGGTGGGAAGGAAGCCAGGAAGAGCAGAACCGATAACGAGAGGGCTCTAGAGTGAGCAGGGAGAGAAGAGGAGAGAAGAGGGGGGGTGGTGGGGGGGGACGCAGACACCACCAACACACACAAAGGAAGAAGAACAAGAGACTAAAGGAGCCAGCAAGAAAAGACAACACCTTTTCCACGGCTAAGCGGTATACAGCGCAGCCTAGAAGCTTACCACATGCTACAGTTAAACTAACCCAGGTTACATCCTACCCGGTCAGTTAACCCTGGATTCGGTCAACCACGTTCGCTGTCAGTTACGTGGCGCGATTCAATTGGATCATTCTCTTTTGACCGACCTTTTTTCACTCCCCCCTCTTCTGTCCGCTATTATTGGCCTATTATTATTTCCCCTTTTTTAACTTTTACCTGTCGTTTTATTACCTTTACTCTTGTTTTGTACTTTTCACCCCATATTTTCACCCCCATACCTGCCCGCTGCCCCCCAATTTTTTCCCCCCACTCTTTTCTTGACACGTGGACTCATTTTTGTCTGCAACTCCCGAGGCTCGTTTCATTATTTTCACCTCACGGTCACTCTCTTTGGTAAATTCTAAGTTTTACCGTTTCTATCATTAATATGGTAGTAGGTACTGCTGGTTTTCACCTTTGACTTTGGACAATTAATTACCGCAGATAAATTTGCTGCTCTCTTTTCTCTCACGTGCTTTCCAGGGGTTTCCGGGTACGTTACGTTGGATTTTTCTTTTTCCTTTTTCTTTTTCTTTACAAAATTTCTTTTGGGAATTTCGTGTTATTGCTCTCAACCTGCTGCTAGGCTTATTCACCAAATTCCCAAAAACAAAAAATCAATAAACCCTAAAACAACCAGTGATGGTTCTGGCCATCGATCTTTTATTGGATTTTTGTGGACTTTGGTTGGGTAGAAGAATCAAGGCCTTGTAGAGGAGCCCATAAGGTGTAGTACAATACTAATTGTTTAAAATCGTATATTTGAAGAATTGGATTTCGGTTGTTTTTGGAAAGTAATGAATATATTGTAATTGTATGCAATATGTGTAGTTACTAATTCAAGTATTTTTCGAATTTTCTTTTGTTAAGAATTTGTTTTGTAAAAGTGCTGAGAATTCAAAAATCGAGAACATTGGTTGTATGTTTTGAAAGCATTGAAAATCTTTTCTAATATGTCCTATCTATTGAAAGAAAACTAGGTACACAATGATGGTATCTTTATGTCTTGAGAGCCACTTTCATCATAATGAGTGTTTGAAATTTTTTCATTGTTTGTACTTCTAAATCCATTGATTTTGAAATTTGTTAATGAATTTTTCTTTTAATATTTGTAATATAATATGAAAACATTTAGGAAAAAATTGAAATGAATGTATTGAATATGGAATATTGAAAATCACTTTTAATGCGTCATAAGATGTGTTTTTGTTGGGTAATGGACTTTTTAAAGGATTTCATTTTAATTAGATTATGGAGTGATCGCAAGGATTCATCCACATGGGCACATTTGGCTCGTTTAAGCAAAAATGCACCTTTATAGAATTTTTTTGAAACTAATGTTTAGATGTATTTGAATATGTGTTTAATTTGTTGGTGTAGTAAAACAAGGCACATAGTTTGGTAATTTAAATGCGATATAAACAAATTTATGGTGTGACCAATAAGCTTGAGTAAATCTTGAAAGACATTGTTGTGTTGGTGCATTTGTTCATATGTGGTCTATTTTTATCTTATTAACGGTTGTGTATTAGAAAACAAAAGTTTGAATTTTTGTGTATTCATGAAGTTATGTAATGTCATGAATTGACATGTCTTTGTTAAGATATCAACATTGAAATCTCCTATGATGATTGTTGGAACATTTTGAGGCATTTGTTTAATGATGGTTTCTAGTATGCAATAGAAATAATTTACTTGCATTTTAAGTGGCTTGCAAATTGTAATTAAATACAATGCTTCAAAATATGTATTTTGAATAATCCTAAAAATCGAAAACCTTCACTTGCTGCAATTGTTAGTGATGTGTTATTATCATCAACAATGTGTTCTACATCTAGGAGGTTAAGTATTGATGTATTTGTGTTGTCTTCTCCTAGCATTACTTCAAATTTGTCAAAATTTTCTTCATTGACATCATTTTTAATAATGTTATATTTGAAATCAATGTTTTACCTACGTTTGCAAATTCTATGAGATCTTCCCAATTTGATCTTATAGAAATTTTTGCACTTATGTTTAAAGGAGTTTGACAAAGTTGCAATATAACTTTAATAAATATATTAGGATGAACATAACCTATCATATATATATATATATTCCAATTTCCTTTTTAGAAGCATAACAATTGATAAATCATCATATGGCATACACAATACTACATTTTGAAGGAGATTCAAATTGGTTGGAACATTCACAACACTCCCATATATTTTGTATTGTATGTATCCTTGTAATTGAAAAAATTGTGCAAATGCAAGGCAAGGTGTGATCAAACGTTCTTCAATATTATTTAACATCATTAATTTTTAATAATACGATTTCACATATTTGAATCCAAAGGGTTGCCATTTTTATTTTTTTAGTTCGCATGATTTACAAATCAATACATGATCATTTAATGTTGTAATTGGAATGGTTGCAAAAAATTAATTGATATATGATTTAATCCAATATTAGATTTGGTACATAAAACATATTTTTTGACAAAAATAACAAACATGTTTTGCAATGTCTTGAAGAAAAATTGTGTTTTACAATATGTTTATCTTCTGATGTGGTTTTCATCATTTTTGTAAATTTGTTTATTATATTAACACTCAATTTTATTTTTTGGTCATCAGAATAGTTATAAGTCTTCTCATTTACATTTTTTTTTTTAGTATTATTAATATTTTGTCATATTTTGTTTAATATGTGAACATTTTTTTCTAATGAGTTAAAGAGTTTTAAAAGACTTATAACAAAAGTATTCAAATTACATGAACAAATAAAATTATGATGATTACAATTTAAATTAGATATAGTTTTATTATATACAATATCATTATTTAGAAGTTTTCTCTCTGAAAACGGTTTACATAATGTGAAGTTTTGGAAGTATATTGTGTATTGTTATTTTTTATTTTTTTATTTTTTCAGTGCTAGATCTTTTTCCTAAGGAATCGTAATATTTGATTTTTTTTCCATTTTAATTTGAAGACATTTTATTATTATAGGTAGGTTGTTTTCTTCTACAATTGATGTGTTTCAAATGTCATTTGATTTGCAATATATTCAACCCCAACATTGGGAATTTGGTTGTGAATGTTAATATGATTTCTTGTGACATTCATTCATGATGTTGTTTTTGAATTTTTAACAACTTGTCATCTAATAAAAAAGTCCATGTAGATTTATATTATCTAATTTTATAACATATACATATTAAAGCCACCCTATATTAATTATAATCAATTATTTCAAATTATTACATACCCTATGTTATAATTAAGTTGATTATTTGAATAAAATGTACCCTTTTTTTAACTAATTAACTTATTATTTTTACCCAACAACCAATATATTGCACCTTATTTTTTATTCATGTATTTTCTACTTTTTTTTATTAGTGTCCCCATCTGGACCTTGCAAGTAATGTGATATCCAATAAATAGTTGTAAAGTCACCTCATAACAAAAAGTTGATAATGAAATTTTTTTTAATGTATGTTTCTTCGTTGTTTGTTTTCCCATGATGTAAATTGTGTAAAAATTCATAATTTAATTCACATTTGTGACATAACAATGCCTTTGGTATTTCAAACCTTAAGCATTCTTGAAATTGGAACATAAAATTCATTCAAATTGAATTTGAAGTTATTAAATATTTTAACAAATAAATTATTGCATCAAATAAGCAATCTCCAACACTATATTGAAAATTAGTAATTTGTTTTAAACCAAGTTTGGCTAATTCTAGATCAATCTCCATGAAATGACAATTTGAAAGTTCAACTTAATTTTGTATGTTAAAAATAAAAATAATAATTATTATTATGTTTCAAATTTAAATTAATTAATATGAGATTGTATTAACTTATATTGGATTGTATATGCAATATCTTAAATCTGATTTTTAGTTAATGTGTATAACATACTTTGGATTGTGATGACAATTGAAATTATATTATCAACTATACGAGGTTTTTTTGTTTTGGATTTAAATTTAAATTTAGTTTCTTTTATGGGGTTTCAAGTCTTAAGCTGTTGGGTTTTGGGTTCCTGGATTTATGGTTCCATAGTTAGGTTCTTTTGTTTGACTTTTAATCTTAATGAATTTGAAATTAGGGTTTCAAGTATTAAGGTTTTGGATTTTTCGACTTATAGTGTATGCTTTCATAATTACGTTTTTAAGGTTTCAAATTTATGATTGTTGATGCTCAACTTTACAATTTTAGGGTTTCAAGTTTTAAGGTTGTAGATTTCAAGTCTCAAAGTTTTAGGGTTTCAAGTTTTAGAGTTTCAAATTTTAGGCACTAAGGTTTAAGGTTTGGGGCTTATGTTGAAAATGTTGATACTTATACAAGTTTTAACTAAAAGTTTTAACTTGAAGATTTCAACAAAATCCCAACATGACCCATCCATATTTCACCACTCACCATCTATCAAAAGAAAATCCCAAAAGACCATATTCAAGTTTTTCCAATCCAAAAAGTTACAACTTTAAACCAAGATGAAATCCAAACCTACAAAATGACAATACAAATCTATCTTTCAAAACATGAACAAAAAGATATATATTTTAAAATGTACAAGGTTTAAGTTTGATTATGAAAAGGGTTGATGGTTTACATGCACATGCATAGTATGGATAGTCCACAAAATTTCTATTATGTACATGAAAGGCTTTCAAGTTCTTCAAACAAATTAAGAAAAACTTTAAAAGAATTACAAACTTCCTCAATTTCTTTTACAACTTTAGACTTTTCAACTTCTTTTTCTTTGGACTTCCCATGATTAATTCTTTTTTTTCCACCTATTGATTTTGCATCTTTGTTAATAGTTATTTTCACAACAAAAAATCCAATGACCTCAATTGCAAGGCTCAAAATGATTTTCCTTTTGGGTTTCTTAACATGTCCATCAACTACGCCTTTTGGCCTAATCTTAGGTCTTAACTCACCTTCCATGGAGGTCACTTTTCAAACTCATTAAAGCAATATCTTTTATTTTTCAAAACAACCAAAGGAAAAAACCTTCCATCTTTCTTAAATCCTTAGGGGTTCCAAGATCACGATCAATAAATGCTTTGATCCAAAGGTCATATAAAACACAGTCAAATTCCCAACCACTTTCCTACTTAAATTTGCATGCAATTCATGCTTGGGTTTGCATTGGAATCGTGGCCTTACATGTATAACAGTATAATCTAGCATCCTGATTTGTTAGGGATGGCAAATGGCATCTAGTACATATGTTCTCAAAGCAAGATGCCCCCATAAGAATATTGAGCTTGCCAACAACTTGCAATGAAATAATTTTCAATGTGAAGTCCAATTAAAAAATCCAACGTGAAGTTGCCTTCACTTTGGCAAACTTCTATCCTTCAAAAGATGTCACCTTAGCAAAAAACTATAAGAGAAAAATATTGTTGTACTAAATTTAAAATAATGAAAAAAAACCACACCACACTCAATTCCTCTTATTACTCTAAACTACTTCCCACAACATCTTGTTTTACTCTTTTAAGTGTTGTAATACCCACTTTCCCCAAAAAAATTTAAGCCATCTGAACCAAAATTAAACTCTTAAAAAGCCAAACCATGTCTAGTTTTTTTGGTTGAATTTTGGATTATTAACATAACCTATATGATTGAAAAAATCAAAAATCTTATTCTTCACACTTTAAAATTTCAACTTTGTGATATGAAAGTTGGACCATCTGGTAAGATCACAAAAGGAAGGTTGAAAAATGCAACATACATCGAAATTGATGGCAAAAATCTTGTCCTTAATCCTTTTTCTATGCACCTTGGTCAACTTTTATATTGCAACAGTGTTGGGTGCTAGAATCAAAAATATTGTTGAAAAGTTCATAACCAATTCTTGTTTGCCATAGAAGGCACTTGCAACATTCTTGACAAAGGCTATTGCATGTCTACTAGTGTTATGCAATTCAACAAGATGGTTGTATTATGTAGGCCTTTTCCTTCTCCTCAAAAAAGAAGGAAAAGGCCTACATATCCTTGGGACCCAAACCATTAGCAACCACTAAAATGAAATACTTTGAAGACCTAGCATAAATAATGGTGACCACAACCTCTAGAGTGCTCGATTTTTCCAAGTCTCATTTCTACATAAATTCCTATATGGAATGTGTCAAAACAAACTTTAGTGTGATAAGAAATGGATCGACTTGGTCTATTATAGTGTTTGCCCAACCCTCAAGACAAAACCCCATGTCTTGCGCTCAAATTTGTTTTTGAAAGTGACTCCAAAATTCTAAATGCGAATAAATGACCCAACATTCAATCTTTGAAAGTAGTGAGACAACGGGAATCAACCATCAAGGTTATTGTCCTAAAACCACATGCATTTGTCAAATCATAATGTACATACTTGAAAACATTACTGGGGATGTTGTAGGATTTGTATTTATTCATAATAAGAACCTCAAAACAATCACCTAACATTCTTTGTTGAATGTTGGTGATTTGAATAACATTGACAAGTGCACTCTTTTCTTGTTCTTCCCTAAACTAATTATGCCATATTACCACCTTAGAAAAAACATTTTGAATTTTTTTGACAATTTTACAAGGAAATAATTAGAAATTGGTGACAAGACACTACACTCCTTAGATTTATAAATTGTAGACAAATTCAAAGTTGAACCCCAAATATTTTACAATACTTGGATTCTTTTGAAAAAATAAAAACATGAAACACTTTCAAGATTCTTTAACCTCAAAAAGAAAATTTGCACACTACTTACAATAGCTTATATAATATTTCAAAAACTAAAAGTAAAAAGTAGTTTTTGAATTGTTAAACCTCAAGAACAAAAATTAAATTTTGTACAATACTTGTTACAATGAAATAGGTTCAAACCCTACAATTTTAGGGTTAAGCTTTAGGCCTTTAGATTTAGGGTTTCCACCTCATGGTGTAGGGTTCAATAGGAAGTGAACTAAAATCTATTAAAATTACTTTAGTTCCAACTGAGCATGCATAAAAAAACCAGTTTTAATTTGTTGACACGTGTTTTTATAATCTTGCAAGATACTCTATTAGAATTCGAGGGTACAATAAACTATCGATTTCCAACAACCCATACATGAAACTATAAATTTCCAATAGTTCATACTCCCCATACAATAAACTAATGTGATCCCATATAATGGATTTTACTATTGGGAAAATAAATAAAATAAAAATATGCAATAGTGTAGAATATGAAAATATTTTAGGATACTAAAAATATGAAGACAAGTAATTGGAGAGGAAATGGATTAAAATACCTTGTTTCTAATGTACGCAATGGATTGATGGGGAATAACAACAATGTTCCTTAATCTCCTTTTAACTTCTATTAGAATCAAATGGTATTTGTTGCAGCCATTCAAACAAATGTGGAGTACCAACATTCAAATAAATTTATGATGTGCTCATTACAATTTAATACTTTCAAAGCATGTATTAGAATTGTGATTCAAGCAAATTGTTGTTTGATCTAAATCCTAAATTCTTTGAGTATATTAAATTATGACAATAACACATCCTTGTTTAATAGTTTCATAATCACATTGAAAATAATTTGTTGGGATCAAAGGATGTCTAAGAATCCTAATTCATTCAAGTTTTTATAAGTGATTAAAAAAATTTAATTCCTTGACCCTATTAAATCATCTAACATTTAAACTTATCTTTTTCAATAAGATACCATAAACAGAAATTGTCACAACCCTAGTTTTGGGCTTATGACCAAAACAAAGGCTTGCAAGGTTGTGGGCAAATAGGGAAGCCCAGGAATCACGCTACATGCTCCGGGAGTGTAGGAAAGTGTGAAGGAATGAACCTTCACACTTCCAAAGGAGCTTCCACTTTGAGAGTTGAAGTCCCAATGGACTCCTGAATTTTTAGAAAGTAATTGTAGGGGTCAAAACTCAATGGATTGAGGAAATCCTTATATAATTGGAAAACTGTTAGAACTTAGATGTTTAAAATAGGTTTGCATGACCAATTTGGACATATGAAACACAAGTTATAGCCCAAAGAAGGGCCAAAAGTCAAAAGTCAAATTGGCAATTTGACTCCCAACCACTAAAAGTCGATAATCACCCCAATTTCCTCGCATGCAAGTGGCATGCAACATACCATTGTAAAGTTCTCAACGAGGGCTACAACTTTTCTTTAGACCTCATTTCAATTGAAAGTCTGCACAAAAAGTTATGGGCCCGCAAAGTGGCGAGAGTCATAGTTATGAGAATTTCGGGACTCCCATTTGGGAGTCCTAAGAAAAAATGCCATTTGGATGAGGGCCTCGTGGTGAGGCACAAAATATATTATAAAGGGGAAGGTGATGGCTTCTCCCAAATTCGGGCCTTGATGAGTCTTGTGAGTCCGAATTTGCCCATGGTTCGTCCTAGCACCAAAAGTGCTCCAACTATGCATTAACCAACTTGTTGTTTGGTTTTGTGCAGGTTTGTGTGAGTGATTAAGTGCTT
>Ga0116228_10003326_pt1 | contig 14110 bp, 16 predicted proteins | sample S1TSphfallax_2_FD_89694 | JGI IMG/M metagenome (GOLD analysis project Ga0116228, IMG submission 89694) | Host-associated microbial communities from peat moss isolated from Minnesota, USA - S1T2_Fc - Sphagnum fallax MG | ecosystem: Host-associated > Plants > Peat moss > Unclassified | place... | reverse complement strand
TGTTGACATTGTTTGAACCCATTTCTAACCTTAGTGTCACCAATTCTTCTTTTTCCTCATCCATTTCTTTGATGGATCCTTTCAACCTCAAAAGAAAACTAAATTGAATGCATAACATAGTAGATGTTTGGGAACATGTCTACTTCTTGAGATAGTTATAGTTGTTTAGTCAAATTTTGCATTCAAATCTAGCATCACAAACATTGGTTGTTATTAGAACATCTATTTTTTATTGGCGAATTTAGAACAATTGCATATGCCAAAACGACTCCAAATGGCAAAATAGCTACATTTGTTTCAATAGCCACAACATCATGTATATGATTTTGATTATCATTTACTACTTTGATATGAGGTTTTTATTGATTTTTTGTTTCAACAGTCATTATAGATTTGTTCAAGATTGCTCAAGTTCAACCATAATTTTATTTTATTTTCATAAATAAATATTTCCTTTGTGATTTCATACTTTGAACAAATATTCATTTTCACACATCTATTGTGCTACGATTCAATGTAAAGAATAGGGTTGTGGTTTCTCGTTCAATTTTTGATTTGTCATTTTTTTTTGCTATTATACACATCTCATGATTTTAAGGCTGACCCTATCATCTATGGATTAATTGGTTGTTTTATGACTTTGTTCCTCAATTCTTATGGAACCCAGACCTGCCTACTTGGAGTTACATAAATTCATTGTCGAGAGTTCATGAATTCTATGGATAACAAGTTCCCAAGTGTTACCAAGTCCTTTATTGACAAATCATTCAATAAACTTGTGAAAAAATGGTATGGAATCAACTTATTCAAACTTGCATGGTTTTTGAAAAAGTCCATTGCATGTGTAAATTAAGGAAATTGTAGACTTCCATGTCATCCTTGGAAATGTTCATTGTTTGTTTTATTATGGAAAGACTTTATTTGTCCATCTTCACATTTGCCCATCACCATGCCGCCCATTCCTTTGTTTTGTCAATTACCCTTTTTCCATTATAATCCCCATATTTTGATTTGACACCCTAAGGGGGTCTAGCTTGGTATTATCTTTTAGATATTCCAATGGTTTTTTTGTCATTTCGTAAATTCTATTTAATATGATTGAGATTAACATGTATTCAATCATAGATTTCAACGTGTTTGGTTTGACAATTAGTGACAATTTTTTTTTTGCCATTATAGTAGAGAGGTTTTATGATTGCAAGCATGCGGTTGAAGAACAAAGGATGCTTGACTAGGAAGTACATGTGCGAATAATACAAATTGAGGTATTCTACATGCAAATTAGTAGTTGAAAGAAAAAGAATGCAATTTCATTGTGCAAGTTGCCAAGGGTTGAAAGAGGGAATGAAAATTTTAAAAAGTTTAAAATGGTAAAATGTCTTGGGGTACTTGATATTGTTTCAATTTTTAATGGTCACATACCTCTTTGTGGTGGACAAGTAATGTTTGAATTGGCACATACCTCTTCGTGAGTCAACATGTTTATGTGACACTAATTTTGATTTCATCTCAAATTTTATATGTTTTGGATGCTACAAAGCTGGAATATACTTGCTAGTAATGGAATTTGAAATATTAGTTCAAGTATAATTTGAGCATTTGAAGTTCATAATAAACCAACATAAATTTCTTGTATCTTGTTTCTTTTGTTTAATTTTTGCAAAACAAAACTTGTTGCAAATGTTCATAAAAAATTTCATCCTTTTTCATTTTTCATCCACATTTTTCATCCGTAAATATCATTCATCCATGACACATGGTATAATGTTATTCCACGTCACCAAATATTTTGTCTTAAGTGTGACAAAATATTTTTTAAATATCATGTTTATGTGGGAAGAATATTTTTAAAAAGATTTGGTTCGACTCCCTTGTTCATGCTCACAAGCTCATCAAATAACATCCTTGCTTCTTCTTTTTCCTTTTCTTTCTTCAACTTCCTTTTTCATTTTTCCTCTTCATCTTTCCTCGGGTCTTAGTTTTGTTGTTCTAGAAAAAACGCCCATCGGGCTTCTTTCGGTATCGAAAGAAGTTTGACAAGGCCATCCTTCTATTTTTTTTGCAAAACATTTTGCAAGTCCTTTGCTTCTTCTTCCTCTTCTTCTCCTTCCTTTTCTTCTTCTTCTTCTTCTTCTTCTTCCTTCTTCTTCCTCCTCTTCCTCTTCCTTTTTCATTCTTCCTTTTTCCCCAAGTCCTATTTCCCCAACATCCCCTTTTTTTTTTTGGAAGAAATATTTCCCGTAAAGGTATTCTTGGTGTCAAGAGTACCCTTTTCTTCTTCTCCTTCCTCTTTTTCTTCTTCCTCTTCCTTCTTCTTCCTCTTCATTCTTCCTCCTCATCCTTCCCTAGGTCCTAATTCTATGGCTCTAGAAAAATGCCCGTTAGGCTTCTCTTGACGTTGAGAGAAGCTTGGCAGGGGCAACCTTTTACTTTTTTTTTGCAAAAACAATTCCTACAAAGGTACTCTCAACGCCGAGAGTACCCTTGTGGGATTTTTTTCTACAAAATGTTTTGCGAATCCTCTTTTTCCTCTTCTTGCTCTTGCTCTTCCTATTCCTTCTTCTTCCTCCTCCTCTTCTTCCTCTTCTTTTGCTTCCTTTTTTGTTTTTCCTTTTTTTCTTTCATTTTTCCTTTTTGTCCTTCCCCAGGTCCTAGTTCTATGGTTCCAAAAAAAATGCCTACCAAATTTCTTTCGACATCAAGAGTTGTTCGACATAAATTTCTCTACTTTTTTTATTAATTTTGTAGCATGAAAGCCCACTAGGCTTCTTTCAACATTGAAAAAAGCTTGATGGGCTCATCTTCCCAAAAACTTTTTTTCCTCCTTTCTCTATCACATCTTCTTCATCTTCATCATATTCTTCTTCACATATATTTGACAGTAAAAATATTATGTTGTTTTCATCGTAATTGTTGTGTTTTTTGTTCTAATAGTTCTTAAAACTAACAATTAAAATGGAGGAGAATCAATTGTCCTTTAACATGACCATTTGGGCGGTGCAAAACCAAATGAAGATCAACACAGGGGAGATTCTTGATACGTATAAAATTACCCCAAAGCACAAAGCACAAGGCCCAAATGCATGTTCCATTGTGCAAGATGGTTCCCATGCTCATTGTCAGGCCTACTCTTGAGATTGATATCTTAAAGATGGAATAGGCCTTTCACATGGGATATGGGGAAAAAGATAAGGTGTTTTACTTGTCTCCAACGAATTGGAAGGGTGATACTAGAAGAAATGTTATCTATTCTGACATATTTTTGCAACTATTATGTGATTAATGTTCAAACCAACTGGTTTTACGACTAATAGTTTCTTAGTCCTACATGTCCATGTAGTTACAACTTGTTATTATTGCATATGCAACTATAGGAAGGGTTGAACCAAATTCTAGTTGTAGATGTGACTACAACTTACGATTTATATGATTTTCATTGAAAATGTAGATGAAAGGTGAACAATGTCATCCAATTTTGATTGGATTCATCAATGGATGATAATGTAGTTATTTTCGCAACTACAAATGAAATGTTTTTCAATTGTAATAATATATTCTATCACATGAACAAAGAAACATAACCCACATATGGTAAACTTTGTTATTTCAATTGGACTATTATTCCTTAATGTACCCGTCCATGGGTCTTTTTTGTAATTATCCATAGGTCTTCTATGATATAATATCTAATAGCTAATATTTTGTTAGAAAATGTTATTATAACCTAGTTGGTAAACTAAGCTTAATAGGTTATGTTAAACTAAGTAGGCCTATGTACATTGGTAGCCTATCTTAGCTTGCGTACTTAATTAATTGGCCTAAGTTATCTACATGTAATAGTAGGCTAGTTTATTAGGTGTAGCTAATAGGCCAGGCTATGAAGGTTAGACATAGTTAGGCTAGGTAAGCTAGGTAGGTAGTTGGTAGGTTAGGTCATTAATTAATTGGTAAACTAGGTAGTAGGTAGTAAGTAGGATAGGTAGATGTTGGTATTTTAAGCAAGAGGTATTTTAGTGGATATGTCATAATGTTTTTGTAGTAATTGATAAAATAATTAGTTATGTTAAAAAATTTATTTATTAAATGTAGGGTAGGTAATTAATTTATTAGGTAGGCTAGGTAGTAAATAGTAAGTATGTAACCTAGGTATTATGTAGTAAATATGATAGGTATTAATAGGTAGTAGGTAGGTAGGTAAGCTAAGCAAGAGGTATTTTATTTTGTGGATATGTCATAATTTTTTATTAATAATTGATTAGTTAATTAATTATGTTAAAAAAGTTATTTATTATATGTAATTAATTTATTAGGTAGGCTAGGTAGTAGATAGTAAGTGTGTAACCTAGGTAGTATGTAATAAATAGGGTAACTACTAATAGGTAGTAGGTAGGTAGGTTATAAGTTAAGCAAGAGGTATTTTATTTTGTGGATATGTCATAGTGTTTTTGTATTAATTGATTAATTAATTAGCTATGTTAAGCAATTAATTTATTCAATGTAGGCTAGGTAGTAAATAATAAGTATGTAGGCTAGGTAGTATGTGATAAGTAGGATAGGTAATAGGATAGGGGATAGGTAGTAAGTAGTTAAGTTAAGTGGTAGGTATTTTATTGTGTGGATATACGATAATGTTTTTGTATGTGACAAAGGATGTGATAGTGTTGTAATGTTGTAGCGTTTCCCTTTCATTAGAATTGTCCCATATCTTTTGTCTATAACTTCAAACTTGTAAAGTATATAAGTAGGTGAAGGAATGAACTAGATTCATGGTATGCACTATAAACATAGTGCATGTGCCATTTGGGATGAGCCAATCAAAAGGCTTATCACCAACAAAATAAATAGGACCCTACCTACTTACTTAGCCTATGGTAGCTAACTTATTCTACCCAAGCTTAAATTGGAATAGGTTGCCTATTCTAGTTTAGAGTAGGGTACATTATAATTAATTAATTCAAATAACTAATTACTGTAATTATAATATTGAATTGTTGTAGCTATAATAATTAATTATTTTAATTGTTGTAATTATAATATTTAATTATTATAATTATAATATATATTTTTTGAACAAATGGAAAATTGCCGTGTGTTTTATGGCCATTAATTTTTGAAATTACCACGTGGTCAAAACCTAACCACCCATCACTGGCACATTTGGTAGCATGCGACTATCCCAAATGTAGTCACAAATTGGGGTTCCATGTCATACTAAGATCATCCATGGTAATGGATGGAAAATTCTAGTTTAATTATAAGGTTTGCGACTACACTTTCAACTTCATGGCCATGTCATGTCTTTTGTGAATGACTGTCTTTTGGCACTTGTTTTAAGCAACTAGGCTATTTTTAGTTGCATGGGTCCATTACAACTATAAATGAATCACAAATCTAGTCGTTGATTTTCAAAAAATTTCTAATGTGAAAACGAGGATGTTAATTTACATAATGACACCTAGGATAAACATAAGTTCCTTGAGAATGATCAATTTGAAAAGGTGTTACAGGATGACCTAAACCTTGTGGGCTTCTCCAACAAAAATGTTTTTTTGTATAGGATGGGAACCATTGCATCTACGCTTGGATGTTTTTCATTAGCAGATTGCACAATGATGATCCATCTTGGTACATATGTGCAAATTTGATTTTATTTGACACATTTCATGGCCTTGTGGAGTTGTTCATAACCATAATTGTCGCAACCCTAGTTTTGGGCTCGCAACCAAGGCAAAAGGGGTTGCAAGGGTGCGAGCCAAGGGGAAGCCTGGGAGTCACATCAGAGACTCCCGGGAGTGTAGGAGAGTGTGAGGGAGTGAGCCATCACACTCCCGAGGCAACTTCCACTTTGGGAGATGGAGTCCCAGTGGACTCTCAAAACTTCATAGACCAATTTGAGGGGTCAAAACTCAATAGCTTGTGGCGTTCTTTATATCATTGGAAAGATCTTAGAACTTAGATGTCTTAAATGGGCTCGCATTGCTCATTTGGACATCTAAAACACAAGTTATGGCCAAAAGAAGGGCCGGGAGTCAAACTGGCAGTTTGACTCCCGACCAGAAAAAGTCAAGAATCGACCCGATTTATTTGGCTGCAGACAACGTGCCACATACCGTTCGAAAGCTCTCGACGAGAGCTACAACTTTGCTTCAGACCGCACTTCGATCCGAGGTCTGCTCGCAAAGTTATGGGGCTCCAAAGTCCAAGGAGTCCCAGTTGGCGGGATTTCGGACTCCCACGCAAGAGTCTCGCGAGAGTCCCGGGAGAGAAAAGCCATTTGGATGTGGGCCCTGTGGAGAGGTTCAGGGTGAACCCTTTGCAGGGAGGGAGGCAACAGCCCTTTCATTCATTAGAGAAATTAAGAAAGTACAAGGGGGGGAGCAGGTGCCACGAGATGGCAGCCTCGCCTTCCCCAAAGATGTGGCCATGAAGCCATTCAGCCTTAAAGGCTTACTCAATGCTATTCTGCTTATCCTGATTCCTAGTCTGACAAGAGGACCTGATGGCCCTCCAGGTGGCCATGCCGACCTCGGTCGAAGCCTCCCACGATTGAAGGAGAACTCTCTTGAGGGAGTATTGGCTGTCGAAGTGTTTGCGACATCTCTCGAACCAGAGGTAGTAGAGCAGAAAACTCCTGAGGATGTCGAGGGGTTGGCGTCTTTAGGTGAAGCCGCCCGTGTGGTAGTAGTGAAGGTTCAGGGGGTCGTTTTCTTCTTCGAAGACGACCTCCCCAAGGAGCACGAAGGGCCAGGTGATGTGGAGGCGGTTGGGCACCCCCCATTCGTTCCAAACGCTGAGGAAAGCGTCCCACGCCCTCTGAGCAGGGGTGCATTCCCTGAGGCAGTGCTTAGTGGATTCCACAAGTCCTTGATCACAGCCCTTGCAGGTGGGGGAGACCCCCATGATTTGGAGCCAAGTGTTAACCGGCAACCCATTGTTGAGGATCAGCCAGGTGAGCGCCCCTACTTTGCGTGGGCGGGCGTTGTGCCACATTCTAGCAATGATCTGTGTGACCGTCGAGTTGCGGAAATTCAGGTGTTGGACGAAAGTGATGATGTTTGGGGTGTGTTGCTTCCTCGCATTCCGGTATCCCCTCTTAGCCAAGTAGTCGAAGAAGGGGGCGTTGCCCATGTTGCTCGTTTGTTGCCAGTGCCAGTCTCCGGGGTCCCACGGAAGGTCGGAAATGAAGCCGAACTAAAAAATCCAGTAGATTGGAGGTCTTTTTCCGGGGGGAGGGACGTCCTTGGCCAGTCTGAGCGTTGCACTGTGGTCCTCTTGTGCCAGTACTCTGATCGGCTTGTACCCCTCAAGGGGGATGATGATGTCATGCGAGCTGGTGGCTTGGATTCGGCCATCGCTAGAAGATCTTTTAAATTCCTTGGCACTGGCTGTGGCGTGGGTTGTGTCGGTGATCTGATAGACCCACTCTGGTGGGGTGGGTCGGTCAGGTTCCTTTTTGCTGACCCAATCCCCTACCACCGGTTTGTTACTGGCGGTAGTCGGGTCCCAAGGAATACTATCAATAATGAGGTCCCTATTTAGCCTGTTTATGGGGTGGAAACTCACCCCAAGGGCCGTGAGGTCTTTCCAATTCTCCTCTTCTGAGTCCCAAAAGTCGCCAATCCTGGAGCAGCCTGCGTTTGCAAGGGCATTCCCCTCGTTCTTACCACTGAGTCCTAGCGGCTTGCCATCTTGGTTTGTTATGAGGGGGTTTCCGAAGACCAGTTGTCTGAGCGTTCGGCCAAGTTGGTCGGCTTCGATTTGCAAAGGTCGGGTCTCACACTCAGCCAGGAGTGGAGAATGCTCTTCCACAAGGAGGTTGGGGGCCTTTTGAGCTTGGTTGCGGCAAACAGCTAGTTTATATCTTATGTGGTTGGACCCATCCTGTGGACCGAGAGTCTAATTTGGTTGACTTTATGTCTCAGGAGTTCCTTCCAAGGTTCTCCCCCCGGTGCAAGGCCCCTGACGAGGAGCTTTGCTAGTGAAGCCTCCGATTGAGTTTTCGGGTCGATGATTCCGAGGCCTCCTTGCGAGGTCGGGAGGACTAAGGTCTCCCATTTTACTTTTGCTCTAGCATTGGTGGCTTTTCCACTTCATATGAAGTTCCTCATGACTCCGTGTACCTGGCTACACATCCTGGGATTTGGGTTCCAGGCTGCCGCCAGGTACCACATGGAGGCGAGGAGTACCTAGTTCGCCACCAAGATTCTCCCTACTAGCGAGAGACGGCACGTACTCCAATTAATTAGCTTCGCTTTGAGGGCGGAGAGCAATTTGTTGAAATTTGCTTCAGGGGGGAGATGGAATCCCACCTGGATTCCTAGGTATCTTACCCCTTTGTTTTTCGGGATCCACTGGAGCCCCACCTCCCGGCCCCACTCCTAATCTTTGTCTCTTTGCTGGCCCATATCGTGCATGATTTATTCCAATTGACTTTTGCTCCAGAAGCCTTGCAAAATATGTCCAAGACCTTTTGGGCTCTTTCCATGTTGTCATGCGTACCCTGGAGGTAGAGTGCGGTGTCGTCCGCGAAGGTTTGGTCCGTAATGTTTCCACCTCCCGGGAGGGCCAGACCTTCTACCCCGAATCGATGGTCGTCTAGCATATGGCCTAAGACGTCCGTTGCCAGGATGAATATGTATGGGGAGAGAGGGCATCCCTGCCTCATCGACTTGGCTAGGGGGAAGGTGCTCCCCTCCACCCCATTGAGCTTAATGGCTGATGTGGCCGATCTGTACAAGGATCGCACCCATCGGATCCACTATGGGCAGAAGCCGAGCTTTGCTAGAGCTTCGAATAAGAAGCTCCATTCGATCCTATCAAAGGTTTTCTCGAAGTCAAGGAGCAATAAAACCAGATCTTGGTTACTCTCCTCTGCCCAGTCCTGAGCTTCTTGCGCCAAAAATGTGTTGTCGAGTATGCTCCTTCCCTTGACGAAGCCGGTCTGGCCGGGTCTTATTATATTCGGGAGGAAGACTTGGAGCCTTCTAGCCAACGTTTTAGCCAGGATCTTGTATAGGCTTCCGAGCAATGTAATTGGGCGCCAGTTTCTAAGTTTGGCATGGTCCTCGGACTTGGGGATCAGGGTTATGAGCCCTTTGTTTATCAGTTTTGAGGTCTCCCCGTTTTTGAGCATCGCGGAGAACGCTTGAAGTAGAGTTGGGGAGATTTCGTCGATGCACTCCTGAAAGAATTCGGTTGGGATGCCATTGCTTCTTGGTGTTTTGCCTTTCGGCATTGCGGAGATGGCATCTTGGATTTCTTTCAGGGTGAGCTCTTTGGTCAGCTCCTTGTTTGTTTCGTTTGAGACTCGGGTCGAGGTGCTGTCCCAGCACACTTCCCGAGCTTCCGAAGTGCCGGGAGTGCTTGCTTTCGAGGTGTACAGATGCGAGTAAAAGGATCTGACATAATGTGTCAGGTCCTCTTGGCCCTTTATCTCTCCTTCTTCAGTTGTTAGTTCTTTGAGCAGCGTTCATTTCCTCCCGATGCGATGGAAGTCAAAGAAACGTTTCGAGCACGTGTTTCCGTACCTGAACCACGTGGACGCACTGAGCTGGTGGTTTCGCGCCACTTGTTCTTGTAGGAAGTCCGCCATGTGTCCTTGTGCCGATGAGAGGATGCTCCTGACCGATTCGTCCTTGGGGTCTTCTTGCAACCGTATTTCCGCTAATCAGGGTTTTTATTGGAGGCCTCTGATTCGGGCCCCTTTTTCCCGTTTCCTCTCCTTCACTAGCTTGCCATTGCATTTGAGTACCCTATCTGTGGCTGCCTCCAACCATCCCGGCCAATCCGCATCATGACCGGGTAGGGGCTGGGTGCCTTCCCATGCTTCGAGGAGGGCTGCTCTGCACACCCTTTAGCAGGGATATGTCAAAGTAAGTGGCGGTTTTGGGTGGGGCGGAGGGGCGCCCCCATACCGTTAAAACTAACGGGGAATGGTCGGAGATTTTTCTTATGGATGGGGCGGCTTCGATTCTTCCTCCTCTGGAGTCCAGCTCTTGAGAGACAAGGAACTTGTCTATTCGGGAGACGGCGGACCCCTGGCCTTTTCTTCCGTTGTCGAACGTGTATTCCTTGTTTGACATTTTTCTGAAACTGTCAAGGGTCCAGGCGTCAATCAGGCCGTGTTGCAAGGTGAGGTGGTGCCAAGTGGTTGCCTCCCTCCTGTGCATCCTCCTTTCACCCGCTTGGCCTTTAGCCCCCTCTTCTTCCCAGTGATTGAAGTCTCCTCCGATTATGACATGCTCGGCCGAGAGATTAGCTTCGTTGATCTTCCTCCATAGGGGGGCTCTATCTCTAGAGGCTCTTGGAGGGTAGGTGTTGATTATGGATAGCTCGGAGCTATCGGGTAAATGGAGGGTTATGTACTCGACCCTTCCCTCCGTTAGGATTCCATCCTCTTTGATAAGTGGTGCTGTCATCCTATCCACTAAGATGGCGGTCCCGACACTGGTACATTGGGAGGTGCCCATTGGGATTCTCGGGTTCCAAAATGCCTTTCCTTGCCAAAATTCGAGCCCCTTAGTTGAGCTGGTTACCCCCTATTTATCCAAGTGGTGTTCCTGAATAAGTAATACCTGCGGCGGGTTTTGAAAGGAGGTCAGCCAAGCCTTAATAAGCTTTTGCTTGGCTGAGTCTTTCCCTAGCCCTCTAACGTTGAGGGAGACGATTGTGAAGGGTCGTTCAGACATGCGTTCCGAGTATTAGGGCGGCCTGTCGGCCGATCGATCCCTTTAGGTGGCCTTGGTCTGGTTCTGAGTTGTGTGGAGGGTTACCTCCGTTCGGCCTCCGTTCGGCGTCAGAGCAAGGTAAATGGTAAATATGGAGTGTGATTCCGTAGCACCATTCTCTACATATCCCTGGTCCAATACTAAGTCGTGTTGGGTGGCGCCCCTCGCGACCTTGGGGTCTTGGAAGGGGTTGGCCCCCGCTGGGGGGCTGGCCTTTAGGCTTCCCAATTCCAACTTCACAAACCTTTTCTTCCTAGCGGCCTGTGGGGAGGCCAGAATGCTAGCCATTTTTTGCTTGTGCACGAGGTGCTCCATGCTTGAGGGGTCCCTTTTAAGGAGCAGGTTGTGTGTTGCCACCGCACCCCCCGCGTCATTGTTCATGGCTGAGATGGATTTAATTTCCTTCCAGTGTAGGTGCCTTTTGTTTTGTACACTGAGTGCACTGGATCCGGTCTGTATGTGGGCAAGGATGGTGCACTCCATCCCTCCCCTACCCGGTTCGGCTTGCCAGCTCCATTCTGAATGGAAGTTGCCCTTTACCGCCATTTTGTATCTGAGTATCTTTTCCTCTAGTTCGGCTTCCAGGCGGTGTACTAGGTCTTCTTGAGCGGAGGCTTGGGTCCACCTTTCCTCCGGCGAGCCTGTTACTTGGATGCTGAGTGGGAGGTCCGGTGGGTTTTGATTTCTCGCGTGGATCAGAATCTATTCCTTTTCCTCTTTTTCTCGCGAGAGAACCGGCCAAATCCTCGCTTTACAGAATTCCTGGTCAACGGGTACCGAAATTCCTAGTGACTCAAAGTAGGAGTGGTGCAGCTCTAAGTGTGTTTGTCCTCTCTTCCCACCCGGCGTGGATGCCGGTTGGGGGGAGCGAGTGGAGGCCTCAGCTAGGTCTTGCCGAAGGAAAGTAACCTGACGGGCATCCTTCTTTTTCCTTGGAAGGTCCATCCCTCTTCGAGATCCTCGAGTTGTCTTTGGAGGAAATCTGTTCTCCCCATTTCCCCAAAGTTCCCCGCGAATGGATTGAGGCTTGCCGTGTTCTCGTTTCCCAGGGAGCTTGCTAGTTCTGAGGTCGCGAAGGATAGTCTAGTCCTCGGAGTGAACTTTTGGTCCGGGGGGGTGATGGTACCTTGCTACTCCCTTGTTAGCCTATGTGACGGTGAAACGGTGCATTCGGACATCTTCTGATCGAGCTCGGGAGCTAGCTCCTTCTTCTTTTCCTCTTCACCGCTGGTTGCAAGGCTATTGTTGGCCATGCGCTTGAGGTTTCCTGAGCTTTGCGGGTTCCTACCCATTTTTTTTCCTTTGTTTGGGTCGTCTTTGCCCATACGGGCTCTTCCGATGTCTTGTTGTCCCGTGGATCTTCTGAATTTTCCTGTGTTCTGGCGCTGCGCGCTAGTGTTTTCCCCCCAAGCGTTCCTCCCTCTCCCTTCGAGGGGAAATTTGGCGGGGATGCTTTCATCTTGTGTTGGGGACCTGTTTAGGGGGCAGGTCTTTGCCAGGTGCCCAAACTTCCTACATTTTCTGCATTGATTCGGCAGCCCGGAGTATAGAATCCTCTGGGTTGTTGTGTCCCCGGGTCCTGCGCCTTCGGCCATGGAGGGTATCATGATGATCCCAGTCAGCTTGCTGATATCTTTCACTTCGACCGTAACCATGGGCCCCGCTGGTCTTTTGATATAGGAGTCCGGAGATTCTATGTCAAGAACCTCCCCAATGCTGTTGGCCATGATGGTTAGTGCCTTTTTTGTGCGAAGCTGGACATGGAGATCCGGGAATTGCACTTTGATGGAATGCGTGAGGAGCATTTCGGCTCCGTGTTCATTAGGTTTGAAAAGAGCTGAGTATCTCGAAAATGAGAGGGCCTAGCCGCTCCATTCTACTACCGCGAGTTTCCTTGCCACTCTAACCCCTTCTTCTTTTTCGAAAAGAATTTCGAAGTATCCTCGCGTTAGTAAGGTGACCGTCAAGAAAGGCACCGAAAGATGGAGCTTTAGGCAGTCTTGAAGGTCCTTGAAGGAAGTTCTGCCCGCCAGAGTCCTTCCGATCACTGTTTTGCGAGCTCTTAGAGCCGTGTTCTTTTGCAACTCGATCACCATCGCAGGTGGGAATGCCGCTTCTATCTCTAGATTATAGTCTACCAGCGATGGGCCTTGGGTATCCTCCCCCGAAGGGGAGGGTGCACCTGTTCTCTTGCCTGGGAGCGTATCCAAAGAGGTGGGGAGCTTTTCCCTCACGAGGGGAGTTGCTTGTTTTTTCCTAGAGTTCCTTGCACCCAAAGCTTTCGAAGTTTTCGGAGCTTCGGCGCTTGGTCCCGTATGTCCAGATCTTCTCTTGGCGGTATAAAAAAGAAGAACTGATTCCAAAAGGAAAGGGGAAGGGATTGAAGGTACCTGGGAGAGATGTCCGTGTTCAGAAAGTTTAGTCGTACCCTTGTCAGCTTGTACCATCTCCTTGTCGGGAGCTTCTGACAAAAGTAGCCGTTGAGAGTCGGGGTTGTTCGTTTTGCCATCGCTGCGCGGTTGGCCTTTCCGAGCTTCTCCCGTTCTCTTCAGCTTGATCAGGCGCTCGTCGAGCTGCGCCTGCTCCTCCTCTGGGAGCTCCGATGAGAGTGATTATTGGAAGTTGAGCTTGCTCGTTCGTCCATCGCTGCGCGATTGGCTTTTCCGAGCTTCTCCTCTCCCTTTCGAACTCTTCGTCTGCGCTTTCGGAGTGACTGAGGATGTCGGAACTTGATCGCTCCAGTTCTCAACTCGGAGATGAGCGCTTCCCGATCGGGGGGCATTTGTCTCACGAGCATTTGAATCGGAATCTTGCGTCGGCCGGGCAAATCGGGCCCTTGCTGATGAGGTCCCGTCAATGTCTGGGATCGGAGAGGTAAAAGAGCCGTTGCCATCGTCGTTGAGAGTCGGCATTCTACTTCCAAGTTTATCGATTCCTTGACGATCGCAGCGCCCGACCTCCCGGACTTTGCCAGCCACTTGACGGTACTCATTCAGCTTGGAATCGCTTTGTTCTTCTGAATTAGAGCGGAGATTCATCATCGCCACTGTGGAATTGCAAAGAAAACTCAAAGAAATCGAGGCGGGAGCTATGGAGGTAGGACTCTCTTTGATACACTCACAGGAAACGGAGAGCCCATCGCTAATAGAGCCGTTGCGGAGTGGAGAGGTTCAGAGTATACTATAAGGGGGAAGGTGGTGGCTTCCCCCAAGTCCGGGCCGTGGTGAGTCTTGTGTGTCCGTGTTGCCCATGGTTCGTCTTAGCACCAAAGGTGCTCCAACTATGCACTAACCACTTTGTGTGGGTTGTGTGCAGGCCCGTGTGAGTGAATAAGCTTGTCAATTCTTCCTAGTCCCATCCCAGAGCTCCAACACGCCCCTCTA
>Ga0116228_10003325_pt1 | contig 14112 bp, 10 predicted proteins | sample S1TSphfallax_2_FD_89694 | JGI IMG/M metagenome (GOLD analysis project Ga0116228, IMG submission 89694) | Host-associated microbial communities from peat moss isolated from Minnesota, USA - S1T2_Fc - Sphagnum fallax MG | ecosystem: Host-associated > Plants > Peat moss > Unclassified | place... | reverse complement strand
GTTAGAGAAGAATCTTTTCCTTTGAAAATAAATCAATTAATATTCTTAAATGACCAACCCCATGAGTTTCAATGATATGGTTACACAATATAAACTACCCACCAATTTAAAATGAAGAAAAAATTATGTATCCACCGCTAAAACCACCATTGACACTTGTTGAACTCAATGCATCCCCCACATGTACATAGAAGAAAGCTCCTTTTAAAGTTGGAAACTCTAGTGTTGCAAATCCCAAATGCACTTGTGCAATTCCACATGTTGCATTGACAAGACTCATTTTGTTCACAACCTAATTTGTGCCTATAGAAAATAACATAAAAGGTCAAATTGAACATACAATTTTTTAATAATTAAAAATTAAAAATTAAAAAAATCATCACAAACAAGTATAAGATCAATATGTCACCAAATTTTGAACAATTAACTATCCATTTTTTATCAATTTCCTAGCTTATAAATTTCTAAACCAACCAAAGCTCTAGAAGGATCCAAGCTATTGTTCCCCTTCCCTACAAGAAAACCATCAAAAAACCTTAAAGGTTTTTCTATAATCATGTCCTCCTGAAACCAACACCCAAAAAGTATGTTGTTGTGTAGGGCATAAAAAAAAACATACTAGACCTAGAATTGTTATTGGACCTTATGCAATAATGTGTGGATGAAACACAAACTCATCCTACGTGGAATTTCCAAAAGCAATCCATGAGAGCACGTTATATACTACAAACCAACAAATGTTCAAGAAGAGGATTGACAAAAGCTTGGTGGGAATGAAAACCTTGCCTACAATGAAGTCTTTCATTATCACAAGAACACACCCAAGCTTACAAGAAAAATCAAGTATGGAAAACACAAAATGAAGGAAAGAATTCACAAAATACAAATTGGTCCAAATGTAGTTCTAATTGTACACACTAAGGATGTTTCTTGCACCTTGCTTGTTCCGGATCACATATTATTAGTTTTCGTACACATGAAAAAAAACATGTTGAATTCATTTCAATCCAATTTTCTTTTCCTCTCAATCTAAGCTTTTAGAACTACTCCACAAAACTTAAATTTTGAGCCTTAAACCTAACAACAACCATTATTGTTATTAAAAGTTATTGAGTTCTTTGTGCATGTGTGTTTTTTAAGCTTGTCTAACAAGGTCCTTGATCTCCCATTTTCTTCAAAAGAAAGAAACCATTTTAGTACCCATAGCATTGACAAGAATCTTGAAGCATGCATATCTAAAAGCATATGTTTCAGATGCCTTGAGAATTGCCATGTTGTCGTCATATGCACTTTGGATAAAACTCAATACCATATAATCCTTTTGCTTCTCCAAACTATCCATCAAGAAGAAGAAAAAGAAAAAGTGTTATTTCAAGCAAAACAAATAAAACAAGAAAGCAAAATAAATAAATAAAATCACAACATGCACTTGTCTTTTGTGCAACACAGTTGCACAACAAAAGGATGTCCAAAACAACAATAAGGTTGGGAACTTGTAGCCAAATGATGCAAAAGAGAAAAGAGAAAAGAGGATTTGCTCGAAAAGAAAAGAAAATGATGTCAGTATGGCACAAAATGTGATGGAGGAAACAAGAAGGCCATAGAAAAAAAACTTTCATTCTTGTATTGCATAATACAACAATAACAACGGTACTTGCTGATAAAGCTCTTCAAGATGCTTAACGAAAAAAGTTGCAAAATTGAGAATGAATTTTTCACAAAGAAGGAAAGAATGAAACAAACCTCCCAGCCATAAACAACGTAGATGCAAATGAATATGAAAAAAAAAACAACTGGTGTTGAAATGGAATTCAACCATTCTTGCATCCCTTGCTTCCTCCTTCACAACTTTTGAAAGCTTCATTAATTTTTTTGACAACAAAAGTAGCTTCATTTGGAGATTTTGACATTTAATTTTGTAATTTGTTGTTCAAGTCGTATTCTATATGATGGTTTAGGTAGTTTTCCTTATTCAATGCGACCTCATTCCTTCCTTCCTAAAGTGCATATTTATTCTCTTGTTTTTTTTCATTGTAGCCTCATTCTTTCTTTCCTAAACTACATCTTTGTTGTCATGTTATTCTTTATTTTAACCTTAGTCCTTCCTTCTTGAATTGCATATTTGTTCTCTTGCTTTTCTCCACTATAACCTCATTCCTTCCCTCTTGAACTACATCTTTGTTCTCCTACTCTTATTTGCTGCAATCTCATTCCTTTCTTCCTAAACTACATCTTTGTTCTCCTACTTGGTTTCTACAACGATCCTTCATCATATATATGTGGTAGCCCAAAATTAATATTATTGCTTGTGAACTCATTCCATTAGTTCTTTGTTTGATAAGCTTGATCATGTTTGATCTCGCACCCATGATCATCACCTCTAGGCTCTTCGACTTTCCACCTCTTTTAATTCTTGTTTTTATTTTTATTTTTAGCTTTTGGATTTCAATTGTAAATTGTAGACTTGTTTGTTGTGGTTGTTGAAGTAGATGCCTGAGAGAGGTAGAGATTTGGTGATGGACAATGTAACTCATGCTCCCTCCATTGTTGTTTTCTTTTCCATTTTTTCTTTATTGGAAATGGTCTTCTTTGTTTGTTCATATTTTTGGCTACATTAAACATATTGAAGCTTTCGATCTTTTTTAGACAAACTTGCAGTAATTGTTTCCTTTGTTAATGTGGGGAGGGGTGATGGATCGGTTGGAGTGAAATTATTACTATGCAAAGATCCATTGTCTTCCAGACATCAAGTGAAAGGCTAAAATCTTGATCCTCTTGTCGTTGTAATCAATTTGAAATTGATTTTTGTCGTCTTGATGAATGTGCAAAAACATTTGTTGCCTATGTTTGTTCAGCTAGTGTGATTGGGATGTGGTGGATCCTGAGAGCCTTGAAAAGTCAATCCAAACAAATTACAATAGTCAAAAATGCAAAAGAACCAAAATCAGCATCCATGTATAGACCACTCATAAGGCATGTGAAATCCTAATGTGAATGTTGTTATTGTTTGAATGATGTTCAAGAATGCACATTGATATGTAACATCTAATGTTATCTAGAAAATTTCTTGTGTTCTACATTTGAACTTTACCATGAAAAATTGTAGATTTCCTCTATTATGTATACTCTATTATATATGGAAAGATCATATCCACTATTCTTGAGTTTGTATGTTTATTTTACATATATGAGAAGCATTATCTTACTTGTTAAGGTAAAATACTTTGTGATTCACTATCCATGTACATTTATTTTCTTTCTTCAATCACCTATTCAAAGAATATTTCTCACAAGGAAATTTTACTCACTTTTGATCTAATTTCCCAATCATGAGATGGATATAATCATTGAAATGAAAGTCAAGATGTTTGAACTTTGTGGTAGGTACAACAAGTAACTATAACTATGGCTTTTCAGGTGGTCTCATGTTTTACAATATGTTATTTCATTCATAATATTAAAAACATGTAATTAAATCATTTGAATTTTATTCTTTTTAATATTGTTAACATTTATTATAGTTTTATTGAAGACATCAAATAATTTGAAGCACAAACATTTCAACTTCAATACAACTTTCTTTACTTCTAAAAAAAAATCTTTTTGCAAAAAAGAAAAAATATATTTGTGTCACTGTTGAAATTTTAAAAGATATTATATTTATTACTCATTTGTATATTTCAAAAAAAATTAATGGTTGATTCATACACCGAGCCTTTCCTAAATGACATTGCAACAAATTTGTTGTTTCCAAAAACAATGCACATCATTACTTTAATGGAGGTCGATGAAGATCAATGTTGCTATTTGTTAAACCAAAACAAAGTAGAACAAATGCCATCAAAAGTAGCATGTCACATGACATCAATCGACATACAAAAATATGGTCACATGTTATTATCAACATTCAATCATCTACTCACTTTGAGAAGCCTCAATAATGAATGGAAAAAACTTGTTAACACACATGAATGGTTGGCATTTCACCTTGCCAATGAAGACCAAAAATATGGAGCAAATTCATGGGAATGTCAAAGCACATTCACAATGCAATGTTTTTAAGAAAATTTGAAAATTTTCTCAAAACATTCACAAAGTACAAAACCATCATTGTCAAATTTAGGAGACTTGCTTATCACAAATTTGGAAATCTTGTGTGACAAATTACTTTGACCTTTATGAAATTTTGTGAAAAAAATTCCCCATTTCAAAAAAAAAAATTGGTTGTGTAGATTCAAAATTTGAAATTTGCTTGATTTGAAAAATATAAAACAAAAACAAATTTTTGACATCAACAAACATTTCAAACATTCCAATTTATGAGAAGTGATTTAAAATAAATTATAAATAATAAAATACCCATTTTTTCAAAATATAATAATGGAAAAAAAATTTAATTTAATTCCAATAACATATATGATTGATGAATCATTCACCTTCATTATATTTTTATGCTTTGAATTTTTTATGAAATTTTATATTTTAAGAAACTTCTGTTCACAATTATGTTGTCATTTTTCATTATAATAAAGAAAAATTTAAACATATTTACAATGTATATTTATTGTCATATATATATAATGGAAAAATTCAACAAAACAAAAATTGTAATCCCATCCAAAATCAAGGTAATTGTTTTTACATCTGTACAATACCAAAAAAATCATAAATTCAAATATTTCACGCACATAAATCCCATTAATTAGACAAATAGTTAATTTTTTTTATAAATCATTAAATTTATTTGTAGGATTATAACAATCAAGGAACTATTTATGATCAATACAAAAAACATGATTGCCACATCATCAACATAAAGGATGTTGAATGTGGTGCACTCCCAAAAGGTTCAAATTATCATAACACACTCTTGAACCCAAAGACAAAAGAAGAAGCTTTTGCATTATTCATTGGAGTTGCAAGATCTTGCTCAATGGGGGAAAGAGGAAATTATAATCAAGTGTCATTTGCTAACACATGCAAATGCAACATTCTAAATTTCTTTGAATGACTCAAAATTCATAAAATAAATAAATAAATAAAATATCAGAATGGAGTCAATATTATAAAAAAATGTATTGATTTAACTTGGCATGAAAACCAAAAAGTCATTTAAAAAAAAAAAACAAAAACCATAGCAACAACATCAAGATCGCTTCAACTAGCGTGGAAAAAATTAAAAACCGTTGGGTGTAGTCACACTAACATGAGCCATAACATATATAACATGTGTTTTAACTTTTCACATTTAGAAGTAGTAATTTAATTTGGTGTTGAAAATATAATGTTTTTTTTATAACAAACTTCATAATATATCATTGGAGCATGTGAATTAATCTAAAAAATATCCAATGAATAAAAAACTTTTGAAAGCACTTATTAAACAATGTAGCACATCTTTTTTAGCACTAAATATATTTATAAATAACCTTCAAAACTTTTGCAATTTACATATATCTTGAAATGTTTTACATAAACCTTGACATAATGATATAAAGAAAAAGAAATTGAAGATTTTTTGGAAGATTTTTTTTTAATTCTAAAGAATAATACCGCAAAAGCAATCCCCTAAGCATGTGGGTGTGGCTCATGCTATCTTGTTTCTACCCCACCATAGAAAATGACAATTTGGAAGAATTTAACACAATTGAAATTTTTACAAGATAACAAATTAATTGATGGAAACACAATAAATTGATAAGATCTAATTTCTATCAAATGTTACAGTAGATATTGGAAACATTTCACTTCCAAACGACACATGTTAATTTTATAATTAATATCAGTTAAATTTTTAAATCAAGTAAACCTTATCAAATACAATTATGACATTCATAGACTTATCATATGGACACAATGTCCTTAAACTTTACACCCTAAACCTTTTTTTTAATTGGATAAAAAGACACATTTGTTTATAAACCATTTATTAATGTGAACATATAATTCCTTTTAATGTTCAAATCACAATTACACATCATACATCATTATATTTTTTCATGTTCATTGAAATAATTCATTTTTTTATTAATTATAATATAATCATAAATTATATAATTTTATTATGAACACTTACATTTTATGATTTCAAAATAATTCATACATTTTTACATCCACATATCAAATATCAAACATGTATCAAACATCATAAATCAATACAATAATTTTATCAATTTTGAGTTTCATTACACGTATAATTCCAACTAATTATTGATAATGACAATTCAAACTAAAATAGAAAATAACTTAGAAAAAAGACATATTTAAAATAAATAAAAAAGAATGCCCAAATGCAAAAATAGAAAAATAATTTAGAAAAAAAAGATAATATGAAAATAATAATAATTAATGCAAAAACAACAAAAGATATATTCAAATAATTGCAAAATACATCAATTATATGTTTTTCCACCACAAATCAACATACATAATAACAAGCCTTGTTTAAAGCAATTCAACAATTTCGTAAAGAAATCCAACTTTGAATTTGGCCATTGCTACATTTGCAATGAAAATAAACTTATACATGAACCAATAAATTTGATATTTCAAATCTTGTTTTTGAATTAAAAAATATGAAAATTTGATTCAAGATGAATCCCAATTTTCATTTCAAATACGATATCAAATTCATCCTAGAAGAATTATTGAACAACATTAAATGTATGTGCATCCATAATTGAAAGGACTCTTGTTATCAAATCAAGGTATTTCAACTATTGAAAATCAATTTTCTACATGTAAAACTTGTTATGTTTCCTTGAAAAATAATAAAATGCCAAAACTTGCGTTAGTTAATTGTTTATGGATTGATGTCACACCCAAAATATTACCAAAATTGACGATGATAGAAAAGAACCTTGATAACATGTTACCATTGTCATAACATATTGGTCAAATTGAAATATACCAATAAAACAAGCACAACAAGTCAACATGCACTCAAAGGAAATGTTGTAAGTTTTGCACAAGATTTCGAAAGTGCGATAAAACTTCTAGACACATTACCATTGTCATTAAAATCATTATCTAATACTATTGCAATGCATTTTGTTGGAAGTTCACACCCACCTACATAATTAATTAAAAGCTGCAAATTGTTATATGTAAGTCAATCTATTGTAACCATATGGCTCACATGGTTAAAATTGAATCATATAGGATACATAAATACAACTATGAATATGGATGTTGGGCATGAAAATGAAATACCATAGCCAATAATGAGATCAATATTCCAATCGACAAATATCAAACTTGCAAATGCCAAACATTGTACAAATATGAACCCACATCGATACAAAAAGGTACGATGAAAATGTCATAGAAACATCAGGTCTAATAGATTTTGATGGCATAGACATAAATCAACACAAACAAATGACTAACGCATTCCAAAATTTACATCGTAATCAATATTTATGTTATAATCATCACACCACAATGATAAATGAATACAATAATCCAAATCTAATAGCATGCACATTTCCCACCTTATTTCCTTTTGGAATTGGTGTCCTCAAAATGAATAATAGACCCATCAAATTATCATTACAAACTCATGTAAAACATTTAATGAATTTGGATGAAATTCGTTATTAGTTCTCAAAACTTCATTTATTTCCATTTTTTGTATTTAACATAATACAATGTAAACAAATTTGTTTTGGAGTTAAATTAACAGTATCACAATTATCAAACATGAATGAAAGAGAAATCCTCAATGAAATACAATTTGCATATTTTGACCACATTATTACTAACCCACAAAACATTAATTCCAAAAAATATTTATGTAGTTTATTATGACATTAAAAAGTTTCTAGATGTTGTGGCTTCTAGAAGTAATTGTGCAACCCAAAGAAACCAAATTTTTGGTATGGTAAATTTTATGGGAACACCAAGTTTGTTTTTCACTTTAAATCCTAGATTAATTCATCATCCTTTATTGTCAATTTTAAGTGGGAAAAACATAAATCTTGATTTATTCTATGACAAAAATATGTTAACAAAAAATGAACAATGCAAATATGCAACCATAAATCCAAAACCTCAAGCTATATTTGCACACACTATTGTCAATGTTATATTCAAATATATTTTACAAGTAAGAAACACAAAAGATTTATCTAACAACAAATTTGGTGTTATTGGTCACATAAAAGCTCATTATGGATGTTATGAAATTGCAAAAAGGGTAACATATATATCCACATATTATTATGGCTTAACAATTATCTAGATCCCAACACACTTATACAAACATTACATGATGAAAATCTTGATAACATACATCCTTGCACCACAAGGCCACTAGATCCTAAAGAAAAAATCTTTACAAATTATTCCAAAATGACATTTATAAATTAATGAATATATGCAATCAATACATATGTAATCATGCATGCTGCAAGATAGATGTTAATACATTGAAAGAATTATGCAATGATGGATCTCTTCAATTTTTAGTCAATGAAACTCATTTCAACATTGAGACGAAACTTTTACACGTAAAAAGAATTGATGAATTGTTAAATAATGTAAATCATGGATATTATCAACTTCAAGATGTAAACGATCTAAAATTTTAATAGCTTTTCGCAAAGATAGTAAATCATTGATTTATTACATCACAAAAACATTTATTTACAGCACATATGTATTCTCTTCTGTAAATTATAGTACTTGTACAAAATTAAAAGAATAAATGAAAATCCAAATAATAATTATGATTCCACATATTACACCATAGAAACATTTATTTACACTTCACATATGTATTTTCTTTTGTAAATTACAATACACAAAATTTAAACAACAAATGCAAAACCCAAATAATTATGATTTGATTGACAAAAGTCGATGTCTCCTCATATATTGTTTAAATACAATAGGAAGTCAATAAGAAGTATTAGCCATTAGAGCAATTAATTATTCATTGAACTTACTAGATCACATAACTATTTATGATTTCATTTACATACCTTGTCAGTATAGGCGAATGAACAAGAAAAAATCAAAATGTTCAAAATGAAAATGATAATGATATCAATGCCAATTATGAAACTTTCACAATTGATAAAAACTCATCAAATCAATCATATATCATACACAATTTTAGGGTCCATTACCAATAGAAACCTATTCACTTTAATCATGTATGTCCATATGAATTTTTTAATAAGATAAGTAAAATCAACAACATTTGTTGTCATAAATTTAATAATGAACATCCTCAATACAACACCCATAGCCTTTATGAATTCAAAGTACCAAAAATTTCAAATTTACAAAGTTACACAATACTTTCATTAAAAAATGACCCCAAAAATTACATTTGAGATATTTGTATTTATTTACCTTGTGGTGTACAATTTTTGACATCAAATCAAATCTCACTATATCTTGGGAAATGAAACTAAATAATGTGTACCCAACACTTATTGATATATAAACAAGTAAAAATAAAAACATCAACATTTTACAAAATGTAAAAACTCAATAGATTCAAATAGATTATTGAAAGTAGAATCAACAGAACCTAAATCTGATTTTTTTTTAAACGTAGAAAGAAAAAAACAATGAATTCATTTTATGAAGATGATATTGAAAATGAACTCCAACAAAACATTCATGATGTAAAAGAACCGAACAAAAATATTAAAAAACTCGATCTTGAACAAATAAAAGTTGAATATTTCTTATGTAACACAAGTACTAAAACATGTGTAATTGAAATATATATTTTTAAAATAATGGAAATAAAAAAAATGAAAATATCAATAATCACAATGTAAATTTCATTATCAAACTTCAAATTTTGATCTAACAATGGAATCAAGATTTGAAACTTCCACAAATATCAATCTTCAATAAACCAACACTGGATATTTCACATCCATATTCAAACACAACCTATACAATTGAAAATACAAAACTTGAGTTACACCATTTCAGCAATCTTTTCCTTAGGTGGTACCATTAGGAACCACCTTGCTAAAATCACAAGAAAGTTGAACCCCATTTTAAAACTAAAATTCCATCTACTTATATATTGGTTTATTTGATTGGACTAGGTGGGCTATGTTTTCCCCACCTATGCAGACACTCATAAAAAATAATGAGCACTCAAAAACCTATAATATGCATTCACATTTTGATTCCCAAACCATTCCTAACCCATTCCTCACCCAATTCCTGACTTTTTTTTTTGGAATGTTTTTACATTTACACATTAGATATTTTTTCTTGTTTATTTAATACACGCACAAGAGAATGATTCAAACTAGTCATCAAAATAACAAAAGATGCAAATAATTATCATTTGTGTTTTTAACATCAATGGCCATTTAGGATTTCACGATTATGACTTCAAAAATTCATAACTAAATGAAAATTGATTCAATAAATTATCTATAAAAAACATCCATTAGGTTAGCATTTGAAGTATTTTTAAAACGTAACATCCAATAAAATTTCCCAAAAGCTAAGTTCCTTTGTGTTCCTGATAAAAAAAATCCCTCATGTGACATTCCAGAAATGTTTTCCTTATGCATTCACTTTCCATATCAAAACATTTGTTTTGGTAAATTTAATTAGAGTTTTGAATTCTACATGACTTGGGTAACCTTTTTATGTTTTTCTATATGCGAGTCCTATGTTGTTCTAAAGTTGGATGGGTCTAAAAAATTTGGGGTGTGATGTTCCTAATGGTACCACCCAAGGATAAGTTTGCCCACTTACCATGTAATGACATGCAATCATATGATATTGAAAATGAAAATAAAAACATAACATTCATTGATGAAAATAATATGTATTCACCATTACACAATAAAATCATCATAAAGGAAAAATATAAGTTAAATTATTGACAAGCCATTTCATTTGAAATTTTCATTGCAAATAAAATAAGAATAATTTATGTAGGAGGAACTTCAAGAACTAGTAAAACAAAAATAATTAAAGCTATCCATTTTTTGAAAATTAAAAAAGAACAAATACTTATAATTACAACATATGCTAGATAAATGCAACCTTATTAATAATTGGAACAAGAATACATTCTTTATTGGGATTATTGATTGGTAAACACACAACTATAAATAAACCTAATTCAATCAAAAACATATGGCCAAGTATTCAATTCATCATTATCAACGAAATATCCATGGTAGGTTGCACTTTGTTTGCCACAATACACTTAAAATTAACAAAAAAAATTCCAAGGTTTACCATTTAGAAGAATAAACATGTAATGTTCATGGGAGGTTTTTTACAATTTCCGCCAATCAGTGACACACCATTATATTCAATAAACATCCAACCAATTTTTACATTCACAAAATTAACACAATTTTTTATTAAAAAAATCATAGGTAAAAGCTTTTGGGAAAATTACATTTGACCAAATAATATTATCCTAACAGGTCAAATGATACAAAACAAAAACATTCAATATGCTACCCTTTTAGGAAACCTTCGAACTAAAAAAATTCTAAAATCAGATTTTGATTTATTAAAGACATTTTTTTAATCTAATCTAAATGTTAACTTATTCGGTGATCCATGGAGGATAGCAACCATCATAGTTTTTCATAATGAATTATGAAATGCCATACACCATTACATGATAGATATCCATTCAAAAACAATAAAACAAAAATGTTACATTATTATTGCAAGTGACACATACAAAAAAGGTCTAATACATAATGATGTCAAATATGTTATAAGATAAACAATGTTCACAAGTAAAACTGAATTTTTAGCACCTTTCCTTAAAATCTATAAAAGAATGAAAATCATTATAATGGAAAACTTATATCCTAAATTAAGAATTTATATTTTCAATATGAATACATTGAAAATATATCTTTCACAGATTTGAAATGGATACAAAAAGATGTTATAATTCATCCCCCCTAAATGTTTTAATCAATTTTAATGATTTCATAGAAAAAAACATAAAAGTATACAACATACAACTAGAAGGCCTCCCTTAAAATGTCATAGGTCAATAATACCCATATCAAGGAATTTCCAATATCACCATTTCATATTGGAATCAAACACCTCCAAAATATTCATAATCAATAAATATCAATTGCCACTTGCCCTAGTTTTTTGTTTCATAGACTTCAAAGCACAAGGACAAACATTTGACAACTTAATCATAGACCTTCAGCAACCACTTGATAACGTGCGTTTAAATATGCACAACATATATATAACTTTATCATGTCTACAATCTATAAATGTACTCATAATCCTATGAAATATTACTATGCAAAACATAAGCAAGACTAACTTCAAAAAAGGATTGCTAAAATTGTTGAAACCTATTTCAAAACATAATATAACAAAAAAAATCCAAAATAATAATCCATTGAAATCCTACAAAGAAAAAAATAAAAATAATTATGATTGATGATTGAGATAACAATATTGACAACAATATATCATCAATTATTGGCATGAAGAATTCCAATTAACTAAAATTGATGAAATTATTCTTCTTAATCTAAATGGATGGTTGAACGACCAACATTTAGCAATTGTAATGCAAATAATGTATGTTCAAAAATTATAATTGTTAGGATACCAACAACACACATACACAATCATAGGAATTGTACATAGATACCTAACCAATTATTTTCAACATATTTTCATAAACAACAATCATTGAATTTTAGTCCAAATACATGCATCTACACTAGACCTACATTGCACAATATATGATTCAAACAAGCTAACAATGAAAAAATTACCAAACAACACCATCCAATTACTAATTAACATCATAAATGTAAAACACTTACAATATTCATATGCAAATGTGGTGCAACCATCAAACAACTCATCTTGTGGACTTTTGACAATAACATATGCAATCGATATAACATTTGTACTCAACCCAAAAAAATCTATTTACAATGTTCCTCAAATGCAATTTCATTTGCATAACAACATAAACAATAAAACTATATCTCCATCCCCAACACTCACATTCAAATACACTATACAAATAAAGTGGTAGATTGTCACTATAAGGGTGCAAGGGTGTAAAGGTGAGGTGCAAGGGGTGCAAGGGCATAGTTTGGAGTTTGGAGCTTGTTGGGCACCCCATGAAATTTCAAGTTTTAGTGCACATATATTGTAAGAACTTAATGTGATCACACATTTATGACACCCATGTTAAGAAAGCGATGACATAGTGCATGGATTTTGGAACACATTGGGAACATGCATTCCTACATGGGAACATGTGGAATGCATGTGTCCCCATGTTAAGAATGTTAGTTTAACTCCATAGTAAAATCATAACTAGGTAAATGATAAGTTGGGTTAATGTAGTTTGAGTTTTTAACTTAGAATTTGTGTGTGAACAAGGTTTGAGTTCTTTGATGTTTAGGACATAATCCCAAGTTGTGGGTTTTCAAATCACTTTTGATGATTCAAAATATGACTCACTTGCAACAAATAGGAATCCAAGCCCAAAAAACATGATAGAAAATCACAACACACAAAACCACATGCAAAAGAAAACTTGCATGACATACACACAAAAATTGTACAACAAAAAAACACCTTAACCAACCATGTTCCCATTGTAATACATACGGGCATGATGTAGATTAGTGTTTCACACTACATCCAAAATTACATTAAGGCTAATCACAAACTACCAATGCTAATAAAAAACAAGGTTTTGGGAAAGGCCAAATGGGAAAAAAGGTAACCAACAAGGGATTGACCACCAAGCCAACTCCAATCCAACACTAAGGAGGCAAATTTTGCCCATTTGAAGGCCCTAATCAAAGGAGTGAAAAGACAGCCTAGATCTCCTCACTTGGATACCAACCCCAAATATTTTTGTGGAGCTGGATTTTTAATTCCATTGGCCTTCAATGAGGGAATGTCTAGTTTTTTGGAAATCACATGTTCCAAATAACAAATGGAACTCATGTTTAGATTTCAAATCCAATATTAATTGAGGTGTTTTCGACAACTATACCAGTGAGAAAAATGAATATTCCAACATCAAAACCATGAAACATTAACAAGAGATTGGATCCCTAACATGGGGAGGTTCAACGTTCAATGCAC
>Ga0116228_10003324_pt1 | contig 14112 bp, 10 predicted proteins | sample S1TSphfallax_2_FD_89694 | JGI IMG/M metagenome (GOLD analysis project Ga0116228, IMG submission 89694) | Host-associated microbial communities from peat moss isolated from Minnesota, USA - S1T2_Fc - Sphagnum fallax MG | ecosystem: Host-associated > Plants > Peat moss > Unclassified | place... | reverse complement strand
TTTTTTGTTTGTTTTTTGTCTCCCCTTGTTTGGTTCTTTCTGTGGCTTCCTGAGGAAGTGTTAGCCTTGCTGTTTCTTCTTCATCATGAGAATGGAGATTTCTCTATTCTTATGAAAGATATTCTTCTGGATAGGTTCTAATTTGAGTTCAAGAGTTGTGGGATGAGGGTTTTGTGAAGTCCCTGCTATTTGTGGTACAATTTTGTCTTGATTTTGCACTCTGTTGGATGGCAGTTTCAAGCTTTGAGGACAATGGTTCAGTCCAACCCTCAAATATTGCAGGTTTGCTTGCAGCATTCACTTGTGTTGAAAGTTGATTCTTGTTTACATGTATTGAATTTGGTGTGGATACAAAATGCAAAATGCCATGTTAAAATGTGTCTGTTGACTTGGTTTTATAGTCCTTAGTCAAACATTTGCCCTTTCTGTATGTAACTAGTGTCTTACCTGAGTTGATGTTGGGTCCATCACAACAGCCTATGCTCCAGGAGTTAGGGAAGCAGAATCCTGCCCTGCTGGGGCTCATCAATGAGAACCAGGCTGACTTTTTGCACCTTATTAATGAGGCTGGCAGTGAAGGTGGGGAAGGGTAAGTCACTTGCCATAGGCAATCAGCCATTTTAGTGGTGCAATGAGTGGCTTACTCAAATAGTCCATCATGGTTTTGTTAAGACTATCAAGATGTTTGTTAGTAGGTGGTGGTCATGTTGAATATCCATGCTAATAGGCCTGTGCAAGTTTTGACTTTACACCTTTATCCAATCATTGTTGTTGAGCCGTGGAGTGGAAATTGCAGAGATGTTTTGGGGCAGATGGGGGGAGCGATGCCACAGTCAATTAATGTAACCCCAGAGGAGAGAGATGCAATTGAAAGGGTACTGGCTATTTCCTGTTCCTGATGTCTTATCAGCTCCTAATATGCACCTACCTTGACAGAAGTGCAAAGAACTTAGCATTGAAAACCTAGAAAATGTCTATTATGTATTGCTATTAGTGCTTATGTACTGGTCATCCATGCAGCTGGAGGGGATGGGTTTCGAACGGGCACTGGTGATTGAGGCATTTCTGGCATGTGATAAGAATGAACAACTGGCTGCTAACTATCTGTTGGAGCATGCTGGTGATTATGAAGATATATAACTAGTAACATGCAATTTTGTAGAGGCATTACTGCACAACAGGTACCTGCAATGTACCTGTGTATTTCAGGCTCTCCCTTTTCTTACTCTGCTGTACCAGGCACAATGTGCTTTTGGTCTTGCTGGAGACTTTTGGCTTGGGGAAGGATATACTGAGGTACATGTTAGGGATTCTATGCAGTTGGTTACTAGCTTCTTATCACCAACCTGTGTTGTATGGTTCTTTAGTACAATGTGTAACGGAACAATGTACATGGCTGTTAGACTTTTGCTTTTATGAGTGGAAAAGTGCTTCATGTGGCATATGTGCAATTATGGTGGCATAGAAATTTTTGCTTATGGCAGCAATCACATTAATCCTTGTCTTCCATTCTACTGTTATATGCAGAGTTTTGGCCAGGTCTTTTTCATTGTGCCTCTTGCTGAAAGAGGATAGGCATTGATCCTCTTGCTGAAATAGCGGCATATATATTTTTGCTTATGGCAGCAATCACATCACTCCTTGCCTTCCATTCTACTGTTGTTATAGAGTCTTGGCCAGCTCTTTTTCATTGTGGCTCTTGCTGAAATAGGGTAGGCATTGATCCTCTTGCTGAAATTCCACAGCATGCGTTTTCCCATCCGGCATCCTCTCTTCATGTTTTCCACAACTGTTGATGAAGTTAAATATAGGCAGGAAAATGTTGACAGGGCTTTCTTGTATACTACTGGTATGGCAGGAAGTTTCATCAGTGCCACTTAATTTCTGTAGTTTAGAGGTTTTCTCAAATTATGGGTTGGAGAAGAGCTCTTTGCGACAGTGTTAATGTTGAGTTGAGATGGCTGACAAGTTTTTGCACTTGTAGAGCAACTCTTTATCCCTCAAGTTCTGCTTCATTGGAAAGAACTGGTAGATTTTTTCCAAGTGTACTTGGAGGGTGCTTTACATTCAGTAAAATTTCTGTTTCAACAGAGGATGTCACCAACAAAATGAGGAACCAAATCTGGTAGTCCTTTAAAGGTTTACTAGAATTTTATGTTGGGCAAGGACCTCAAATGTGGCTGTTTTTGGAATTTGATTGCTACACAGGCACCTGTTTCATGTCCAGCCCTCATTCTTGGCCCCATTCTTGTTCTTCTCTACACTTAATAGTTGCAATTGAGGTGTCATTAATTCTAATCAATATTACTTTCATAATATTAAGGTTCTCATTGGAACATGGCTTCAGTAAGCACTTATTTCAGAAGTGTAATATCTATTTGGAATAGCGGCTTTGGTAGCCATTGTTTACTAGAATGCACTCAGCACTTGAAAACATATTCAAATTTTCTTTTAGAAAAACAATAAGAAGATTCAGGTATGAATTTCAAATAATGAAAAAAAAAAAATTCATTGTAATCCAACGTTATTGTCTTCCACAAATTGTTGACAAGCTCTATTGCCTAAGTACTATCCAATATTGTACTAGTATGTCCATTTTTAAATACCATACTGGTCACAGCATCAAAGGTTCCACCCCTTGTTACATACCACATGGTAGTGGAATCTTGATATGAATACCCTATATTTTGGGCTGCATATGACTATGGTATTGGTCATGGGGTGTCTTTTTTGGGTAGAGGGATTGGAGAGAAAGGTGGGTTGGTAGGGTATATGAGCTCCTACATGATATCAGTACAACAAGCACAGCCACAAGTATACAACAGCATGAAATATAAATCACAATTAAACACTAGGGTAAAACTCAAAGTAACATGAAATAGTTAAAGGCAAATGAAGTCTAAATTGCAGAAATGGGCCTTTAATTAGCAAAATGCCAGCATAATGAGACCCCATGGTAGATGCATGAATGATTGTTTGTTGACTCACAACAACAGCAAGATCAAGCAATTCTAATTGATGTTACTCAAATTATTTAGTCCTCTGTTCAGTATGCAATTTTGCCTTTCCAAACTATAACTCTCCAACTATATTCAATATAGGCCACCTGAGCTTGCATCAACTAGTGAATTTTTATAAATCATGACTAAAGAGTCTAAATTGTTGATTCCAAGTTGACAACACAATGTAGTTGGTGATGTGACTCAACTGCCAATTTTTTGAGAAAATACTTCGAATTTTCTGATCATATAGGTCTAATGACCAGTTTGGTGACAGTTTAGTGATGTGTCACCAAACCTTTATAGTTTAGAATTAATCATCTTTTCTCTTGCCCCTTCCAATAATTTGGCCACTTCGGTAGTCACATTGGCGTCATAGTATATGCTATTGTGAAAGCAATGAGTCCAATTTTAACTATGGAGTCATATAGTCATGTGTAGATCACATATGATTACAAATTTAGTTATATACACAGTCGTAGGTTCATATTTTTGGTGCACATTGAGAGTTGGGACTCTTAATGGGTCAAGCACAGTCATAGTTGGGGTATTACTTTTTTGACAGTTACAAGATTTTAACATTTGGGTCCAAAACCAAAAAGACGCTCCAATAATCTTCTATAGACAACTTTTTGTTTTTGTTTTCTGCTTGATTACTTCTTGCACATCTGATCAATACAATTTCGTCAACCTCAGGACGTGTCAATATGCACATGACTAAGATGCCCTCACCACCATTGCTTAGACTTGCTTCATTGTTTGGATTCTAGGGCCTAACATCTTGTTTATTCATTCCTTTGTGACTAATTATGAACAGTGTGCCGATTAAACTTTGCCCTTTGGGCCTCATATATTCATGATTTTTTGGCCCTTCAGCCCACAAGGTTGGTCAATTCATTTAGCCAGCACCATGAATTACTACTACAGCAATTAACCTCTCATCATTTAAACTGACCTTTCATTAATTTCATGATGCAATTGTCCCAAAACATTCACCATTCATTTGAAGGGCTCTAATATTTAACATGTCTAGTCTAACTATCAAGGAAGGTAGCTGTTTGTTTTGAATGTTTTTCTTGTTTATTATGTTGAGATCTTCCAAATCATGGCACCCCACCACACTCTTGGTACCATTAAAAATAAGCCCTTGATGAATAGGGGCGTGCCAGGATGGTTTTGTAATGTTTAGACCTAGATGGTGCAAGAGTTATTATATATCAAACAATTTTTCCCTTGAAAATTCAATAATATCAAAACTAAAAGTTTTAGGAAAATTAGGGTGTCCTCATGGCTGATGGTACCATTGGAAAGCCCTTGACATAGACAACTGGGATTTTACAAAGGTGATTTCATAATTTTTAGACCTTAGGTGCAGGAGATATTGAATTTTTGATAATCTTTGTCATTAGAAAGTCAATTAAATTACAAAATTGAAGAAGAAATCAGTTAAGTAATGAGTCACACTTGGGCTTACCACGTAGGTCACACTAGTAGGATTAATTGCAAGGTGAAGGGCATTACAAAATTCCAGCACTGAATTGTGTTGCACTTTAACATGGTAATGAAACCTGGGCTTTTACATTTTTGAAAATTTTAGTTGGGGTAGGAAATTATTGTGAAGGCTAAAATACCTATAATACAGGCCCAACTTTAAAGCTATCCCAACAGTAGTTGTTCCCAAAGGGCTCTCTTATCTATTATACGAATTCATCCTAGAACACTAATTTTACACTACAATAACAAGTTTGCCTTGGTATGTTTGCCTGTCATTTTATTGATATATTGCACATGGGGCGGCAGCAGCATTGAATTACTCACATTGGCACTTATGATTAACAGCATGGTCTTTGTTCACTTGTACAACCAGCAAGTGATGAGAGGGTTGGACAAGACTAAGTTTATATTGATGTAAATAGGGATCTCAACAAGTGTGCCATGGACAAACCTCCACTGTTTCATGTGTCCCAGTTTGGCCGACCAGTTACTGCACCACAATCAAAGTGGACCATGCAGACTTCAGTTACTCTTGGCCCCATCAGATGATGATTATATTCATTTCTGGATCTCTAGTTGTGGTAGTAGGCTGGCAAGAAGTTGATAAGGTCCCCAGGCACAAAGATGTTACATACAAGATCCCTTGTTGAAGAACAGTGCCCTATGCCCTTCCTCACTGCCCCCGGTGCAGCCACTTGCTCTTTGTCTCCTCCTATGGTGGACCACTCCTTGCAACATTGGCATGCTCTTTCTCCCCCAAATCCACGTTAGTCCCACCTTATAAAATCCTATGAAGTTCAGGCGTTTGCTTTTGGACACAATTTAATCATATCCTTCAACTGAATGACAAAATCCTGCACATGCTTGACCACCTAAACTGTAGACAAATCACAAACAAACATAGAGCCCATAAATGCGATGTCTACTATGTCTGCAGATGGATTCACTAGTTATATTTCAGCCGGTAAAGTCAGCGCTAATCGGGGTCCAGTGCCTATTATGTCTGCGGATAGCTACACTAATTAAGTGTAGCTAGTAATGCGGCCCTAGCCCTAGACAACAGCACGGGCTTTGATTTTGGGGACTAACTTATCATATCTTCACACAAAAGGACAATACGACAAACTCCCCAGTCCCCACATGGTTAACAACATAAAGCACACAACAATCCAGAAACCAACACAGAGATCATAAACGTGTAGATGGCTAGCCTGATTCATTTCAGCTGGTGCATCACTGCATTCCCACATCATTGGAAATTGGAATATGCAACAAGAACCCATTTCTTCCAGCGGTTTATGAGGAGCTTTGAATGCATTGAGAGGTTTAAGAGACAACTTGCAATCTGTAGTCTTTTCCCTGAACCTGTACCTCATGCCTTGGATGAAGCAGCAACTACACTGGTACTATGGTAACTTCCCGGAATTTTCTTGAGGTTGCATGTCACCATGGTAAATTTCCCATCATAAGACTACATTAGGTTTCCGAGTCTAAATTTAACATTTCTTGGGTTAAAGACAGCAACTAGAAAACCTCACTCAAGAAGCTGATGGTACCAGTGTAGGTGCTGCTTCACCCTGGCCTTCTCTCACCAACAGTCTCGTCTTGGAACCTGCAATAGACAACCGCCTTGGAAGTTAACGTACATTATAGTGTAAGGGTAAAATGGGTTTTGGATATCAGTGGATGAAGCACTTCATATTCTCTTGCAACATACATACATACATTCATCCACTGTCAGCAGTCTGCTCAACACAGGCACACAAGTTTTCCATGTCACCGACCATGAGGTGAAGTCAATGACGGGCCCACTTCTGGGTAAACGTGAGGTGGGGACCAGGTGGGCGGAACAGAATGGCAGACAAGGTGCCTCTCGTGAGCGAGCTGTTGCCACTTAAACCGACCAAGCCACTGGACTATTGCCCAGGACTCCGGCAAATTGCAAAGTTGTTTTCCATTCATTATTCTGCCACTAGCAACTACCAGGAACTTAATGTGTATCATTGGTGGCTTAGCATTGTGCGTGAATCATACTTAGTCAAGTGGATCTAGCCTAGAACCTGACTTGTTATCAAGTAAATTTCAATTGTAAAGTGTCCATTACAGTAATTTTAAGCTGGTAACAACAATCTTAAAGCTCGCCACAAAGTTGGCTATGGAATAGTTCTACGGTTAGTAGCTTTTGGGTGTATAGTCTCTCCAACCCAACCTAGCTAAATTGTTCTTTCACTAAGACTTTCCCCCTAAATTTTCAAACTATAAAATAAAAATAATAAACACTAAACATATGACCTAGAATATAAACATATGACCCACTACAAAAACATATGACTCAAAACATATACATATGACTTAGAAAACCAAAAACAATATATCCTAGATTCTCGAACATATAAATGGAGTTTGACAAGTGGCAAGTTCCAACAACAATAATCAAGAAACTTCATGATTAGTTACACTTTACAATAACAAATTAAAATCTTGGGAGCATGTGCCATGAATTGAAGTTTGGTGATGGTGTTTAAAAGTTTGGCCATGAGAATGTGGAACTCTATAATCTTTTTGACAACAAAGGAGGGTGAAGATGAAGCTTGGTGGCTTCAAGACCTACAATGTACACTTCCAATGTAACCACATGGCAATGTTAAGAATAGTTGGTGGCAACAAATGCCATTGTTTGTGTCATAATGTGGCTCTCACCATAAAAATGACAAGGGTGATCTAGGTTTTTTCTTTTCAGCATTTTTTTTCCTTCATGTTTTAATTTAATTGTTTCCCTTTGGCGATTATGCCATACATATCGTGTACAAGAAGACTAGCCCACACCAATGGGGCAAGCTTCCATATGAACATGGAGTCAAAACATAGAGTTTAAAGTTAGAACTTGGAGTGTGGAGAAAACATTTTCCATATAACCATGCAAAGTTAAACCTATACTTTAATGCTAATATGAATCATTATAGGGATATACTTAGAGGCAAGCCTTAGGATGAATTTATATATTCATCAAATCAATAGATAAATTATTTGATAAATATTTTGATGAAACTTTAAACGTTTTATATAACTTTTCAATAAATAGACAATGCACAAATTATCAATAAGTATAAACATGATTTAATATTCTATGAATCTAGTGCACATAAATTAATTTAAATTACAATTACATATGTTATGTACTATAAGCTACACATTTTTTTTTAAAAATTAATTCATGTAATGTAAAAATGTATGAAAAGTTATCTTAAATTGGCTAGTTTTTCAAGAATTCCAAAATACTTTTACAAATCTATGATAGATTATGACTATAATATGAAAAATTGGAACTACATTAGTACATATTAAGCTTCTATCAACTTGAACATATAAAGTTTCCAATTGAAGTCCTACTTTCATGTACTTGTATCCTTATTTTGCATAAATGGGACAAGTTCTTTCTTGTATTTTCATTTTTTATAAAGTACTTAAATGCATATTAAAAATTGTGATTTTCCCAACATATGCAATGAAATAAGAAAACTAGTTCTTTATTGATCATTGAAATCAATAATATTGATAAGTTCAACATATTCAAGTTTAATTTATGGATAATTTCCAACAAAATAGAAAGTGTCTCCACATCACATATTTTATTGTGCTTGCACCCTTATGTCAACTTGAAAATCATGATTTAAAAAACATGTACCATGAATAAGCAATCAAATTATGCCATGTCATTTTGACCAATTAACCCATTATTTTAAGCAAAACAACAAGGAAGTGAATGTGTGTCCTATAATAACATGTTTGCAACTTGTATTAGTCTTTTGACTTTGTTGATATACCCATTGTAGGTTGGTCGATGAAATCATTCACTGTCTTCTGATTGCAAAAGCATCCTAGTTCTATAAATGAAATTATTTTGTAATTAGATTTTTCATAGACCTCCACCTACTTTTGTGATCCTTTCCAAGTGAAACATGATGCACATTATTTTTTTGTTATTATGCTTCAAAATTGGAATATCATCTACATCTAGGGGTTTTCAACCCCAGCCTTTGCTTGTTCACACCTAAATAGACAAAATCTAACCTCCTTTTAACAAGGATGCCACCTTCATTCACATGAGTCTTGTATTAATGAAAAATGGTGACACTTCTAGAATTTGAGGTTTTCCTTTTGAATAATCATGAACATGATCCCTTATGCATATTGGTCCTTATCATTAGGAAAACCCACACCACATTTTCTTTGTTTGTTATAGGTTCAAACCATCCCCAATACACATGAAGGGATGTGAAATAAGCCTTCTATTATTTTGGCCTAATATTTGCACCATTTAAATTGGATGCCAATTGAACATTGTATTTGTGAATTTGCAATCATCTTTGTGGTGTGGATAATATTTATTCAATTGCATCTGTTTTCAAGAATATTTAAGGCTTCATAACCATGGCTAGCTAACCTTGATTGATTTCCATATCATACATGTGGGATTCCAAAAATTCATGGAAATTTTTCCTAGGGTGATCGCATGGTTAGGTGTCTCAAAAGTGGCATTTGAAAGTCCATAATCTAACACTAACAACTTTTTTTCATTTTTAACAATTATCAAACCATAAATCCTATAATTATCCCCTATGTTTTTAATCATAAATATTAATAAGTCAACCTATGAATATCCCTAAACATGTGATTGATCAAAAAAATCCATGCAAAAGATTAAAAAATTTAATGTGAAATGGACTCCCAAGGATAAAATTTATAACAATCACATCATTTAAAACTTTAAGAAATTATATATATATAAGGAAAGTTTCAATGCACTTCACTAATCAATTCTTCGTTTGTTGATGTTTATTTTATTTTATTTTATTTTGACACTACTTTGATGTATTTTTTGAGTCCACATTTTTCATTTTCTCTATGTGACAAACAGAGTTGTCATTTCAAAAGTCCATTACAAGTCCATAATCTTCTTAAAATTCATCCAAATTTTTTATGATGATTCCCATTAAAGTCTATGACAACATGAATAATTAAAAATTTGATAATGTTAATTTTGAAGATGGCTTTAAATTTTACATTTGTATGTAATCCAGAATAATTACAAATGTGACAGTCCAAACAGCCCCCCTATTCGTGCTTTCACCCACTATACCTTCATAAAATTTAACTATCATGGTATTAAAAATATTATAAGTTGCTAGAGCAATGTGTGTCTTGAAGGGAACCATTCATAGTGTTAAATGTTTTCATGTGGGACCCAAATATCTCTTTGCCTTTTAAGCCTTGAATAGCTTACCATGCATAAGAGGTCTACTAAACAAAATAGTTCTTGCACTATCTTCTTAAGGTTATTGAATTTACGTGAAGTTTTTCAATGCAATTCAATTTGATCTAGTCCCATTCCTTGAGTCTTGCCATCAAGTCTACATCCTATAATGGCTCTATTGTTTAAAAGCCCTAATATGATCATCAACTATTACAATGTACATAAAAAAGGTCAAGTTGCTTCTTTTGCAAATTATTCCAAATAAGTGTTGTGAATAGTTTCGCATGGGTTCAAATGTTTGTGGACCAAAGATCAGTTGGTCCTTTTGGTGAATTTTTTTAAAGTAATGGGTTTGTGTGCTAAGATGATGTGGCAAATGGGGATTGCTTACAAAAGGTGATGGATTAGAACTTCATGATTTTTGTAATGGCCAAAAATACATTGACACTTTAACATAATATTATGGTTTGATTATATTATGCTAAAGTGTTGTGCATATTTTTCCATTGTAAAAATCATGGATTTCTAGTCATTTACCATAATTTTGAAAGCATTTCAAGTCCTTTAGAAAAATGAAAAAGTGGTATTCATGCATGTTGGTTGTAGTGCAAGCTAGAATTTTTTTTCCTTACTTTATATTAATTAAATTCATGTAAAATTGTTTCATATTTTCCATAATAGACTTGGGCTTTGTGTTGTTATGCACTACTTATTCATGACAATGAAATGATTAAAAAAACAAGTTGATTTTGTGCAAATCAAGTTCCATTCAAATGAATATTGAATGACAATTTGTGCAATTTGAATTGAATTCAAATTCAAGTGAATTCAATGATTGAATTCTAATTCAATTAAATTGAATTTAAATTGTGCAAAATCATAACTAATCATGATGAACTACAAGAACTACAAACATATTTTTGAGAGTTTTGGAGACATTTTGACATATGATTTTTTAGAATAACCTCCTAGACAAGTCTAAACTAAAATAATTCTATGAAAAATTCCACTTTTTGGAATTGTCCAAAAGACAACTTATGAAACCTAAATTTGTCTTACTTAAACCAACTTTGATGAATCATTATCACTAGAATTAAAACATTTTCATCTAAACATATTAAAGATTTACAACATTAATGTTGTTCTACACTAAAACATGAAAAACGAAGCAAGTTAGATATTTTTTTCATGGTCCCTCATCTTAGTGTGGTTGCACCCACATCCTTTTTCCATTATTAAACCCTACACATGAAGAAGTTTAAATTTCAAACACAAGATATTTGCATGGGTATATAGGACTCATAACATTGAATATGCTAAGTTACCAACATGGTTTGTGAACAATGAGGTGAAGGGATGGAAGTCCATGTACCTCTTAAATAATCCATAATTCTTTAAATTTAAGTAAACTAAAAATTTACTTCCTAATTAATTAGTTGCACCCTATATGTTTTGCATGTCATTTGCAAAAACATGGAATGACTTCCCCCAATCCTTGTGCAAGGGGTGAAAACATGGTAAAGTTAACACAAATAATTGACATCTCCATTTGAATCCTATGTCATGCATATAACTATTAAAATAACCATAAAATTGGGTGAAAATATGTGTCAACAAAACATGTCTTTTACATTGGTTACTGAAATTTCAATTGTAACAAATAAGGAAAAATTGTGCCTTTAGTCAAAATAGTCAACTTGTCATTTCAAACAATGACTTGCCTAAATTTTTTAACTAATGTATGAGCGTGTCTAACTTGATTGAATTGATTGATGTGCTAAATGATGAGTACAATGCCACATGTTGTGTTTGTTATGACTAAAAAATGACTTTAATGCAATTATTGAATATTTGTTCAAAATGCCTATGATTTGAATTATGTGCTAGCTAATGTGGCATGATTAATTTTTTATCAAAAACATTGCTTCAATAATTGTAATTATTGCTCACTATTAATTAGTACATATGCAAGCCAACAATTTGGCCATGTGACTTACCTACTTACACATGCCTAATTTCAACCTACTTGATAATCCAAAAAACAATTATATGCTACTTACCTCACCTTCCGCATGTATGTAATTATGATTTTTTTTACCACGATGTCATCATGACTATTAAAGTCATGATCATAAAATGTTTGAAGTGACCTTTGAACCCTCACCTATTCACATCATTTTGATTTGGTTATTTGTACCTACATACACAAGTACCTACTTATGTACATATTTCCTTGTGTATGTAAATTAGTACATGCCCACATTGATACCTATATCCTACCTACTTGCATGCATATTTATGTTTTTTGTAAGTTCCTTGAATAAGTAGGTAGATAGATAGGTACCTACCTATATATTTGGTAAGTTGTGTGAATAGGTAGGTATTCACATATAAGTACCTATATAGCTAAACATAGTTGTACCTAATAGGTAGGTAGATAAGTTTGTAGTAAGGTTGGTACTTACCAATGTGAAGGGCGCATATTTGTTTTTTTTTTCATAATAGTTAGGTCCACACATATAAATACCTATTTACATAGGTGTACTTAGTAGGTAGGTAGATAGGTATGTAGTAAGATTGGTTGGTACTTCCCGATGTGAAGCTACTATTTGTTTTCTTCATAATAATTAGGTCTAGTTTCTAGAAAAAAATAAATTATCACAATCATTTGGGTTTGGTTGTTTTGCAAAACCCCTTTTACATACATCACCTATATGTTAAAGTTCTTTGACAAATACTAACACGTGTACATCTCTAAATATTTGGGGGTTCATTTATTGAACCCCGATTCTTTAAGGTTTTTATTATAAAACCTTAATATGGGTTTCAAACTATCAAAATATCTATACTATACCAAGTACCAACACCTAAAGACACAAGATCATAGAAGAGCATGGCAAAAGCATGGTGAAGTAAAAAATTGTTGTTCCTTGTTATAAAAAATGATAAGTAGCCATAAGTAAGCTTTGATGTATTAAAAATATACATATTATTTTATTCATTGATTAATATAAGAATAATATTTTATTTTATCATAATAGTTTCAAGAAGTTCCACATTTTTAATATGCATCTAAGTAGATTTCAAAAAAATGAATCTACTTGCATAGACATTTAGGTTTTACAAAATTGGTTGCAAGTAGATGAAAATAGATGAAATATTGAATTTTCTTTACTTTCAAGTTAATCTGAAATACCTAGAACATACTTATGCACATTCTCAAATTGTACATATTATAGTCATAATATATCAAAAAAATTATGTAAATATTATTTTGAACACCATATTGATTACTAAATTTCAAAGCTACTTGTTACCTACTTTTATTATAAAAAAGTTATTGAAAGTTTATATTCAACTTACCACAAATCTAATGGAGGTTATTATGGTTTCTATACAAATCTTTTTAATCTACTTAATGTGTATGTCACAAATTGCTTCAATTATAAATTGGATTTTAGGCAAACTATTTTTTTGGTCTATTTTACCATGCTTTTGCCCAACAAAAAAAAAAGTAAAGAGTCTAGGCTGGTTGTTACCTAATAAAAAGCCTAGGTGACCAAATTGCGATTGTGCAGCTTCCATGCCACACCTTGTTTTTTCAAATTTGTGATGTTGCCTTTCTAAAGCACAATGCTCCTCAATTGCATCATTTTCAACCTTTGCAACCTCACCTTCAATGTTGTTGTTAACAAAACCTACAAAAACCTATGAAGGATTAAAAGTAGGATCTGCAACTGGACCATTTGGAGATTCCATGCTAACCAAGAAAGGAAGATCAAAAGCACAAAAACAAGATTTTTGGAATTTTGGAAGGTGCAAGGTTTAGGGAAGCCAAGGAAAAGCCTTGATGAATTAATTGTTGCATACTACAATGCAATGATGAGCTTGCTAAAAAAATGGAGCTCAAGAAAAAATCTCAAGGTGACATCACAAGCTTGCTAAGAATTGAGCTCAAGAAGGAAAACCAAAGATCAAAAGTCAAAAGACAAGGTTTATTGTGAAATGAAAAAGTTTTGGAGAGCCCAAAGTCCTAATGAACATGTTGTAGCCTACAACTTTTACAACAATTGACGAAGCAAATGAGCACACAAGACACACAAACAAAGTTGAACTTGAAGCTCATTTGAGAATCAATTTTCAAAATAGATAAACACACAACACACAAACTTGAAAATCAAGATCCAAATTCAAACTAAGGCATTTGACAAAAAAATGTTCAAGAATGAACAATGAACTTGTAAAAAACTTGAAGGGGGTAGTGCAAAACATAAATATTGCAAACTTGTGTTCTTTGGATGACCTTAAGATAAAAATCACGCTAGAATGCATAATTTCAAACTTCATAATCCATCAACCTCATAC
>Ga0116228_10003322_pt1 | contig 14117 bp, 13 predicted proteins | sample S1TSphfallax_2_FD_89694 | JGI IMG/M metagenome (GOLD analysis project Ga0116228, IMG submission 89694) | Host-associated microbial communities from peat moss isolated from Minnesota, USA - S1T2_Fc - Sphagnum fallax MG | ecosystem: Host-associated > Plants > Peat moss > Unclassified | place... | reverse complement strand
TTTTTATGGAACATAAACAATTTATGATTGTGCATGGGTTATATATTTTTGGGTTACTATAGGTATATATGTGTTTCAAAAGGTTAACATAGACATTAATGATGAGGGGTTGGGCAATTGTTAAAATAGATCAAATTTTGTAGATTGATTCAATTGCAATTAATTCATATAGTCATACTTTGTTATAGAACAACAAAGATTTATGAATGTGTTATGTTGGGATGTTCAATTTGAAAGTTGGGTGGTTATGCCAAAAGAAATATATAGTTTATGTCTACTAAGGCATAACATTGCTACATATAATTGGACACATGGAAAAGTTCTTCATAAAATGATTTGGCAACTATGATAATCTTGTGAAGGCAGTAAAGATTTTGTATTTGTTGTTTCTTACGTGATCAAAGGTTATTAGATGTGCTTAGTTGGGATATATATATTGATTTCCTTTTATAACTACACAACATTCTATAAAAACTCAAAGTTAAATTAAATTTTGCTACCAACCTCTTCCTAGAATTAAACATATTGTGCTACTAATCTCTTGCTAGAATTAGTTGTCTTTTTTAATCATGTGACCACTTTTCATTGCTTATATGTTAGTGGTATAATTTTTTTAAGTAATGTTTATCCAAACTTAGAGTCCCAAATGTTAGTTACAGTCTTCTAGTTTTTGGTAGAATGAATCTTTATCTTTGGAATTTCAAGCCCAAATTGTGTTTGTTAGCTTTTTGGTAGTCATTTTGGTAAGTGCTCCTAGATTGGTGTCCAACAATATTCTCATTAATATAGTCACACCATCCCTTGTCATTATGTGTTTAAGCTTGGATCATACATTGCTATGTTGTGAGTGAGCTTCATTTTGTAACACAAAAAGATGAGTCTTTGCATACACTCCCCAAGGAAAAACCTTAATGGGATGAATAAACACCTTGTCAGTTCATGGTTTTTAACCTTTTGTTCATGTAGTTCAATATAGAAATTTATTTTCATATTTTACATTACTTGATTAGACCATAGCTTGATAAACAATTCAATCAACTTAAACCATTATAATAATTGATGGGGGATGAGTTGGTCAAAAACTAGCATGCACTACACCTTGGTGCATGGATGGCAATCATGAATGATTTCATTGTTAGAAGGTAATTGATTTATATTATCAACATTAAAAAACAAGATTGATATTCCAATAGTAGTGTTTCATCGAATATGGTTGGGGTGAAAAGTTGGAGCAAACCCCACCTATATCATGAATTTTCTTAAATTTCAAAAATTGTTTGTCACATGTAAATGGGGTTAAGTGTATTGTTGAACAAAGAAAATTTGTAGCTTATAAGATTATAGAATGGATTAGAAAATATCAAAAAAATGTGGTATGGTTTTATTTTTCAAATACATCATAAAACATGTATATTTATTTATGAATAAAGTAATTACAAATTAAGGTTGATCATTTTTGGCACATACAACACTCCCATTTAAGTCCATTTTCTAATGTTAAATTTCTTGTATATTAATAATATCCTTGATTAAGTGTGAATTATGTGGTGAAAATTGGAAAAATATGATTAGTTGAAAGAGCCTCCACATAGATACCTCTTTAACACACATGTTAGGGGGAGAACAAAACCAACCAAAAATGACCAAACTAGGGACTATTGAAAAAAAGGTCCAAATCAAGTTATTCAAAAAAATAAAAATAAAAGTAAAATAATTTTATATCTATATGTTAAGTTTTTTCAAACAAAATATTTGAATTTTATTTTATTTTTCTTTAATGTATCATATATTAAGTCCCTATAACATGTTTGGAATGAAAATGATAACAAATGTGCTTTTATATGAAAGGAAATAATGTTATAACTACTCATTTGTAAACATTTCAAAAGTTAATCACTATATGTTTGGTGTATATTTGTTGTATAATGTTATTATGTTTGTGTTTAGTTTCAATTGACAATCTTCCACCATTTGAAAAAGTAGCATATTGATGATTTTACTATACGTTTATTGCATCTCAATAATTATACCTTGCTAAAAATTGCAATGCACTATAAAAAGTGATCCACCTTATCTTGCATTGACCTAATATTGATTTACTAATGATGATCGCACAACTATGAAATATTGAGGCAATACTCAACATAAAATAGTCAAATTGCAAAAGTTCAAAAGTTCCAAATGGACAAGGTTTTGATTTTGGGGCAAAAAGACCTTACAATCCTTGGATCAAATCACATATCATGTTTTTATTATTATAAACATGCACAAGTGTTTTAATTAACATATTTTGCTTATGAACCATGTATGTGTCTTGAATATAGAACCAAAATGTTGCATATGCTAAATTAAAATTAGGTTTAGTAATTCAACACACATGCAAAACAAAATTGAAATGTTTTACTGTGTTCAAGAATGTGTTGAAATCATTAGGCCCATAATGAGTGAATGATCACATACATTTGGCACACATACTTTTAAATAACACTAACAAAATTGTAGATGAAAACATTGTCATTTGAACACATTTTGTCAAACCTTAAACACATACAAGGAACAAAATAATGCATATGAAACCTATGAAGGTCTTTATGCTACATATGAATAACTCCAAATTGGATTTGGTAGTAACATATTGCCTCCTTAATTTTCAAACATTTCCATCATCAAACTATTTTATTTTGTTCAATTTGCAAGGCAACATAAAGATCCAAAGTGGAACTTCATATTTCACTATTTGGAGGCCTTATTTATTGAAGGAATGCCTTAATTGTACATTTCAAGTGTCTAGACCTTAACCTTGGGCTCGCAACCAATTTTGGGGCATGACAAGTTGAGTTTGAAATAAGCCCAAGGCATGTCACGAACCAAAAAAATGTGTAGACAAAATGGAATGTGTGTGGGAATGAAAAAAAAAACTCCAAAAATCCCAAGTGGCATTCTCACTTTGAAGCTTGGTTGGAATTATTGAGGAGTTTTGAATATTTACAATGAAGTTTGAGGGATCAAAACATGTTTGAATAAAATGACTATTAGATTATCGAAAAAAATTCAATGTAAAGTAAAGTAATGTGGGCTTGCATTGTTGAAAAGATGTTTTTTTGAAAGTTATAAAGGCTTAGATTGAGGCAAATATTGCCAAAATGATGTCTCGCCATTTAAAAGGTATTTAAAGGATTAATATCATGTTTGATTTGTGATCTTGATACAAATTTGGAAAGTTATTTTCAATTGGCTAGAAGATGATGTATTTACATACATTTTGAAAATGTTGTGTTGTTTGAAAATAATTATCCTCCAAAGGACAATTAAATAATTTGATTTTGGGAGAACAAATTTGGAAATTTTAACAAAATGCCATACAATTGTAGTCCCAATGGCAAGTTGTAGAATAGCTACAAGGAAAACATTGGAACCTATATGGAGTGTAAGTCATGGTGTGTTTTGTATGAATGTGTGAACTCGTATGAATATCTAGCTCTCAAGACAACACTTATTATCATGACTCTAACTTTGAGTTTATGATAAAAGTTAAGGCATGAAAATGGGAGTGGGTTGTGAGAGTGTTCCAAGATTCAAGCACCAAAAAGTGTGGAAGAGTGAAAGGAAGTGAATCCTAGCCACTCCCAAATGAAAAACATTTTGGAAGTTATAGTCCTTTGATAGTTTTATTTTTTGGCACAAAAGTGCATATATTAAACATGGTCCAAATTGGCCCCAATATACCATTGAAAAGCTCTTCAAACATTAATATTGTAAGTGGTATACACAAATATAGTACCTATCCAAGGTTCTTATTTCAAAACTAAAAGTTAGGGGATTTTTAAAAAAAACATTGCAAGGTTTTTCTTATGGGTTGCGTGATGCAGCCCTAAGATGAAAGGGGCATGTTTCTCTTTTGAAATTTCATTTTAATATTAGATTTAGTCCTTTGAAACCTATTACCATTGAACATTAAAACATATACATGCTGGAAAATGAAGTAAACATTTTATGCCTTGGATTTACAATACAAAAATCATTTGGTCTATGGGGCTAGGCATCAATCTCACATATTACACCATATAATAACCATAATGCTTCAAAAACATATAACTTCCCAATTACTTAATAACATCGAGTAGTTGTTAACGAAGCATTGTTGAAGCTAAAACACATTAAACTAGAAGACCTTTCCTTGTTTTCTCTTCAATTCAATTGTGATGGCATTATTACAAGGAAATGTATCAGTAGTGTAAAAAGGTTATGCAAACATATGAACCACCAATCCAAATGCTCATAAAGTCTTTCCATAATTTCATTTTCATGAATGTTAAGGTTGAGAAAAAAATATCATCTTCCATAGATCCCATAATTTGAACCATAACCAACTATGCTATTTTCATCAACTTAGAAAGTCAAGCACAAAACAATGCATCAATTTTAACTACTCAATTTGGTGATGATAATTTCAACTACATAATTGATGATGGTGAGAATGTTCATTTTGTAAGTGACAAGAAGTAATGAACCCTATGTAACACTCATTGTTTTTTTGACAAATGATGGCAATGATGTGTGAGTAATGAAAATAATGGATGGATCAATGGAGCCATCTAGCAATTGAATTTCAAGCATGCAATTCATTAGGAGAAAATGTAGGTGAAATTCATACATAGGTATAGATTTCGGGCAATTTTACCTTACTTTTTGCCCTAATTTTAAGCATAGAGGTAGAACAAACAAATTCCAGGTTGAGGACAAAATTTCACCACTACAAAATGCAAGATGTTAATTACCCCCCCATCGAGCTTTGTTCGGCACTTGTTCCAGGTTGTAATGCCCCACCACCAACCTTTCCATGTCACAAATGTGGGCCCTTCTCATCATCATCCGTATAACATCTCAAACACCATTGACCATCTTGGAATGTTGTTGCCATTGATTATGATTTTACTTCTTTTGCTACTTGTACGAATAATAAATATTCAAATGACGAGGAAAATGCACACAATCATCTTTCCAAAAAAATCCAAAAATAGGTAGAAAAAGGTTATGAAAACATGGTTGGATAGGAGGTTTACTTGCATGTAGTGCAAAGGAAGTAGGTTTAAGGTTTTAGGATTGTAATTTTCATCATCTCATGTATTGTAATTGATTGTTTTCAACATTAATTATTGTGGTACACATGTTTGAGAGGTTTTGCACACAAGGAAGTTGTGCTGCATTAAGTGGTGAAGTGACCTTTGTTAGTTTTGCTTTGCATTATTGTTCTTTGCCTTTAAGGTTTGTTTGCAATCATGGATTCGACATTTGTGCGAAAAAACACAACATTTGTGCTTGCAACTCCAATTGAAAAAAAAAATCTAGCCCCTAGTGCTATTACTATAGACTTGGTGAAGGTTCAACCCAATAGCATTCTATTACAAACATTTTTTGCTTCAATGTTGTAATAGAATCAGAAGACCCACCTATGCAAACCAACATTGCAATGAATGCAAAAGAAGAAGGGGTGCGAAGACCATTTTGTTACAAGAAGTATTACCCATCATTTCACAAGAAGACCCATACATGATTCACTTGCTTGGAAGACAAAAATACGTTGACATTGTGAAAACAACAGAAACATGATGGTAGAAGGGGTAAGTCTTTTCTTCCTTTCTTTTTGTTATCCATGAATTTGTTTGTGAACATGGTGTAGTAAAATATAATTGTGTGTAGGGTTTAAGATGGCCTTAGGGGTTTTTCATGCTCATTGTTTTTGTTTTAGTGCAATGTCAATGTCTTGGATTTAGGTCAATGAAATGTTAAGCAAAAGAACTATATATATATAGTAGGGTAATATGAAGGTATGGACAATGTAATGTTACGTGAATCTTGCGACGTTGTCATGTTATGATGTAGAACTATAACTTTGGGAATTTTCCAATAATATTCCAATAATTGCATCCATCTACTGTTGTAGTTTTTCTACATTTTTTTGTAAGGTAGTTTTAGTTCAAGGATTGGGAAGCCTATAACTTATTTACTACGATTTCCATTGCAAATTATTGGTGATTTGGAAGACAAAAATAAAACTACAAATCAACAATTAAACACCATTGTGTTGCATTATACATGGAAAAGGAACATGAAATGTTAGCATTAGAAACGCACTTTGATATGAAACACCAAGATGTACCAACTTTTGACAATAGGCCTTCATCCCAATGCAAGTTTTACAAAAGTATGTTTAAAAACAAAAATATATTATCTTATCGTAGAATGATGAACTTGTGTTTTAATTACACAAGGAAGGAGTTTTTAAAAAATGTACCCCACCATCACAAAATATGAAGTTAAAGAGTTTACCAAGTTAGGGGAGAAGCATGGGAAGATGCTATCAAACTGCCTAAAACATCCAATTGATGATGCAATAGAACATTCCACCAAAAGGGTAACACCAATCAAGAATTATAAACAACCCATGAAAATGCCCCATGCAAGGCCTACACCTCCCAAGGAGAAGGAGGTTTATGAATTGAATAGCAATGGAATTTTTTAAAGTTCGAATTAAAGAAACATGTAAATTGGTTCTCTATTTTAATATCTTGATTTTGCCAATGTAATGTGGAAGGTTGATTTTAAAAGGTTATTGTTGTAAGTTTGATTACAAACCTTATGCCATTCAAAAAGCTACCACCACAAAAAGCTACATTGGACAATGCGAAAAACCCCAATAAGAAGAACAAATCATATGCAAATTTGTTTTGTTTTTTTTTTTTGTTTTGTTACAATTTTACCTCATAAGGGTGTACCGTATCTTAGCATATCAAACATTAATGTTGCAACCCTAACCTTGGGCTCGCGACCAAGGCAAGGACTTGTAAGGGTGTGGGCTAAGAGGGAAGCCCAGGAGTCACATCTCATGCTCCCATGAGTGTAGGAGAGTGAAGGAATGAACCCTCACACTCCCAATTGAGCTCCCACTTTGGGAGTTGGAGTCCCAATGGATTCCTGAATCTTCAGAAAACAATTGTAGGGGTCGAACCCCATTAGATTGAAGAGTTTTTTATATCATGGGAAAGCACTTGAAACTTAGATGTCTAGAATGGGCTCGCATGACCCATTTTGACACTTAAAACACAAGTTATGGCCAAAAGAAGGGTCAGGAGTCAAATTGATAGTTTGACTTCCGACCACTAAAAGTTGGGAATCAGCTGGATTTCCTTGCATGAAAGTGGCGTGCAACATACTGTTGGAAAGCTCTTGAGGAGGGCTACAATTTTTCTTGAAACCTCATCTCAATCGAAGGTCTGCACACAAAGTTATGGGCCCCCAAATTAGTCATGGGAGTTTTAGCTATGGGAATTTCGGGACTCCCACTTGGGAGTCCTGGGACAAAATGACATTTGGGTGTTGGTCCTATGGCCAGGCACATAGTATACTATAAGGGGGAAGGTGGTGGCTTCCCCCAAGTCCGGACCGTGGTGAGTATTGTGAGTCCATGTTTGCCCATGGTTCATCCGTGCACCAAAGTGCTGCAACTACGCACTAACCAACTTGTTGTTTGGTTTGTGTAGGTCCGTGTGAATAAATGAAGTGCTTGTCAATCTTCCTAGTCCCATCCCAAAGCTCCAACACGCCCTTCAAACCCCCTAAGTGTTGCGAACTAGGGAACGCGCCCCAACTTATTCTCCTTCCATTGTTTTCACCTTTGGACTCCCAGTTGAGTCCATCAAGGAGCTTGGGGGTGCTTGGTATTTTGGGTTGTTCTAGAAATGCCAACAGTTGTTCAATTAATAATTAAATTCTTATGTTATAAATTCATAACTTCATATTATAATGTAAAAGGGGGTGGTTCCAATGCATGGAATGTTTTGTTTTTCACCTTAACACGTGTTGCAATAGTTTGAAGAATGTGAGTTATGCATTTATTGGGTGTGCATACAAGGGTTGAAAGACTAGCAAGTTTGTAATCATGTGTTTGGAGCAAACACAAAAAATTGAAATAAAGTTGACACAAAACAATGTTTTATAATATGCATAAGATTAAAAAACTATAACAATGGTTTGGAGTGCCTTTAAGAATAAATTAACCATGAATGAAAACACATATTCCTTTTATTTAGAACACATATATGTGTTTTAAATAAACACCTTAAATGAAATCAATAATTTGGATACCCAAAGTCTTAGTAACTTGCAAATATAGATCCAAAACCACATTTCCTACTATGGGTTTACTTGGCATCTAAATGTGCATGTGCTTAGTTGCTTTGTCCTTTAAGTGATCTTTTTTTTTAACATGGGGTTTTAGGATTCTTCTAAATGCCTTTTAGGTGTGTTATCACTAGGAATAGATGGAAACAAAGGGTTTAAGTCAAGGTGTTCAAGACCAACAATCCCCTTAACTATCATGTCTTGTTGTTTGCCTTTCAACACCTTTAGTGCTAAGAGTAAATGTAGTTGCAGCATGGGAATTTCAATGGCATTGGATTTTATGTCATTGAATACCTAGTTAATGAGGTCCTTAGTTTTGCACTTTTGGCTTGGCCAGTAGTGGTTGTCATCTCCAAGCTACTAATGTTTTCATTTTTTTTTTATTGTTAGCTTTTTTATTAGGGAGGTCATCACAAACCATGTGTCCAACTATTGCAAGACCCTTGTTTATTATGTGGAATGTGCCCATATCCTTAATAATGGCACCATTAGGAATGTTTGGGTGCAACATTTTGAATACCTTCATGATGTATGTTTGCATGCAATTCCTTGTTTTGCAAATGGGCAATCACATTGTGGCCATTCATATAATAGAGCGTGAATGGTCCATAATTTGGGTGTGTGGTTGATGGATGCGACAAATGCAATGTCCTCCCCATCAAAACATAATAAAATATTAGATTTTGGAATATTTTGAGCTCTTAACATAGTTGAAGCAATAATGTTTTTATTGTTTTTTGTTTTTCACATACCCAAAAAGCTTGCATTGCACACCATACTAGTAATGAGTAAAAACATCGCCAAGAAGATGAAAATTAACCAATCCATTTTACATCTAGTAAATAGTTCTTTGGAAAAATAAAATATTTGTTTCATGTTGCTATGGAATGATTCCACAACCACGTTGGTGTTTTGCCTTGCATGTGGAATGTTGTGATTGCCAACACACCACATTCCCACCTTATGCAACCAATGGTCTTTAAGGTATGTAATGAATTAAGATGCATTGAGATAATTAGTTACCATGATATCTATTTGTAGTTGTGCCCAAAAAATAGGATCATGATATAGTGGACAAGCTTGTGAATACATGATTTCCCCCATAGCAGATAATAGTTTCAAGTTTAGTTGTTCGCATTCGCAATTTGTTTTACAACATTCCCATGCTTTGTGCACATGCCACAAACATAAAAAAACTTTGGCACTTGGTTAAATTGTTGCATGAAAACACATCAAATATAGAAATTAGTTTTTGTACTAGTCTAATAAGGCCTCTATGAATGTTAATATGACATGAAATACAATGCTATGACAAAAACTTATGTTTTGCAAAAGAATAATTATTTATGGCATTTAGTATGTTGTATAACAAAGTATGATTTACCACGCATTATTGTTTTACAACAAAGTATGCACTATAATACATAATTAATATACATGGAATTGTAGGTAAAATTTATGAAATCAAGCTTCAACATATTGATTTCAGCTTGAACATTATCAACAAGGATATGATTAGGCATCCAATTGCTTGGCATATGTTTTGATAATGTTCAAAGAACTAGGTCGAGGTCAAGTGCTTTTTCAACTTTTTTCAATGACAATGAAATCAACCAGTATCCCATTATGCCATTTGTCAAACACCATTAGGGTGTACAACTTGGGTACTACAAAGAACATGGAGTTGACATTAGTTAAAAATGTTTTGAAACATATTAATTTTGTGGCATTTCATACAATAGAAAAAAAGGTGTACCTTATTTTGATTTGTGCCAAATGTTGCATAAAAAAATGTTGCACTACCATGCTTAAATTTTTGCACAATTTCGAACTACCATGAAATTTGAATTCCTAATGTGAATGGTGTGTCATCTTGGGTTTGGAAATTGAGGTCCAAAAGGGCATGTTGAACATAATAAAAAACTAAATCAATATTTTCTAAAACCCACATTCTAACATTAATGGGGTCCTTGCGATGTTTTTTCCATACTTCATTAGCCCTTTTTTTGGCCAAGTTTCTCACATTGGACATGAGAACAAAGGTGTTTCAAGTCATAGTTTCATTTTTCAATACCATGTTTCTAACATGTGCTTACTGATGAGTCATTACTTGAGTTGGGGATAGGCCTTGCCTTAGAAGCCCCATTAGGTGTGCCTTCATAACCATTCGACAGTTGGGAACCTGAAGCATGGCAATATCCAATAACATCTTTCCCATGGCATACTTGACCTTGCTTGTTTTTATGTTTTGCATTCAAGTATGTCAATTGATAAAGGTTTTGGTCCAAGTATGGTTGCTTTGTAATGAAAGCTCTTTGACAACCATGCTTAATGGACATATTAGACATTATCTTTAAAATACGAGTTTTTAGTTGTGATTGCTAGCTAGATTTCAAGAACTCCACCAAAGCCTTTTCCCCTTTCTTCTTGCTAGTTGTTTCATTCACTTAGTGATGCTTTTGCTTTTGTTGTGTAAAAAAAAGTAGCTTCTACATGTCATTCGGGAGTACATTGGTGTAGTCTTCAAGTCCAAAGTTACAAGAGAACTTGCAACACAATGACATAAACAGTGAGCTCTAGATTCACATCAAACCTTGAACATGAAAATCATCCACATAATATTCAGTTAATTTAAAAAATGAGATTGGAATGGTCACAACACAATGGGACAACTAAAACCATGTGCAAAGTTTGAACATCAATAAATTTATATTTAATGAAACGATGCTTAGTAGCAAACTTTCACAAGATTTTAGAATCAAGGAACAACATAGAAACATTGCAAATGACATAAAATTAAAAAAAAAGGGAGATTGGAAAAATTATAATATAATGTGACAACCAACATTGCCAAAATCACAATAACAAATTAATATGTCAAATTGAAAAATTTAAAAAATACACTATGGAAACTTAAACCAATATAGAAGTGCAAAATAAGGAATGTGGCATAAATCAAATGTTTTGCTCTTTGTTTCTTCACCTAAAAATAAGCAATGTAGAGTTGGTTCTTGGGTGTGTTAATGTGTTTGAGGGCTTCCAAAGCTTGTGCTCCTTTGTCCTTGTAAATTTGCAAGCAAATTTTGGATTATTCTATTCCCTTTGCACAAAATGTTCAAGCCGATCTCATGGAATGATTGCAATTTTAATCTAGTTATAAAGATTGTATGTGTCGAGATGTAACATGAAGCAACCATGTGATATGATCCTTCTAGAAAGGTCAAGAGGAGGTGATTACATTGCTTCTTTCAATGCTTCAATGCCCTTGCCTTCAAAGCAACAAAAGGTTCATTTTACAAAATATCCACGATTCCTACATCATACACAACCACCTTGTAATATTCTTAGTTTATCATTGCATAAAAAAATCGTAAACACTAGAAAAAATAAATTGTAAATCAAACCTTCTAGGTTTACTCTACTTTCTTGAATGCTTGGTTGTGGGTGCATCAAGAACCTTATCTCAAATTTGCTAATGTTAGATGCATTTCAAATTAGATTTTGAATTCCCCTAGTTTTGACATAATGTTCAGATTCCTTAGTCGTTAGAAAATTAGCTATTCATGCAAGTAGCAAAACGAGTAAAATTGTAGTTGACGATGACAATGTTCTAGGGTGGTTGATGGCGACATCATTTAACAAAGATGAAATGTTCTAGATATGGCGATGAAAGGGGCCTACATGTGTGACATGGAAGGCCCGGTGGTGGGGCATTGTGATTCAAAATAAGTGTCGAACATAACTCAATTGGGGATAGATAACATCTCACCTACAAAACACTTATGAGAAGGTTCAGAACTTTATAAAAGACAAGTTTAAATAGTGTGATGATTCATCTAGAGAAAAACCTAATGTTTGGAAAAGCACATTTTAATTTTGAACCTATCAAATGCAAAACAACTTTCATGCATTTGTGAACATGAGTCTTCATTTATTAGGTGTTTCCTCTGTCAACCTTTCACATCACATTCATCCAATTTAAACATTGCTTAAAGCTCAATGGCATTATTAAATGGGGTATTCATGAACATGAATTCATCATAAATGTACAGATAGGAAAGATTCCTTGTTGACTCTAAAATAAAAGTAAACCCAATAGAGTCAAATTAATGGATGGGAACAACAATATAAAGATAATGGATTCTAGATAAGTATTACTTGATTTCATGTTATGCTACTAGTTGGGACCAATGTTTTTTTTTGTGCAAATTTTTTTCAAAAGGAATAAAATAAAATAAAAAATATTTTCTTTTATATATATAAGCAATCACCAAATTTTGAATTTTTTTGGGACAATATTTGATTAGATTTGGACTTTGATTTACTTTGGTAGGAAAAATTTAACTAGTTTTTGAACTATTTAAATAGGTTCTAAAAACATGTCGCCACTTATTGCTATATCCCTCCTGGGATGCTAAAAATTACAAAAAAAATCATTGGTTGCAACTTGGGAGTTGGCAATTCATCATGCATTAGGCATGGAATATTGAATAAACATGTTGCCATAAACATTTTAGGTTTTGCAAACTATTGCTAGACCATATATCCCCATGGAGATGGGTCAAGCCATATGGTCGGTAAGAAAAGTGTTATTGCATCACCACCCCAAACCTCTCCAAAATTGTACTTTATCATCGTTGAAAAGATCTAGTTCAATTATTTTGTGTAATTAGAGAGCACCTTACCCAACATATATATTCAGTGGAGTGACATTCTCAAAATGCTTCACATTTAATCTTTGTTATCTTAAGATATCCATTGGGTATCACATGAAAAAAGAAAACTAGAGTAGGTCTTTATGTTCGATAAAAATTGTGGGCTCATGCTTTCCTATACATGTAAAACACTTAGAGAATTTTTTTGATGTATTTGGAGGTAACCTTGTTTTTATGAGTAGTTCTCTTAGAAAAAAGGAGGGATCTATGATTATTACTTCAAAGTGAAAGGGAAATCATGCTTAATTACAGATGCCTACCATGAGAAGGACTAGCTCTCTCTCTCTTCTTTTGGTGCCTGCGGGCTATGCATCGTTTGGCCTTTCTTTGGACTTCTCTTTTTGTCTCCCCTGTGATGGTTTCGACCATTGATCTTTTATTGAATTTTGAGTGTTTTAAATTATAAACGTAAAATCCTTTTGACTTTTAAGGAATAGGTTTAAGAACTCTCACCCTCCAACACCTCATCATGTATGCATGTTTAAGTTCATGATAATTAGATTTGTGTTCCACCTTGTGATGGGTAAAACCAATGTGTTAGAACATTCCCAAAATGTGGGGTTAGACTTGGCTATCACCTTGTCTTGACAACCTCAGTTTTTGGAATTCCCCCACCAAAGGACTTTATCCTACACTAAATTTTTAACATGTGACATAATTTTCAAGGCATATATGAGATGTTGGAGTACCATTTTGTTTCCCAAAATGCACAATATTAATTGAAAATCAGGTATTCAATATAGAGCCAAAACATTATGGAAAGTACATTATGCAAGAGTTGCTTCACTCATGAACTCATGTTTTTTTTTCCCCTTTCAAATTTTACCTATTGGTGACAAAAAAATTGATTTTTCAAATTTTAGTGCAAACTCAGCTAATTTTGTTAAAATTTTGAAAAAAATATTAAAAATTCAAACCGCAAAATTGACCCATACCTGATGCTTGGGTCCTCGTATTAAATGTCATATTCAAGATGCTTGGCTTATTGTTTTCCATGGCTCACACATAAACATAAAATTAACTGTGAAAATAACTATATAAAAGGTGAGAAACTACTAATAGCAAACCACCTGCACCAATCGATCAATCAAGCTTGCGAGTCTTAGACTCTGTAATGCCTTTGGTGAGTACAACATCTCGTCCACAAATGTTGGCCCAAAGCCATATTACTACTTAAAAGGATTGTAATATCTCATGTTCTTCATCCAAAATTAATTGTGC
>Ga0116228_10003321_pt1 | contig 14119 bp, 8 predicted proteins | sample S1TSphfallax_2_FD_89694 | JGI IMG/M metagenome (GOLD analysis project Ga0116228, IMG submission 89694) | Host-associated microbial communities from peat moss isolated from Minnesota, USA - S1T2_Fc - Sphagnum fallax MG | ecosystem: Host-associated > Plants > Peat moss > Unclassified | place: USA... | reverse complement strand
TTATTTTATTAATGGTGTTTTATTACTGGCTATTTTATTAGTGGCTATTTTATTAGTGGTTATTGGTGGTTATTTTATTAATGGTTATTTTAGGTTATATTATGACTATTGATGATTATTTTATTATAAATTATTAATGGATATTATAGGCTATATATTATCATAGGTTTTTGGTAGTTATTTTATTGTAGGTTATTATAAATTATTTTTCATAAAATATTATTGATTATTCTAAGTTATTTTACTTTAGGTCATTATATTTTATTTTAGATTTTTTAAGTATTATATTTAGGTTAAAATAAATTATAATAACATAAAGTAGAATGACTTTGAATAATCTAAAGTATAACTTGAGATAACATATATTAATTTAAAATAAAATAACATGAGGTATAGCCTAAGGTTAGTTGAATAATTTAATTTAAAATAACTTAAAAGTTTATAGTAACTTATAACAATGTAAGGTATAAGTTTGAATAACTAAAGTAGCCTAAAATAATATAAAATATATCATAAAATAATACATATAGGGCATTTAAAACACCATAGAAATAAATCTATTTACTATAGTGAATTATAATAGTGAATTATGTCAACTAATAGTGAAATTCAATACTTACATAAACTATTATAGTGAAATAGTTTAAACCATGGTGAAATTGTTAAAATGCAATGAACTTATTTCACTTTTAAGGTCCCATAGTGGTTTAAGCTATTGAATTACACCCCATTTTTGTAGTAGAGTGGTGATGTAAAAATCCTACCTTTGTTTTTTACACACATGTGTCATTTTGACCATTTTAAAAAAGTAGGAGTATTATCAATTTAAGGAAAAGCCAGTGTGTCATGAACTGATACTTGACTTTTTAAAATAAAAAATAATAATTTATGTGCCATGAACATGTTTAATAATTGAAAATTATGTTCATGTTCTAATTTATAGTTATTGACAATTTAAATCAAAATTTAAACAAGTTTAAGTTATATCAACAATTGTCAATAATGTTTCATTTATATTTAATCCTTGAAAACAAAGTCCTTGTTTCAAATAACCTTGTTATGTACACAACAAAAATGTTTGCAAATGATAAAATTGAGTAAAATAGCTATGCAAGACTAATGTCTCCATGTTTATAAGTCTTGGTAACTGAAAACTTGAAGTTTTATTATGTGTTTGCATTCTGTAAATCAAACTAAAACAAAACCAAAGATATCTTCCTCTTAAAATACTTCATGTGTTGTTCCCCTCTGTCACTATTTTTGCATCCATCCTTTTGGCATCTAGCTCAAACTTGACAAGACTTAGGTTCATCTTTTGCCATCAACTTGCAACCCATATTTTGCAAATTCATTCCTACCTATTAAAATTGTGATGGGATAAAAACATTTTTGACATGAGGATTTCATCAAACTACATATTTACAACCTTCAAAACAATTATTTCCTTCTAGAAAATAACATTTACAGATGTGCTTCCGCTTCAATATGGTCCTTTGGAAATAAACCTTCAAAATTGGGAAAAAACGTGCACATGATCATGCCATAGGTCCTATATAATGTACATAAAACTCAAGGCTACTCACATTGCATTTTTCTCCATTGCTAATCTACTATATGATATGGGAATCCAATTTACATTTAATTGAATTCAAATGAGGTTTCATGACCTCAATTGGATGGTGAACATTCAACCTAGGTAATCTTCCTCTTTAATGATGACTTCTTTGCTACTATAACAAACATTTCATTCCCACCATCTTTTGAACATTGAACAAAACCCAAGCTTCCTGAATTTGCCTTCACATCAATAATCACAAATAGTTAAAGGTCCAAATGTTTTTAATGAAATTACAAATAAATATTGGACAACACAAAAATGAAATTTGCATATAGTAAGAAGATTGGATATAAGATCTAAAAAAAAACTTGCTAACCTAGTTGTGGGTCTATCAATTTTGTGTTGATCTATAGTATCAATATTGTCAATAAGCTTAAAGCCCACACTACTACACCACATATGATGGAAAGGTTTGCCACACGTTTTCTTTTGCACAAGTACGGGATTGAGGGATATGAAATCCAAGGCACCATGGGTGATACGTGCAAGCATAAGATGCCACCACTATTTCATGATGATCATAGAAATAGTCACAAATCAAGCATTTTTCAATTGTTAATGAGGTAGATTTTGTCATCATCATAACAAAATGTGCCTTAAACCTAGGATTGGAAGTCACAATCTTCCCTCCATTACCATCACCAGCAAGAAAAGATTTCAAGGCTGATTGTAAGTTTATAACCTCCTTTAGTCTTTTTGTTTCTGACAAAATCTTAGAATCAAAAGCATGAAATTTTGCTAGTAATGCACATGCTTCTTTCTCTTCAAAAGCAAATTGCTTTGATTTTGTAACAAATGCATGCACATCTTCAAGGAATGCTTTTGCCTTCTTATACTCAGCTTCCCAAATTTCCCATTTAGCTTGAATTCTCCCAACTCCTACATCTTTTCTATCAACCATGATCTTGTTCTCTTTTTTATTTCACTCCACCTTGAACAATAAAAAGTGCATTTTCTATGTTTTGAAAAGCCTTTGCCATATTACTTGCATCAACTAATTCATTCATCAACTTTTCAACACATACTTCAACCTTGCTAAATTAAGATTTGATATTAGAAGATAGTTTAGTTTTCTGACCCTTCAGTTTGTTTAGCCAACATTGGATCTCAACCATTTTTTTGGCACATGTAACAAGGAGTTTGGTGCCATCATCAATTGGAACAACCACTAAAGTTTGCAAAAGAGTAGAACTTCCAAATGAGTTTTGCAACTCTTCTACTATAGTTACAATTGATGCGTTGTGCTTTTCACTTTGCTTTGACATCCTTCCTACCCCTACCACTCCCAAAATTGACTACTAAGTGTGCCCACTATATGTAATAGTATTTGTTTTGTGTGATTTTCCTCCCATGCTTTGAGCTTGGTCTTCATATTTCACCCAATTTACTTTGTGCCCTTTATTCTCTACAAAAACTCCCCTAGCAAATGTTAGAAAAATAAAATTGTTTGTCATCTTAGCTTTTTGATACACTAATGGCCAAAGCTTGTGTATTTTAACATCTATAGTTAGGTCATTGCTATGGCACAATTTGAAACCATTATTTGATTGCCTTGGACCCCACAATGTTTCACATTTCGTAGCTAAAACATGATAATCATTTAACTCCCTCATGATATCAAGTCCTTGACCATACAAACCTATTACACTCTTGAACCACTCAGTAGTCCCACAAACTATCTCCCTAACCATGTCTACAAAACACAACAATAAGCAAAAAATGATGATCTACAATGTCTAAAATGCTAACTATTTGAACCTTCTTATTGCCAGCCAAACACAAGATTTGACAATGGCCACTTGGATGATTTGTAAAGGCAAAAAAAACCCTAAGCAAGTCTTGAAAAAAAAAACTAATGAAAGAAGAGGACTGTGCAAGGAACTTGTAAATAAATAGAAGGAGAAGACACATGCTTAAGTAAATAGGCATAATAAAACAAGTGGAACAATTGGAGGTGATGAATAGCTCTAGGTAGGATTTAAGAAAAATACATATTCATTTTTTGGTAGGGTTTAAGGACAGTGATGACATGTTTTTTATTGTGATACTCTTTCTTCACCATGAATATTTGGGCAATAATTAAACAATTAGAAAAATAATGCATTATCAACTACATCAATTGGAATTGTCCCCTCATTAAATGTCACTTGCATTACTACCAAATGTCACACTTGTCAACAACATACAACAAAATAGAGGATAAAAGATGAGATTAATTATGGCACAATTTGGGCCATTACATTATATGTGTAACACATGGCTCATTACATGTGCAAGACATGGGACAAGCCATACATATGTGGGACTTGGTAGTATACCATCATTTTTGTACTATGGTGTATAGTAAAGGCAAAAAAGTAAAAGGCTCATCATCAACCAAGTATTATTATAAAAAAATATGAAAGAGAGATAAACACATAAAGGGAAGTTTAGTGCATGACTTGGACAAATGTAAGGGGGGCGGGGGTATATAATATGTTTTAAAGGAAATTTTCCTAGTTTGCATAATTTGAATCAAAAGGAATATTTTGAAATCCCTCCAAGTTTTTAAAAAACTTTTGCCATTACAAATCCTACACCAATACTAACCTACAATAAGACATCACACATTCACAAATCCATATAATAGTTCAAGAAATTAAATAGCAAGTGTTTGAGCCATTAATTGGTTCCCCCAAAAAAATCATGACTAGGTTCTAACCAAAAGCTTGACTAGAAGCTTGTTCAGTCAAAGGACTTCAACATGCAATGTTGGCTTTAAAGACTCCAACCAAAAAGAGTTGACTCATTAAATGACTCCAACATTTGTAATATAAATTGTTATGCAATTTCATGATAATCCTCCATTAAATTTGCGCATGGTAGGATAAACAATCATGACCTTCTATTTCATGATCAATATCATTTTCTACAAGAATAACCTTGATCTATTTTAATGAATTAGTGGGCAAGTTATACATTGGTTTGCCCCCTTCCAACTTGTGATTTGCTTGTGTCATAACAAACTTGCTAGCAATAACCCAATTTGAGTAAATGAAAGCATGACCTTTTTTAGTCAATAGTTCATATGAAGATTCTTTTCACATGCGTTGCTTGTAGTAAAAGCCAATGACCACTTCATCCCCTTTGTCAACACTAAAACCATAGGCATATGGGCCTTTGTCCTTTTGCACAACATGTAATTGTTCCACACACTGGATTATGTAAAAGTCAACTCCTTCAACATTTCCAAGTTTTGCTTTCACAACAAAGTTGTCTCCAACTTCCAAATCCTATGCTAAAACATCACTCTTTACATCATTTCCCCAACTAGCTCCATCAATGTCAATGTCACAATGGGCATCAAAAAAACTATAAGGTTGCAATGTCACTAAAGTCCAAGGGGCCACATGGGATTTTGAACTACAATCCCCTTTTGCAAGATCATCAATACACTTGTCACAAAAGCATGACAATTCTTTGGTCTCCAAAAGCACATTACTTGCATGGCTTATTGACCGCATAGATTGTAAGGATTTAGAACTAACAACAATTTGACGATTGTACCTATGGGTCCTATTCACTTCACCAACTTTGATTTTAATAAAATTGCGGTCCACATGCAATTGAGCATTTTCATAAGCTGCATGGCCTAAACTCATTGAGCTTTGAAGGAATCAAACAACATCTTTGGCATTTTGGATCAAAATCCCATTTGGTTTCAATTGTTCCTTTTGCAACGCTTGTTTTAAACAAGCTCCTACTCCATCTTGAGGCCTTTTCCCATGACTAGAACCCCAATAGTTCCATTCCATGGCACACCTTGAAGGGAGTTGGTCACACACAATCAAGCTTGGGTACCTAAAAATGTAAAACTAGGACCTTGTGCCGTTGAATTAAGAAGAGTGACCATCACTCTAAACAAAATGGCTCTTAGGGTAGATACATCATGAAATAAGATGTTGCCAATGCACATTTAAAGCATGTTGCACAAATAGGTTGTCATGTTTCTAGTTGTTTGATATGTAATAGAAGTAGAAGTATTTTGTTTTCATGTGCAAGCTTTTGGGATCTAAGATGTCATAGTTAAGGTTTATGGTGTACACAATATGTACCAAAATGGACAACTAAAAATCATACTAATGTTGTTCCTAGACCTCATTTTGATGTTTAAATGAATAATTTTCAGCAAAATTGATCAAGGACAATACTTCATCTTCTTCTAGTTTCTTTTTGCACAATTTAAATTGGTCTTCTTGCCATTGGGCCACAAAATTGTGCATGAAAAACTTATGGATCTTGGGAATAACATAGAAAAGGAACTCTCTAGGTCTTGTTAACTTATTTTCTAAGCAAACAACCTCTTTGACTTCACCTTCTTTTGTTTCTCCTACTCAAGCTTTCCATTCTACTAATGACTGGTTGGAAGGATCAAGCTCTCTATCGCAAAATAAGTAGTCACATGATGCCACATTGTGTACAAAGACCTTTAACACAATTCAACCTAAACCATTTTTGGCCCATCTCTTTTAATTGGACACAACAAATTGAACCACAAATCAGAAGTGGATTGGTAAGTATGTTTTGTTGTTTGATAGGAGACAATTGTACCTATTATTGTTCCATGCCCTGTATTTACACAAACTACTTCACACCCACAAGTGCAAAATTTTCCATCCTAACCTCCATGATGCACAATTGAAACCCTCATATCATTGAATTCCACTTTAATGTCCAACATCTCATGATGATATCGACAACAACATGAATTGAAATCTTTCAATTTTTGGACAAAATAAGAATTGAACTTATGGAATGTGATAAATCCAACCTCCACATGTGGGTGTTGCAATTGGAACCTTGTAAAAATATCAAGTTGCACATAATTGAGGCATGGGTGTCTAGATAATAACAAATTTCAATTAAATATACAACATGCATGAACATGCACAATGAATTAATTTCCACATGGCCCTTTTAGAAAGTTTTTAAAAATTCAAGATTGGGGTAAGCTTAAGACTTTATGAAAAGGATTGAGTACACAATTGAAAACTCAAAGATTATTAAATCTATCATTGATTTAAAAGTTGGAACAAGACTTAAAATAACTTGAAGCAATCAAGATAGTCTTGAACATGAAAGGACTAATTACCTTCAACCTTTACCTTGTAAATTTTTTATTAAATTACATGATTGCAATAAGCACAAGACTTATTCAATTTAGGAATTTGAAGTATTTACAAGACTCAAAGGAATGTACATGACTTAAAACTCTAAGATAGCCAAGACTTTGATTTGACAGTTAATGCAGGATTTGAAACAATGAAAAGATTGAAGACAATCTAGAATCACAACATGATTAATGACTCTAAGATCAATTCATGATTTAAAAATTACTTCAAGACTAAATTAAACTTAGGATAAATTTTCAACTTAGGAATCCCAAGTTTATACAAGACTTAAAATGAGTGCACATGACTTGAGACTTTAAAGTAGTTAAAGCTTTGACTTGAAGAACATTACAAGATTGAAAACAACAAAGGATTTAGGACTTTGGGGTTGTGAAAGGACTATTGGTGGTCAACTTGTTACATGACAAAGGACTTTGGACTTTGGGGTTGTTATATGACTCAAATAAGTTTAGGACTTATTCAACTTAGGAATCCAAATTTCTATAAGACTCAATACTCTATGAACACTAGGACTTTCACTTGAAAGTTACTGCAGGACTAGTGAAAATAACAAAAGATTTTGAACTTTGGAGTTATCAAAGGATTATGTGCCTTAATCTATTGCAAGATTTAGGATTCAAGTCATGACTCTAAATTTGATTTAGGATTTAGGACTCCAAAATAAGTAAAGGATTTTGCATTTAAATAAATCCTTAACTCAAGATTATGCTCCAAATTATGGGCATTCAAAAATATTATGTTATTATAAAAAGGAATAAGGCATTAAAGTCTTATGAATATACATCCATGTTTAATATTTTAATGTTGATAATCCAAAGCCAAAATTAGACTTTGCATATTCTCACCAAATTAGAAATTGTGTAAACCTAAGATTTTGAAAATTACTACAATATTCATAATTCATAATCATACTACATAAAGACTAGATTTGAACATTCAAAAGTTAAAAATGCATAAATTGAAATGTAACTAAAAAAACCACATGTAGGAGGATATTGAATCTTACCTGACTTTCTTAAGGGAAGTGGGCAACATGTGTTTCCCAAGATTTGTGCCCAACTTGATGACGAATAACATCTTTTTTGTCTAGGCTTATCCTCATTTCTTCAAAGTACCACTTAACCATAATGGCTTTCATATCCTTTGAGATTGCATCTTTCACGACTCTCCTATCCCCTTTAACCTAGTGCTTTCCATCTTGTTTTGCATCCAACATTTGCCTTTGACACACAACTCTTCTTAATGATCTCCTATTGAGGCCTACACACTTTCCAACTGTTGTTAATGTAGACAAGGAAAATGTAGAGACAACAGTAGCCTCTACAAGTCCATTGACACTAATAGAACACAATAAGTCTAACCTTATTTTGTTTACACACCTTGTTGCAGTAATCTCAAAAACATTTCTCATAGTATAAGGGAACATAGAATATTCACTAAACTCTACATTCCTTTGATGTGATAGAACTTTTATCTTTCTTTCTCTGTGGATAATTTAATTTCGATGCCTTTGAATGGCAAGCCTTGATCTTTCAATAACATCACAAGCTAATCATTCTTTATGCCATTGACACACAACCTTTTAGCCATGAGCATTAGCCATAACATCTCCAAAACTTGGATACTATCACTTAGTAAAAAAAATGGAATCCTATCAATAAAATCTACCCATGTGAATATGCCTATCATCTTTTCTAAGTGCAAAAATACCAACAATCTGCATGGTAACCTCACATAGGTGACACACACAAGCAGCACCCCTTTTACAAGTGCATTTGTTGACTATGTTCCAAACTTTTTTTGCTTTCAAAATCCAATTCTTGCATCTAGCAAATTCCTATTCACATTGTCATTACAAACAAAAACATCGTTTATTTATTTCATGTTAGACATATTATGAAAATCCTACCTTTCAAACCTTTAAAAAACTTGATATCTTATTTGAAAAAAAAATACAATTGAAAATGATTTGCAATTTAATGATGCAATCCATAAATTCAAAATGTTAAGAAAAACGTCACCTCGCAATGTTCCAAGTAAACAAAGATCATAAAAAATGTTAATTGGTGAAACAAATAAGGTCATGAGTGATTATCTCACTTGTTCCAGTGGAACTTCCATGCTTGTAGTGAAGATGGGAAAGGTGTAACAAATATTGGATAGATCGCTAAAAAGCCTTTTGTCATCAACTTTGATGACCAACCTTAAGTTGTTTTGGCGAGTTCTATGGTAGGCCAAAAAAATAAATGGTTTACACTATGCTACCCACATCGTGTTGATAGACCTAGAAGATGGGTTGGAACGCACATTGCTATTATATTGAAAAAATAATAAATAAGCCAGGAAATGATCTTTCATAATGGAAGCATCCTCAATGATTTTGAACTAAAGTTTCATGTATAGATTTTGTGAACCTCACATAGTAGGCAACTTTGTTATGCATACATGGATTTACTATTCCATAGTTGTAGTCATCAAAAGTTGCAAAGTTTCACAAGATGGATTTGTTGCTTCACCATAGCTACTAAAAGTTGTGAAACTTGGCAAGCTAGTTCTACAAAGTTCACCTAGGCCAAATGCCATAGTTGTCAAGATAGTTGTTGCAAATTTTATGAAACTTAGTAAATTAAATCTACTCCACCTAGGTCAAATGCCATAGCCACAAAGAGCTCCAAATCTTAGAAAGCTTGCATTTGCAAAGAATTGGCAAAAGGACAAAGATGAAGGCATTGATGGCCTTGATCAAAAGTTCAAAATCTAGGGCTGATTTTTTTTTCTTATTAGTTAATTTCAAATAGTCAACTATTTGACATGAAACAATTTAGATTCAATATGGACCTTAGATTTATCAATAAACTGATTTTGAACTAGACATATGAAATTGGTAGGACAAATGTTGTGTTAGACATTATGGAAGTCCAAATTTGTCCTTCATAGTCTATTTTTTATAGGTCATTCCTTTTTGAAGCCCCAACCATGAATATGCCCAATATTGACCACCAAACTAAAGTAAACTAAATGAATCAAATTGATTATACAAATGGACAATATCATATGGATGAATGTATGTTCATAGGCATGTTGCAAAGATGAAAATGAATTTTATGACCAAACATCACAAATTCAATGAAATTTACTACATGGAAGATGAAAAGTATCATATGGATGAAATTCAATGACAATAGTGCCAAAAAGTAAAAACATGGTTGAAATTCAACTCATGATGGATGATAATGGCCAAACTATCCTTATTGTTGATTTCATCCATATTGTGAAATTCATGTGTGCATTCTAGTGGTCAATCTCATCCATGTGATTCACTTTAATGTAGAAAATGTGGAAGGGTTGAAATTTATGGCATGCAGTGCACATTGGCTCATGATAAAAAGGAATATGTTCTCAAGGTTGAATATATGTATAATTTATACTACAATGTGACATTGTTGATGCATGTGTGAATTTATTCTTTTAGTTTATCCCTTTCTCCTCCTTGTCCTGAATCCGACATTACTAATATAGTGGTACTTTGGCCGCTTAAACACGTATTTGTTAAATAATTAATTAATTTTGAGGATTCCATTTTGAGAAATGATATATTCCCAACTATTTCATCAGATTCTTTACATTCCTTCAGAGAAAATATTTCCTGAATTAGAATTTCAACATTTCTGAAAATAATATAATTAGTGTTGAATTGGCCCAGGTACTTCAGTAGCAATATAGGTATAATTCCTTTCGACACTCACATCACTTCACCAATGTTGACAATACATAATTCTTCATGTGATTCACACCACCACTTCACCATGTTTTCCTCCTACAGAGGGCTGCCAGTTGTGCTATAGCCAAAGATTAAAGATATTGTCCAACAACACAAGTAGACCTAATAAGAAGGTCGGTTTCTCCTTTTATGGCTAAAAGACCTGTAATGAGGAATCGCCCTCTGTTCTTTCTCTTTTAGCTACTCCTTTGGAATGAACAGTGAACCTCTCTCCTTACAGTAGGGATTCTTTATACTCATGCATTAGTAGTATTCTGTGTGTTTTGTATAGGAATCAGACCTTTCATCATGAATGCCCAAAATGTCAATGTCCACAGAACATAATTTCCTCTGACATCTGACATCATGGAACCAATGAACTTGTGCATAAGTACTATGATACAATGCCAAAATCCATTTAAATTATTTATAAATATTACAAATATCCCATGCCCAGATTTCTAAATCAGGGTCTCTGAGTTCACATCTAATATTTTTTGGGCTTAATATGGACACTAAGGGGCAGGGTTTCTTTGATGGATTTTGCGATGTAGCCAAAGTGGTGACCATCCAGGAAATACTTTAGCAAAATTTGGCTACTTTATAGATATGAAGGTAGAAATAAAACAGAATCCTTCTACACTCTTAGCTACCTTCTGGAAGTTATCATAAGACTCTGGCGATTTCAAAAAATTTAAATTCGAAATCTGGCAAAGTTGGGTCATTTTTTTCCCATGAAAAATCCTTTGTATAGCTCGAGATCATACTTTTCAGGTCGAAATTTGGTGAAAATTCGCCAGTAATAGAAACACTGCTACAAAAAGGTTAAGGTACCAACGTGGGTACTGGTGCACCCTGGCTGAGATACCCGGATAGCTTCCAAAGTAAAATACCATGCCACAATAAGGTAAAGAAATAAGAACAGATTCTTTACACAGGGGAAAATCATACAGAACTCAGAGACCCTGATTTAGCCTAGGCATGCCATATTTGTAATACTTCAAAGCAATTTCAATGGATTTTGGGGTTTTTAGCATGGTACCAACGTGGGTGCTGGTTCACCCACGGACTGTTGTAATATCTACAACTTTAGGTCCCTGACCTACTACTAGATTACAACACAATTTGTTGCCACACATAGCTACTTAGCTTGCAGCCTAATATTTTCATGGAGTGACCTAGGATGGTCATTGGTAAATTACAATATGTACGTACTACTGCCCACATTAAGATCAACTCAAGCTCTTGCAATTTGGCGGAGTTGAATGTTTATTTTTTGGTGTTGTAAAAAAGCCCTTGAGGCTGGACCAAGCCGTTGTTCAAACTTCTTTTTTTTTTTTTTTGGCTTTTGGTGTTTATGCATTTTACATCACTCAATCTCAACTTGTTAATTAGGTTCTTTATGGTGTTGGTGCATATGAAGGTAGCGACCTGTTAATTAGGTTCTTTAATTGTTTTGGTGGGCATGAAGGTAGAGATGGTAGGCTTCTTTGACATACATGTTTGTCTAGGGTTTCCGTTTGGTTTGTCTCCTCCCCATTGTCTGCTATTTTCTGTTGTTTGTTCCTCATATGCCTCTAGAAGTTTGTCTCAGTGTCCTCCTCTCTTCTCTCTGTATTCTTTCCTTTTTTGTACTTTAAAAGTTTTTCTTTTCCGACCCTTTCCCCCTTTCTCTGTTTGTCTTGGTTTTTAAAGTTCTTTTATTAAATTTTTTTTTGTTTCACCAAGTGACAAAAATTCCCCACAAAAAAAGGTAGAAACTGTGTACTTTAGTTAATGTTTGACAACAGCTTGCACTCAATGTCTGAAACTGATGAAGTCAGTGGGGATGTTTGGATCAGTGGTCAGTGCCATACGAGTTGCTGTTGTTAAGTATTTCTGTGATTTGATTTGGTTTTCTCATTCCTTAGGGGTGAGATTTATTATTTTCCATTGTTGCTGTTGGTTGCTGGTCAGATCTGAAATCTTTCTTATACGATCATCTCGATTGTTTTTTCAGTTTTATTTACTGTGAGTATTAAGAAATTCTTGGTACTTATGAAGATCTTTGTTTTGTGAAGATATTTACACTTTAATCATAGTTGTCAGTTTAAATGCTCAAAATTTACTTTAAAACTTTATCCTTAGGGGACTATTGGATACAATTTAGAACTTGACCTTTGTGAGTCCTCAATTTAAGAATCGCTGTATGGTGGAATTGTAGTGCAAACAAGTCCAATAGTGGTTTGCTTTTTAAAATGGACTGGATCACAGGAATTTTTCTGTGCAGGCAAAGTGGCAATCATCCATAGAAAGATGTAAAAAAGTGATGAACATTCCTAGGAAGATTTAGCCAAATCTGGTTCTAAACCAAATATGAAATACAAATCTTTAATCATTCTTCTACATTTGTGGCTACACATTGAAAACCAAAATTAAAAAAAAAAAGAGTGTGTGAAATAATATTTTCCCACCTCTGGCTATAGAAAACTCAGCACAAGGAAGAGGTATTTTTGTAATCAACAATACCCGTAAATTTTCTCCAAAATGATTAACAGGAACAGGAATGTCCAATCATCTCCCAATCCAAAACTTACAGCAATACACTAAATGATGTGGAGGCTAGGTATGCATATGCATATCCTGAAAGAATTGCTGGAGTTATTGCAAAGCTCATAATACAACTGTCCCAAACCAGGCCAATAAAAGCGGCCTTGTGTCAGTAGCCAAGGTTTGTCAGGCTAGTGATCACCACCAAAATTAAGCGCTTCAATCATGAGCTAAATTAGTACTCTGAATGACAAAGTAGAGTATAATATCAGGATTAATATGTAAGCTAGCACCCACCCGTGCTGAGTGAAGCATTTATTGGAATTTGGAAATCCTTTATGAGTAGTGTTGAATTGGCAAGGCTTTACATTGGTAACCATCCTGCTTCCTCCTTTTTACCTACCTAGCTACCTAATTAGCAAATGTAAGTGGTACCATAGGCAAGTACCGTAAGTAGGTAACCGAGACACTAGGTGGGTACTAGGTAATAAGATGCATGTGAACAGTTAGTACATAAGTAACCACCCAAATTCATTATGGGACACGTATACAACGAAAAAGTGGTTTTGGATCTCCACACCATCTATCATGCATGATGTGCTGGTGGGTGCTGGTTCACTCTCTGGCCGGTAAAATGTACACAAATCTGACCTTGGGTGAACCCGCACCTACACCAGTACCGTGGTGTAGGTAATTTGTTTTTTGGTTGTGGCCTACCAACACTATAAATTTCCTGTTATAAAGATTAAGTGGGGTCTCTGAGTCCTCATTTCACATTTATTGGGTTAAATATTTGGTAGCTAGGCTAGTCACCAAACACATAAGGACTTCAGAAAAATTTATGCATTAGGAGTGGTTTTTTGGGGGCATGGCATCCAAAGAGAACTCGTGCCTCACTTTTGGGCACATCCATAAATACAAAAAAAAAGTGATTTGGGGAAGAGATGGGAAAGTTATGTTTCCCCAAAGGAAGGGAGGTCTATTGGTTAAAAAAGTTCCTAAGCAAATACTCGTTCTCCTTATGAACAAACATCCCCCCCC
>Ga0116228_10003320_pt1 | contig 14119 bp, 13 predicted proteins | sample S1TSphfallax_2_FD_89694 | JGI IMG/M metagenome (GOLD analysis project Ga0116228, IMG submission 89694) | Host-associated microbial communities from peat moss isolated from Minnesota, USA - S1T2_Fc - Sphagnum fallax MG | ecosystem: Host-associated > Plants > Peat moss > Unclassified | place... | reverse complement strand
GATGCAAACTTCAATTTCATTCACATGAAAGGCTATAAACATGCATTCCAATGTCCATTGTCTATTAGAAAGTGCTAATAAGGGCATAAAGGTCAAAGTTCAAGCAAAATTAAATAGGTAGCACATGCATCATGAACAATACAATATCAAAATCATGCATACATGTCCCAATCTTGGATGCAATCCTCTACATGATTCTAAACCTCATGAGGAAATTTTGAATCTATGATATCTAGGATGTCCTCTTCAGCCAAACCCATGCAAGTCCTATCATGTCCTCAAAACTAATAGTGGGATCATCAAGCCAATTCTTGACTAGAAGAATTAGGAGATCCATGTTCTTTGCACCAATGAAGATCAATGAAAATCCCTACAATAGAAAAGACTTTCTATGTCTTGATTTGACTCCCATGAATACCTAGAAATGCTCTAGCTAGATATGCAACTATTGGGAATTGCCCGTCATGCTTTGACCACCAAAAAAATGGGTATTTTATGTCTTCCAAAGGCACATCAAATGTGCAAAAGTAAGACAACTCATGTCGAACTTGCACTTCCACACATAATGAGAAAAAAATTAATTATCGAAATGTGTCAAGTGTAACTAAAAACTACAAAGAAGAAATCAAATGTCCTCATGATGTCTTAAAAATCATGGAAAAACACTTACTTGTTTTAAACAACTTTCCTTCTCATATATTACCATTCCAAAATACACCAGACACATGAATATACACAATGCTAGTTAAATACAAATGTATAAACATGAATATGAAACAATGCATCACAAATTGCCTCAACAATTATCCAAGTTTGTGATGAAGGAATCTTGTTGGCTAAAACTTTTGTTTGGCAACTATAACACATGATGATAGCAACTTCATAAGTTAAACATTGCTTAGACATGGCAACTTTAGATGCAAAATGTGTTTTCACTAAAGTTGCAAGTTTCTACTTGAGCAAATTAGAATCCAAACAAGTTCACCTCCATTCCTTTACTCACTTCCGTGCAATCTACATTGGAAATGGAAAAAAAAAATCAATTCTATAATGCATAAACACAACCTATGATAACTTATAATGCCAATATCAAGATTATCAATGTACCAAACTTCTTGGGCCATCCATGTGATGTAAATTTGAAGCAATAATTGAGCAAATATAATACTAATTACTCCCAAGTCCTCAAAAACCTTATCGTTTTTTATTGCATATTGAGATGTTTTGCGCAATGCATGCCCCAAAAAATGGAATAGGCAAGCTCAATGCCTCACATGAAATGATTGGCTTCAAGGCTATGGTCATGGTTTCCAAGTTGGTTCCTTCATTTTTGACATAGCACAAAACCTTTGATGTGAGACCAAACTTCTCCAACAATGCTTTCAATTGTTTTGTTAGCCTAGCACTAATAATTTCATTAGCTTCAAACAATCCTATCATGACATGCCGAGTCTTCTAATATGCAAATAGGAATTTGATGACAAGAACAAAAATGTTTTGTTGCCCCTAACTCATCCATAAATCAAAAGTAGTTATGGTTGTAGGTGTTATGTCAAGTTGAGATGACACATACAAATCTAGACATTTAATAACCATGGTTGGAAGAATATCTTACTATAATATTTTATGAGAAGGAAACACCAACTTTGGATCAAGCCTCAAAGTTAATCTACACATCCACAAATTCTCACAAATGTTCAAAGGGATATATCCTTTAGTTGTAAACAACACCAAGTCCTCCATAAACAATTTTTTCCCCTCATCTTGTTTTTTGTAAGGGGTTTTGCTTCCAAACAAAGATGAAATTACGCTTGTTCTATTTTTGGGCATTTTTTGGTAGGTTCCATACATGACCTACCACCTTCATTAATCATTGATTGTGAACCCCCAATGTTTCAATGGCAAAAACTTTAGTAACATATGTAATTAGAAGCTTGAAATGCTCAAATTCAACATGTCACTTCATAGAACTTGTCCCAAAAGACTTATTGAATGCAATAAAAAAAAATTCCCTTTTATTTTCTTCTCAATCAAAGTAGGAAGGACATGTGAAAAACAAATGTTGCATCTTAATTATTAAACTAGGTCACAATTTTGAATGTCCCCATTGTTTACAACAAATAAATCCCATGGAATAAATCTACAACTATAAGTGGTCCAAAACTTGGCTTGCTTGTGTAAAATCAACAAAAATGTTAACTGATCTTGTTCTAAATGTTAGTATGAATACCAAAATTTTGTTCGCAATTTTTTTGGTATTCATATTAACACCCATAAATGAAGACAATGTTCCCTTAAATGGAGGATTAAATGGACTAACTCAAACCAAATGCACATCAGTTACATTTGCACCAAAGGCCAATGAAGTTGAGGTGTCCAATCTCATGCAATGTTGTTCTTCTCTTGCCATTACTTAAGCCCTAAACATTGCAAAAGAAAGGGCTTAGAATTCTAATCACAATTCAAGTTCTATCGTTCTATCCTCAATCAAAAAAAAAATTTACAAGTTGAAAAAAATGAAGAAAATTCACTTGAATATGTTGGAGCTTCCATTTGTTAGAGCTTAAATGAATTATTATTGGAATGGAAAAATTGCTACTATTGTTGAAAACTTGAAATTGTTGTTGTTGTTGGATATTATTTGCTCAAATTGTTATCATTGGAGATTTTTTATTAGAGTTGTTGTTGTTGGAGATTATTTGTTAAATCCTCTGCTATTGGAATGGAAAATTTGATGTTATTGTTGGAAATTAGAAATTGTTGTTGTTGAAACTATTATTAAACCCACCATTGTTAAAATTGTTGTAGTAGTTGTTAAAGCAACATTGAAACTAGAGCTAGAGTTGTTGCTACATCTATTATTGTTAAAGTTGTTAATTTTAAAATTGTTGTTAGGCTCCCACGTCTGTAATTTTTTTTTAAAAGGGAGCAAAATTCTAAAGCCCAAAAAGTGCATGTGCATAAAAACATAAAACACACATACATGGGAAGAATGTGGACACAAGAAGAGTAGAGATGAGGAACAAAAGTGCTCACCTAAAGCCCAAGCTTGAAGGAACTTGGGCAATGGTGCTCTTGCTTCAACCACCGCATCCCCACCTTTACAAATAGGGGAAAAAAAAAGGGGAGCAAAACTTTAGGGGCCCAAAAAACATGCAAAAGGGGTGCACAAAAACATAGGGGGTAAAATGACAATAAAAGGAGCCACCCAAGTGAGTGGACACTCCTTAAAATTGCATTTTTGTATGTTTGAAAAATCACAAGCGAAACATAATAGTTTGGATTTTCATGTTTTTTTGGAATATTTTCCATTAATTGCAAATTTACATGCTCAAAGCTTGACACAAATCAAAAATGTTTTTACATGTTCAAAACACTCAAATCTTGAAAGTGGATAATGCTTGTTTTTTTCAAATGTTTTTTTTTTCCTACCAAGTGTGCACCATTCCTTTTGAAAATTGGAAAAGATTTTAACATTGATTATTAAAAGGAGTTGAACTAATGAAAATTGTTTCTATAACCCATTTGAACACATTTGGCTCAAAAGTGCTTTTGACCTTGAAAACTATGGATTTTGAAAATGTGGGTTTAAAAAAAGTTGTTCATATACATGTGATAAAGGGCATGAATGCATAATATGCATGATATAAAATCAATTTGTAGTTAAAATTTATTTATATTAAAAATGCAATGTTAAATAAGGTATTTGAAATACTAAATTATAAATTATAAACCAATGCAAAAATGACATGTGTCATTTATAATCTTTGTAAAGGACTTTTACCTTGGTGTCCCTTGCTCTTTTAACCATGATTCCACCCTAAGATTATGCGCACATTGACATGGGAAGAATGTGGACACAAGAAAAACACAAACATGGGGTAGAAATGTTCACCTAAAGCCTGAGCTCAAAGAAGCTTGGGTAATGGTGCTCTTGTTTCAACCACTACACTCCCACCTTTGCAAACATAAAGAAGAGAAGGGGAGCAAAACTTTGAAGGCCTAGGCTCCAAACAACATGTGAAGGCATGCACAAAAATAAAAGACCATGCACATGAAGATATGGGAAGAACATGGATACAATAAAAACATAAACAAGGGGATGGAAGTGTTCACTTGAAACCCAAGCTTGAAGAAGTTTGGGTAATGGAACTCATGTTTTAGCCATTGCATTCCCACTTAAGTGCAAACATGAAAGAAAAAAAGGGAGCAAAACTTTGAGGGCCCAAATAATATGTGAAGGCACGCATAAAAACACAAGATTGTGCACACATGGACAAATAAAGACAAGGGGTGAAAGTTCTCACCTAAAGCCTAAGCTTGAAAAAACTTTGGCAATGGTTTCTTTGCCTCAATCACCACATTCCCACCCTAGCAAATAAGAAAAAAAAGAAGGGGAGTAGAACTCTAAAGGCCCAAACAACATGCAAAGGTGTGCATAGAAACACAAGACAATGCACACATAAGCATGAAATGAACATGGACACAAAAAAAAGTAATAAATAGGGGGTGGGAGTGTTCACTTGAAGCCCAAGTTTGAAGAGCGACACACTTGCACCCTTGAAAACAAGAAAGAAAAAAAAAGGAGCAAAACCACAAAGGGGAATGCAAATGAACCTTTGTGCTCATTTAAAAATGAGCTTGAAAAAGTGACAATGATAATGCTCCTACCTCATCCAATGCACTATCACCTCCCTTCCCTATAAATATAGAAAGAACAAAAGGGAAACAAGACATGAACTTTGGTACATAGTACATAGTATACACAACATGCACCACAAAAAAATAGAAGGGGAACAAGGTGATGAGGGGGGAGTGAATGTGAGGTGTGAGCATCTCCTTCAATTAAAACACGTGATGAGTTAGTGAAATTGAATGTAGAGCACCATCAAAGTTGGAGTTATCAACTCTTAGCTTCATTGAAAGATAATACATTACATTAACCTAAACAACTACAAACCTTAGAAGAGGAATCCTATGGCTAATTCATATATACATGGCTTTTACACAATGAAAAAAATACAAATTGTTGTGTAAATGTATAATGAATTCATATACCCATGTGATAAGTAAGTGTAAGTGTATATGAATTTGTTTATATTGCATATAAGTGTAATGATTTACACTTACACGCCATTTACATTCAATATACTACTATTTACATTTACCTGCATAACATTGGTTTAAACAATAAAATATTGAAGGCATTTTCCTCTACCTCAAAGATGCATTGTTTTTCAATCATTTCACACCTACTTCAATTTTCACATGACCTTGCAACTTTGAAAGATTGTTGTGAAAATAGTGCTTCATTTTTCAAAGAATTAATTTGTTGTTTTATGTTATTTTGGGGTGCTTTGAGAAGGCGAGGATGATGTTTCAAACAAATCTCCATTTCACTTTGTAATTAAAAGAAAAATTGTCTCCTTTTGTTTTGCAATAAGATTTTAAAGCATGTTTAGATTGAACAAAAATCTAAATTTGAGCTTCTTGGAAGTGTATTTTTGCAAGTTTTTTATTTTTTTTCATTACCTTTTCAAGGAAATTTAGAATATTAAAACAAAATTTCATTTGGTTTCCTATGTATCAAGTTTTGTATGTTCTTGATTTCCAATTTTGTGAGTTTTTGGTTTTTGCATTTTCCCCTTTGTTTTGCACATGGTTATGTTTCTTGTTCCATTTTTTTTTCCTTATTTGTTTATGGAATGGTTCTTTGAAGCTACTTCAATAAAATTAACAAACTTATAACTAGGAAGTTCAAGATGAATTTTTGTTTATGGCATGTATTTATTGATTTGCATGAACGTTCAAAAAACAATTGACCATGTGAAAAATTTGTTTTTTTCAAGCCTATTACAATTACGCATCTTTTATTCTTGCTTGGTTTTCTATCTTCAATGTGCATGCTTTTGCAAGGTGTGATTTGGTGTGCACAATTTTGGCCTATATCTTTAGTGCCAACATTAATGTGAAATTATCTAAAAAATTCAAGTTCAAATGTGTTGAACAATGAAAACCACCTAGTTTGGTAAGGATGAAAGATGGTTGCCAAAAGATAAGTTTATAATGATGCAAAACCTTGACCATAAAATCCTATCATATTTGTAGGACATCTCAAAGACATAAAACAAATGTGAATCATTTTGAAATTGAAACCCTTGTAGGAGTGGGCATTTCATTTTTCGAATTTTTTGCATCATTTTTATTTGTTTATTTTTTCATGATACCATTTTTTTACCATGATGATTTACATTGGGTAGTGTTTTGGAACAAGATGTTCTAAAAATAAACACCCTTAAGTTTTACCTTAAGGGCACTTAAATTGAAAGTAGCCTCCTTTTCAAACATTACCTTACACAAAATACATTAAGGTTTTAATAAGGAAGTTGACAAACACCATTAAAACCTTTGCAAAAATTTAGTACCTAATATATAAACAAACCAAGGTTATATCAATATATCACCAAAGGATGAATGCACAATCAAAGGGTTCAATATTGATAGAAATTACACTCTTTATAAGTCCATATAAGTTTCTTTAAAATGATTCAAATGGACATGGTTGCTATTTTTTTAAATGATATTATTCTAATATTTGAATAATACATGTTCAATCACATACAAACCTTACCAAATCTATGTGAAAATTTGTATTTAATGTAGTTAATGTCATTTTTTACTTTGGAAGTTCCAAAAGAAAAACCCATAAAGTTCATATGAATGATGACACATGTAAAGCTTTCAAAACATATGATTTTTAGACAAAGAAATTGAAAAACAAACAAGAATTGCAACTCATATGGACTTATGAAAACATGGTCAAAATTTACCATTCAAAAGTCCCTAACTATTAAATGGTTAAAATTTTCAAATAAAATATTCATCATATGAGTTTATCACTTGTATTATATCATATATTGAAACCTAATAACAAATTTGGAATGTGAATCAATTTTTTTTTTTCCATTTTGTGATGTTCCATTCAAATGATCAATCCATATTTTTTGATTTTAAGAGTTCATTTTTACTAACAAATGAGTTTTTTTATCAATAAGTAACCACAATTTTTTTTCATAATGTTAGTTTAGATCCAAACCCCAATTAAGATATCTAAAAATATATTAATCACCGTAGGGTTGATTGCAAGGTTGGGTGGACCAATTTGTCACATAACCAAAGTCCCTTTTTATTCAAAAAAATGGTCAAATTTTGGAAATTACAACTAGTTTACATTGGTTTACATCAATTTTCTCCATGTTTTTAAATATCATTAATGGCACATCTAGAGTTTCTATTCTTTGAAGGATGTAAGCAAAAAATCATAAAAAATTTCTTCTTCCAATATGATATGGACTTATGAAAAAATGTTTTTGATTAACCCATTCAAAAGTCCATGAGTATAGTTTTGAAAATAAACTCATTATTTATTTTGTTCCTATGCTTCTTTGATACGATATCTTATTAATTCCAAGTCCTTAACACTCATCCCATTAATCAATGGACCATAGCATAATCCACATAGAAATGGAAGTCCAAGGTGCAATCCATGAGTTTTGAATTCAAAAGTCATGGCTTTTATGAATTTTTTAAAAATGTAAAATGATTTTGTGCATCATGTAGATATTCAAGTTAAGATCTTTTAACCAAGTCCATTTTAATAAATTCTAAAACTTGTAAAGCAACATGGGCATTTTAATGGCAACCACAAGGCAAAATTAGTTGACATGACACCCAAATTGGTCCACCCAACCATGCATCAACCCCATATGCATTTGAATAAAAGGTATGCAAGAAAAAAACATTTGTTCCATCACAAAAGTGAGGCACTCAATTGTGCATCTACTTTTATCTCCAATGACAAGGCATTAACAATCTTTTGTTTTGTGTAAAAAACTTTTGGAAATATTTGTTTAATGTTAATATGATTAACTTTTCATTCTTTTGAGAAAAATTGCAATTTTATTTAACATCAAAAAATTGAAAAAAAACACACATGCACATTTGAATCTTGATGATTTGAAAGGAAGTTGTAAATAAATTCACTTCTATCATGTATATTGCTTTGAAAATGCTCTTCTATGCAAAATCATGCATAGGTGGTTTGTTTTTACATAACAAACAATTTTTTATAAGAGAATAAGCACTTACATAGGAAAAAATAGGAGAGGACGATATATGTATATAAGACAAATTATAATTTTGACACCTTTGGACCAATTTTCAATCTTGTATATAATAAGTGGACCTTTTAAAAAATTGACAGTTTTGAACAATTTGTTTTATTTTGACAAATGTTGTTTTTGTTTCAACCAAAAATTTGGGATGGAAATTTTCATTTGTTTAGTGTTAATTTGACTAATTTTGACCATTTTGGGAAAATATGCCAAAATCACAAAATTGAAAAAAAAAATTATGATTATAAAAAAGGGACAAATTTGGCCAAGAATATATGAGCAAGTAAATTCACCTTTTCCTTTTTTGGGCTTGTTGATGGAATTGGATTGAAATATTTGGGATGATATCTTTAGCTAATTGGTATTGTTCATATTATTGATCTACATGATGAGACAACAATTGAAAAGAGATATGGCACATTGGTTGAGGAGTGTCAAGAGTTAATACTTACATCCAACCATTATAGCTATATATTACTTTATGTTTCAAGCAAAATTCATCAATCAGGTGTGTTTTACATGGAATACGTTTCACATGAAATCAAAAGTAATGGTCAATGTGAGTTTCATGGCTAAATTTTTTAATGTATCAGCCAATTTTTTTCATTTTTTTTAGCCATTTTTTAATTTTTTTACAAAAGAAGTGCACGATTTTTTTTAAATATACAATTCAAATGGTCTAAGGTTCCCACTACTTTATTTGCATTTGCAAGGATCTATGTTTTGTTGATGTGGGCACTGCATTCATTGAGTTTGCCACACCTTACATTAATTAATTCATGTTGCACACATGAAGTTCAACATTTCAATGTTGACAATTATTTTATTTCGATGATTCCATCTTGTAAAATGAAATATTTTAAATATTGAAAAAATATTTTCTATTTTCTTTCAAAAAAATTAATTTAAAAAGAATCTTTGGAGACTTTCAACATTTTTGAAACTAATATAAGTGGTGTTAAAGCTGCCAAGGACCATTGTTACACCACTACATACACAAAATATAGATAGGTATGTTTTTATTGTCTACCTACTACCTAGAAGGGAGTAAAATTTAGTGTGTAAGGGTTGTGATTTTTTAGGCCCATGACTCCATCCATAGTTTGTTTGCATGAACCCACCCCCTTGGGTAACTAGCACCTAGCCTAGGTGCTTGGCCTAGATTAGTGGTATAGGGTACTATATTAGCATAGGTGATCAAGGCATAGGGGTTTTTAAAATAAAAATCATTCGTGCTTCTAGATTACCTACAAACCATTGCCATAATTATGTTCACTTATGTTTCCTAGTCATGTTTCTCACCATTGCTTTTGTTCTTGCTCATTACACTTAAGCTTCACACCCATGTTCACCAATGTTTTTACTTGTTACATGTTTTAGATGTAATTCATTGCTTGCTTTCCAAGTAGGGGTCATTGATAACATTTTGCAAGAATTGTTCATTGCATGATTGTAATTAGGGGTTGTTGATAGCATTTTGTAAGTATTTTTCATCACATGTTTTCCAAATATTATTTTCACAAATATGATCTATTATGTTTTTGAATACCACGAGTTCTATTCCTAAGCATTGCAATTTATGTTCCTACTATGCATGTGTAATGTCCTCAACAATTGTATGCTCCTACCGCATCACACACACACACACACAATTCTTCATCATTATTGTCCATGCATGCACATTGCAAATTGATACATTTATGATCCTTGTAATGTGTGGCACAATTTTGTCTTTCAAGGACAAACTAATGATTGCCATGGCCCTTTTTTTGCAATGCTCAACATTGACATCAAATTTGTTATCTTTCACCTTGAGGTCACCTTTAGTAATGGGTTAAGTTGGAAGTCAATGAACTTGCCCTTTTACAATAAACTAGAAACAAAAAACTTTTAGATTGTGTAATTGAGGAGTCATCCCAACTTGGAGGGTGAAAGCACATTAAGGTGGAGAGAAAATGGTGGATTTGGAATCCATATTTTGTTATATTTGCAATGTAAGGTAAATCACCATTGTCTAAACATGACAACCAATTTTTTTTTGAATTGTAAATTAAAAATTCATATTGCTTACCAATGTTTTTACATTTAAATTTTTTTTTTATTGGTATGTGATTTTCAACAATTTGGGTCACACATTTCCATAACCACTTAAAAGACCCCATGAAATTTGCCCATTTTAGTTTTACATTCATTATACTATTCCACCCAAAACAATTTTCATCCATTAACTTGTACATCATGATGCGTTGATGAGCCCATATATCACAAATTGTAAATTGTGACCATAATGTTCACTTAACTTAGAAAGTTCATTTTGAATTCATAATTTTTTGTCATTTTATTTTTTTGGTAATGTCAACTACTTGTTTCATATTATACAAATTTGAGTTCTTCCAATATTCGATTATTGTATCAAAGTTATATAGGCTTAAATCTCAACATACCCCTTGTCAAAATTGTAGCTTTATACCAAAATATGGACAATTTAATGCATTTTCACCTTAAAGTTTTTTAACATTGTCATGCATTTTGCATTTGCAAACATCATATTAATCCTTATTACATGCCAAGAAAAATTGTTGGCAAGTTACAAGTGTGCAAAGTGCAGCTAATATATCTAAACAACAAAGGTCCCACTATTATACCAAATCCACTTTAATACCATGTTACAAATCAAAATAAGAAATTAATCCATTTAAAAAATTAATAAAAAAAATCCTACTAATCTTGCTATATGTTGGTCATGTTAATGATCCTCTAGATGAAGTATAAAAGAAGAATCAAGCTTTCAACAAAGGTTGCAATTCAAGTTTCAAGACAAAAAAACATTTGGCAAAAAAATGAGGATAAAATAATTCAAATCGATTACATGCTTAAGAATAAAATATTGAGGAACTTCACCCATGAGCTCTTATTTGAGTTGAAAGAAGAAACAAAGCTCTAAACATGTGTTGTTGAAACTTTCAAGATGAGTTATGCATAAAAAAGGAAGACAAACAAAGTCAAATCAATTGCATGATTGGGAAGAAATGTTGTGCAACTTGAATTGTGAATTCATCTTTGCTAAAAGAAGAAACAATGCTCTCAATGTAATATGGGTAGTTGAAAGTTTTGAAATGACAAACCATACATTAAGACACCAAGACAAAAAAAATTCAAATCAATTACATATTTGAGAAGAATAGGTCGTTGGATTTGAACTATGCTCTTTATTCTTTTCTTTATAATAAAGTTTATGTACTCCATCATGACTCTCCAAAAAAATTTGTGAATCGAAAATTGTTCACCTATTGAAAAAGAATTATGATCGTATTTTTTCATACTCGACATATCTTTGTGTCAAGCATGTCATTATACCCTTTTGTTACATGTTTGTAATATTTGTGAAAGAAAAACTCATAACTTCATATAAGTAAATGGATTTCAACAAGTCAATGAAGACTTGCTACTAGATGGGAAAGAATTAGAGGTTATGTCAATGGTAGATCCTTACCAAACACCAAATTGACATTCCTCATAAATAAATAAATCTTGTTCAATATTCAAAATTTTTTGGTGAAATTTGGAAGCATTTGCAAGAGATTTTGGAATTTCCAATCTAATTTTAGTTCATAAGGAGCCCAAAGGCATTTGAAGGCATTTTGAGATCTTGGGTTCCCACAAGCCATGGGGTTGTAGAAGATTTTTGCACATGCTTAAGGGCAAGTTAAAAAAAAAATTGGATGTTGTGAAAACAAAAATGACAATAAACATAAGAAGAGGAAATAAACATTTAGTGGAGATAATGGGAAAGCAAAGAAAATTAGTCATATGAGGCATGTGTGGTGTTTTTTCTGTTATTTATGTTGGAATTTGATTTTATTTCTTTTGTGATTCAAATAACCGTTTGTTGTAACCTTGTCAAATTTTATTGAAAATAAAAAACACCATTAAATAGGAAATGATAATGAATATGCTTATTTAATTACCAATTGTTTGCATCACTTGTCATGGGCATGTGAAAATTACCAAAACAAAAGGATTTTTGAAAAACATAAACAAACCATGACAAAGACAAGCTTATTTCTAAGTTTAATAATGGAACATGAAAATCAAAGATAAAAACACAAAGTGTGCAAGAAGTGGTTTAAACAAAATTTTATTATGAAAACATGAAAATAACATAACAAGGTTATGGTGAAACATTGTACTTTAAATTCATGTTGAATAGACTAAAAGTAACATCAAGGGAATTTTAATTATATATTTAGGTTATGAGACCTAACTCGAGGAAATATATTTACAAAATTTTCAAAATATTTCAAGGAACCCTTTCGATGCCTTTTTAAATACATCACGGATGAATAATGGATGAAAGGTGGACATTCATGGATGATCTCCAATCATGGTGATGATAGTTATAATGCCTACAATGATCATCCATGACATCATGCTCGTGGTGGGAATGGGAGGTGGGTCTCGAAAGGGAGGAATCAAAAGTTAATTAAACATATTGCCACCTTTTGACTTAAAATGGAAGATGTTTGCAACTTTTGAAGGGTGATGAAAAATGTTTTGTGAAGAAAAATAACCAAGACAAAAATTGGAAGGTGATCAAAAATCTTTCGTGAAAAAAATAACCAAAGTAAACAATGGAAGACTTTTAGGCCCTTTCATACACCAAGTGGCATTGCCAAAGTCATATAAGAAAACATCTATTTATTTGTGTAAACAATTAAATATTTCAATCTCTACAAGGAGGAATTCATTTGTTTGGAGTTGGTCATGATAACTCCTTCCTTTTATTGTGTTGTTTTTGACATAATGAAACTTCAAATAACTTGCAAGATTAATGAAGTAATCTATTTATGTAGGATTGGCTATGATGTGTTAGTTACAATGTGAACCTTTTATTTTGAGGGGATGATGTTTACTTGTTAACAAAAGGAGTTGTATCATGATCTTAACATGGGTGCCTAATGATTTCCTAGGTATTTCCTAGGAAGGAAAAAATAAAATCCTTTTTGATATGAAGGAAGTTAAATGTTTTTCCAAGTAGAAACAAGTTGTCACCAAGGTTGAAGGTTCATTACAAAGGTAGTTAGTCAAGAGAATGTCTCAAAACTCAAGCATATTTTCATTGCCGCAAGTTGGAAGAGTGTAATAAAAGTGAATCTCAAACACTACCAAATGAGAATCACTTTTAGAGTTGAAATTCTAAAGTGTCTTGAATCTTTGGGATAACAGTGGAGACTGTAAATATGATCCAAATTAGGCCTTTGATATGTCACCATACATGTTGGAAAGGTCTTAAAGTTTTTAAATATTCAAAATGAGTTCATGACAAGTCCATGATGCAATTTGGTTCCAAATGCACAAACATCCCTCTTCAATTTATTTGTGCATTTTCACATGTTTAAAAGTTCAACTAAGGAGCTTGTTCTAATCCCATCCTATAGCTTTCACACATCCTTCTAACCTTCAAGTGCAAGGAGCTAAAGAGAGTATATAAGTTTTTCAAATCTTTCACACTACATTATATCATAAATTTTACCCCAATACCTCGTGGCAAACCTTTGAGAGCACATCAAATTGGGAGTGATTGAATAAAAAAATGTAATTGTTGATGTAGCACATGAAAGTCAACCTCTTGAGCAAGTGATGTGAAGGTGTTGCACACCAAATCATGTGTCTCTATACAATTGTTTCTATGGGCACATTGTAAAAGGTGAATAACCATTGGGTCAATGAGTTAAGCACACACATCAAAGAAGGCTTAATATTAAAGGATGGGAGAGTTTTAGCTAAGTTTGAAGCAGTGTGGAAAAAAATGTATAATAGATCTAAAACATTAGGAGGACAAGTTATGCTTTAAACCATGTGTTCACACCAGGAGTAAAACATAACGAGAGGCGAGTTTGGAAGACATGCTAAAAATTGTGTGCATGGTGAAAGTGATATTGGAT